>Ga0315545_1000904_pt1 | contig 30547 bp, 28 predicted proteins | sample SalMarSW160210MG_FD_203096 | JGI IMG/M metagenome (GOLD analysis project Ga0315545, IMG submission 203096) | Salt marsh sediment microbial communities from the Plum Island Ecosystem LTER, Massachusetts, United States - Salt Marsh Sediment SW1602-10 ...
TGTCCACTTTGATCAGCCACGAGTGGATGGAGGTTTTGCTGGTCATATCAAGTGATTATCATTGTGATTAAAAAATCAAAGCCAGCAGAATGCCAGATGATTTATCGATGGGAAATGGGAATCATTTTGGACCCGCTTCAGGATTCGAGGGCCTCGATGCCCGGCAGCATGCCCTTCTCTACGAACTCCAGGGTGGCTCCCCCGCCTATGCTCGCGTGGGAGATCTTGACCCCGGTCCTGTTTACCAGCAACGTAGCCTCGCCCCCTGCGGATATGGTAACAACGCCGTGTTTGGTAGCGGCTTGCATGGCCTGGACTATCGCCTTGCTGCCTTTTGCAGCGGCCGGGATTTTCTTGTCGAACATCCCGACCGGGCCCGACATCAGCACGAAACCGGCAGAATCTATAGCATTCTTGAATTCGCTGATCGTTTCATCCCCTATGTCCACCCCTTTCCATCCGGGCGGAATCGTAGGCCGGGATTTAAGCAGCTCACCGTTTTTCATAATGGTGTGGTCAACAGGAAGTATGAGGGATATGCCCATTTCCCTTGCCTTAAGGATCACCCTGCCGGCCAGCATTACCTGATCGTGTATCTGGTCGGATGCGACATAAGAATCGCCGATTATTTTTTTGATGTCACCATTTGATATTTTCTTTATCTCATCTGGCCCTGCTTTCACTTTGTCCAGATTGCGTTGCGCTATCATGAATGTGTACGCAACCGCTCCACCGACGAGAATCTTGTCGATTTTTAGCATTCTGTCCAGCAGGTTCAGGGCGACGGTTATCTTTGAGACCACCCCTGGTTTGGTCTCTATCTTCTTGCCGGCAAGTATAAGCACGAAAGGCTTCCTCCCTTTCCTTTTCAGCTCAAGCGAAATCTTCTCTGCGTAATTTATTTCATCTTCAAGGTGGATGCCTGCATACCTTGGCAGGTACTTGGGCATCGGGACTATGTCTGCTGCCGGCCTGTGCCTTTGGGCGAAATCGTCGGCCACGTAGATTTCCACCATGCCGGCCAGTCGCTTTGCGTACCCCTCGTCACCCTTGTTGTACTGTGGGTCGAATCTTGGATTCTCCAGGACGAGCACCTGCCCGTCTGCAAGCTTTGATATGTTCTCCTGCACCAGGTCGAAGTTTTCCGCTATGCTTCTTACATCTCCGTGCAATTCAGTCGGCGCAAGCAAAATCTTGTGCGGCAACAGACCGGCTTTACGTAGCCTTTTTTTGATGTACATGTAGACCGGAATCACGCTTTTATCTTTCTCGATCCCGTCCGGCCGGTCTATCCAGCCAGGCTGCACCACCACCCTGGCCCCGTTCTTGATCAAATACTCAAGCGTTGGCATGAACGAGTCTATCCTGCTGGTGTCCTTTATCCGGGCAGTGGAATACAGGTCATTGCCATCGTCGAGCGGAACGTCCGCAGAACCCCTGAGATATACTATCTTGCCTTGCAGCTCTGGCTTTTTCAGTTCTGTGACAGGCTTGATCAAAGAAATTACCTCCATTTTTTCGCCATGAACTCTACCAGATTCACAAGCCTGTTGGAATAGCCCCATTCGTTGTCGTACCAGGCAAAGACCTCTATCAAGTCCCCCTCTATGTTGGTCAGCAGGGAATCGAATATCGCGGAATGAGGATTTCCTATAACATCGGAGCTGACTATCGGTTCTTCGGTGTATTGCACAAGGCCTTTGAGCTTTCCCGCCGCTGCCCTTTTGAAAGCCGCGTTTATCTCTTCTACTTCGCGCCTCTTCCTGAGCTCCACAACCATGTCCACTATGGAGCCGTCAGCGACAGGCACCCGGATGGCGGAGCCTGTGATCCTGCCCTTGAGTTTTGGCATGACCTCCCCCAGGGCTTTGGCTGCCCCTGTGCTTGTCGGGATGATGTTCAGGTCTGCCGCCCTGGCCCTTCTTATGTCCTTGTGCGGGCCGTCCATCAGTAACTGGTCGGTCGTATAGGCGTGTATCGTGGTCATGAACCCCTTGACTATGCCGAATTTGTCGTCCAGAACCTTCGCTACAGGCGCAAGGCAGTTCGTAGTGCAGGATGCGTTCGAGATCACGATGTCATGTTTCGGGTCGTATGTATTTTCGTTGACGCCTAGCACGATCTGCTTGATTGGCTTGTCCCCCTTCGGCGGGGCTGATATGATGACCTTTTTCGCCCCGGCTTTTATGTGCATCTCCGCCTGTTCCATTTCCCTGAAAATGCCCGTGGATTCTATCACCACGTCTATCCCAAGCTTCCCCCACGGCAGCTTGCTGGGGTCTTTGGTAGAAAAAACCAAGATATTTTTCCCGTTCACCGTTATGCTGGTGTCGTTCCATTTCACCTCTCCCTCAAAGGGCCCGTACACGGAATCGTATTTGAGCAGATGGCCCATCATGGGGGCGTCTGCCAGGTCGTTTATCGCGACGACCCTGAACGCCTTGTTGTGCAGCGAGGCCTTAAGAAAATTCCTCCCTATCCTGCCAAAACCGTTAATGGCCACCTTGAGCATAAAACCATCCCAACATATTCGATTTCAACTCCCATCGCAAGGAACCCTCTTCCAAACTTGAACAGATTACATAGGTTTGGTGAGGGAGGAATTGCGATATAATAATATATTCACTGACAATGTTTATAAAGCTTTATGTGAATAAATATACTATGAAACTAACAAAAACCGTGACGTTGAAGCTAAGGATACAAAACAAAGATTTGGATAAAAGCGTTAAGAAATACACCAAAGGCATGAACTACGTGAGCAGGATTGTCTACAAAAGCAGGAAGCCGATTTCGGTTAACAAGCTGCAAAAACTGACCTATAAGCACCTCAGAGATAAAATTGGTCTGAAATCCCAGATGTCATGTAACATAATCAGGCAGGTGTGCGGGACATACAAGTCCTTGATGGCAATGGTAGTTAGGAAAGAATCCGAATGGCAACTGATAAAATACAAGCCAAACAACATAACCTATTCATTTAGGCGTGATTTCACGATTAACAAAAATGAATTGAGCATAACGACAATTAACGGTAGAAAGAAATACCCCATAGCAAACTACAAACATGCCGAACAGTATTTCGACGAAACCTGGAAATACCTGGCATCAAAACTGATAAGGCATAGGAGCGGCATGTATTATTTTCACCTGTCCATGGAAAAGGAAATCCCACAACCGGACATAACTAAGACAACAGACCTAATAGGCGTTGACCTTGGTATGAACTATCTGGCTGTCGTAACCACAACAAACAAGCAAAATGTGTTTTTCTGTGGCGGTGAAATAAAGAACACACGTAACCTGTACTCGAAACAGCGTAAAAGATTGCAGTCTAAAGGCACTCGTTCTGCAAAAAGGATGCTAAGACATCTTGCAAGGCGAGAAAAACGGCTAATGACTTACACAAACCACGTTGTTTCGAAGCGGGTTGTGGGGTTCGCAAAAACACACAGGATACCCATGATAGCAATGGAAAAACTGAAAGACATCAGAAACACAACAAAGGTGAGGAAGAAGCAACGGTATCAGCACAACAGCTGGGCATTCAGGCAACTGCAGAGATTCATAGAATACAAGGCAACAGAGCAGGGAATTAGGATTGTATACGTTGACCCAAGACACACAAGCCAGACATGTAGCAGGTGCGGTCATGTGGAAAAAGCAAACAGAAACGGTCGTAAATTCCTATGCAGGGCATGCGGGTATGAACTGAATGCGGACTTGAATGGTGCTCGTAACATAGAACACAGAGCACGGGACTTCAGGCAGAACTTGGAGTCTCAGGGGTGTGTTGTCGACCACCCGTACGGAAACTCCCTTCAGCAGGGAGAGTTCCAAGCCCAAGCCTAACTTGTTAGGTGGAGTAGTTGACTATAATTAATTCGGAGATGCTATATAAAAAAGATTGTACTATTCCGGCTTTGAATGACATGAAAATACTTCTCTGTCTTGTTAGAGCTTTACCTTTGCGGGCTTAAATGCTTTATACTCTGAATTCCTCCATCCTGGTGAGCATGGACCATATCGCTATTGCCATCTTGTTTGCAGCCGAAATTATCGCTTTTCCGCTTCCCCTCTTCTTTGCAACTCTGCGAAATCTCTTTGTTATGCAGCTGTCAGGACAGCACCTCACATGAACCCACGAACACTGGACAAGGATCCACTTCAAGTTGGTGCAGCACTCCTTTATCGTGTGTCCGTAGTATGTGTGGCTCCCAGACTGGCTTACTGTTGGGACAAGCCCAGCATAGCTACATGGCTTCTTTGGCTCAGGGAATCTTCCGATGTCTGCTACCTCCGCGATGATTAACAGTGCAGACCAGTAATCAACGCCGGGAATAGTCGTGAGCAGCATTGCCTTTACCCTTTTCTCGACAGACGCTATCTCCTTGTCAATGCTGGAAAGAACGGCGAGATAGCTTCTCAACCCGTAATTCTCTGTTGGACTGATATCGATTGTTTTGAGCCACCCCTTTCCCGCTTTCCCGAACACGTCAGAGAACCCATGCCGAACCCCATTCTTGAGCAGAATGGAATGTATCTTGTTCTTTGTAACAGTCCTTGTTTTCACCAAGGATATCCTGTGCCTTGTCAGATTCCTGAGCTCTCTTATCTGCCTGGAAGGGATATAGCTCCTGGCAATGAACCCTGTTCTCAGGCACCGGGCAAGCTTCAATGCATCAAGCTTGTCTGTCTTCATCTTTTGCTTCGTTCCCCTTGTATTCACAAGGGTTACCTCTATTCCCATGGAATCGATTGCTTCGTATATGTGAACCCAGACCGTTGTCGACTCGATTGCAACGTGCACGTCACTGAATTGACCCAGGAAGACTGTTATACTCTCTCTGTCTGCTCCAAGCCTCTGCTCAATCACTTTCCTTCCCTTTGCATCCACTCCAACAGCATGGATATAGTTTTTATGTATGTCCATACCAATGTATATCGTACCCATATGGAAATCACCTCCTTATCGGGTACATCGGGCTGTAACTACAGGCATCTATTAAGGCTCTCAAGGCCTACTATGACTGGTAGTTAAAGGGGCACCCATTCAAAGCCAAGGTCTCTGGGGACCAGCACTTAAAGAGGGTTGCCCCAGCCCTAGTCAATTACTACTAGGGCTTTCAAGAAGAAGTATTTTCATGTCATTCAAAGCCTATCATTCCTCATGCCCAAGGCCGAATTTTTTAAGCCTGGAGCCGATTTTATTGCGCAGGGATTTCCTGACAAACCTGTCCAGCGAATACTGGCCTTCAGGCTCCCCTGCTATGTCCTCCTCTGTATATCCGAGGCCTGCAAGCACCCTCATCGCAGCCGGAATGACCTGATTATTGACGTAATAGTCGGGGTCGTAGTTTTCCGCGTCTTCGGCAGGCTCGGCCTTTTCCGATATCAATCCAGGACCCTTGGTTATGACATACGCTATCATAGAGCCTTGCGCAACGGGCCTGCCCCTAGCCAGGGCCTTCTTGGCGGCAGCCACATGCGGGCCTATCTGCTCATAATCATTGATTGGTCTGGTGAGCTGGGTGTATATTACCAGTTTCTTTCTGTCAATCTTCCCTTTCTTGATGTCGACTATGGTCTTTCTTGCGATCTGCAAGGCTAGCTCAGGCGAGTTGTCGCGCAAAATGGCTTGCAAGACGCGCTCCTGGGTATCCCTGGCTATCTGGGACCAGTCTCTCCTGACCCTCTCGAACCCCCGGATGGTAATGTCACCGGCGCTGTCTATTAACGCATAGCGCTTCTTGGCAGTCAGGCCTGTCTTGGCAGGGGTGAAAAGCCCGCTCTTGTACAAGCCCTGGAACTCGAGCTCCATGACTCCTGGCAAGGAGCGATTCACGGTAAGCAGGAATTTGTGAGCGTCGCCGAGTGACCTGACCTTGATGAAGAGAGAATCGGTGTCACCGTATATGACCTCGTACCCCATTTTCTGGGCCCTCTTGATCACCCTCTGGATGTAATATCTTCCCCAGGCCGTTATGCTCTTGGCGCACACCCTGCTATACCATCTTGACCCTGCATAGCCGTAGTAGCCGTAGCTGGAATTGGCCAGCAGCTTCAGGGCATGCTGCCTGTTATCAAGGATTTTGTGCCCCTTGGATTCAGGGTCAAGGCTTTTCATTTCATCCTTGATCTTGAGCCTCTTTTTGACCAGCTCCTCGAGGGTCTTGGTCACGAAGCCCGGATGTGTCTTGCAGTAGTAATAGTCCTCTTCTGGAACCTTGTGCACCCTGCCTTTTTCTGGATTCTCCCCGTTGCAACATTGACAATAGAGCGTCTCAGGCGATACGTTGTGGGTTATCGTTATGCTCGCGTAAAGGCCCCTGAAGTCGAACAGGGCGATGTTCTGGTGTATCCCCACCTTGGGGGGATAGACATAACCACCTGTGTACGGGGCGGCCTTTCTCCGAATCTGTATCTCTTCGAACTTGGGCCTGTTCGGTATGAGCTCCCCTGCGCTGTACGCCTTCCTTATAAACAGCCATTCAACCAGCTGTGAATACGTCATTCTCGATGTATCGAACAGGGTCTGCCCCGTTATCCTGCACAATTCGAATATCTGCGGCAACAGGGACTTCGCCAGGGATAACGTGAGCTCTGAGTCGTTAAGGCAGTATTTCACCACCTTTTCCAATCCCTTGCTTTCCTCCCAGGCTCTCTGCATCTCTTCCCATTCGATCTTCTTTTTCCCCCTCCCGATAATTTCCCGGGAAACCATATCCAGGGTGAGAACCTCTGACGACAATGTTGCGGACAGTATGTTTTCGATGAAATCGAAGATATCCACATGCACCCGGCCCTCAAGCCATGCGGAATAAACCCGGCCTCTCCGCTTGAAGACCACCCCCCGGTCCGTCCTGCCCATCGTCAGGTCAATCCCGTATTTCTTCGCCCTTCCTGTAAGATGCTGAAAATCAAACCTGTCCCCGTTATAGGTGACTATTATGTCAGGATCTCTTTCCCTGACGACTTCGGCCAATCTCCGAATCAGATCTTTTTCATCCTCGACCAGTTCCATGATGTCCGATTCCACGTGCTTGTAGGTAAGCACCTTCTTCATGCCCTTGTTGTCCCGGACGGACGCCATTATTATGCTCTCTTCCCCGTCCTGCTCGACCAGTTCAAGGTCGCATGCAAGGATCCTGAAATCGGGATAAGACTCTTCGGCTATCGGCGTGATTTTCTCCGCTTCTATAACCAGGTGTCCTTGTTCGCTGACCGTTCCCCTGCCCTCAACCCACACCCATGTAAGGGGGGTTATCCCACTGTCAACCATGTACCTTCTGTAGAAGGTGATGGTGTATTCGTACTGCCCCTTTATGTTTACCCAGTCCTTGAGCAAATCCCTGAATTTAGTGACATCAGACGGCTTGGTCAACGTTATCTTTATCAGATTTTTATCCTTCCCGAAAAACTTTTTCACGACCACCCCCACCTTTTCCGCTTGGCTTCCCTCGATCTTCAGTTCCGATATCTTGAGCACCAGTTCATCCAGTCCCTTTTTCTTCATGTCAGCGGCTGGTTCCACGAAGAAATATGGCCTGCATGACCGGTCCAGAACAAGCGCGGGCTCGCCCTTTTCTGTCTTCCCCCACATCATTATTTCCGGCTCTTCCGAACCGCTCTTCTGCTGAACATCGAGGATGAAAAACTTAACCCTGTCATTAACCTTATCGGCAGCCATGACTAAAAATTTCTTTTACAGATTTAAAATTAAAGGTGTTGTTAACCGTTTTTGGTCAGAATAACCAGATTATCAGAAGCTTGCGAGAAAACCCATACCATTTATGGGTGGGAGTGTCACCCAGCAGATACCAGATTATGCAGCCGATGGGAGCGGGTATATTCTCCCTTCATGACCGACTTCGATAATTTTTATTGGTGGAGGCACTGGCGGGCCAACGCGAAGATAGCTGTAAATTTCAGAAAGGGATGCCGAAACATCCAATTTTCGCTTTTCCAGCTTGTCATGCAGCTCCTTAGCACCGCCCTTCCCGGTGTACTGCTCCATGGAAACGGCTTCACCAAGCTCGGTGGCAAGATCGGTGACTTGGAAATCGGCGAATTGCTGATAGTCCATCAGCCAATTATTTACAGGCAATGGACTGTCTAGAAATTGATTAACCTCTCTGATTTCGGTTATCGCTACATCTACCCCCAGCCTCTTGTATCCGTTCATCGGGTCAGCAGGGTTTTCGTTTATCTCGGCAGCACGTTCGTACAAATAATCAAAGAGCCGTCCCAGATGCTCCCTGTACTCTATCTCTGCGCTGCAAGGGCCGATATTTTTACCCAACACGGACCTTATCATACCATCTGAATACATAATATTCACTACTAAATAATGATAGATATCTATTTAAACACTTTTCGGTTACAAACGGACTATTTTTCCATCGTCAGGGCCGCGCCGATAGCGGCGCAGTATTCCGCTTTTGGAGGTATCCCAGCATCCCCGCCGAGCATCCTGATGGTTTCCGTGATCCTGTTCTTAACCACGCCGTTCATCGCCACCCTGCCGCACACGAGGATGTGATGCTGCTGCCCGACGCTTCTTGCGGCAAAGTAGGCCATCACGCCTATGGACTCCGCTATCATGTTAAGCAGGCTTGCTGCGATGGCGGGCTTGCTGCATTTCCCAGCGGCTTTCCCGAAGTTCGAAGCGGTGGCGTTGCCAGGGATCTTCCCAATACCCCTGCCCATTATGTCCTTGACCGTCAGGTCGAGGTTTTCCCCGGTCTTGGCAATCTCCTCGACCTTGCTCAGCGGCATCTTAAGCATGAGCCTCGCAAGCCCGTATATCGTGCCGCCGCCCACACCTGTGCCTCCAACGTGTCTCGCTTTTCCATGCTTGACCGAGACGAAGGCCGTGCCTGTTCCTATGCTGACTACGAAAACACCTAGCTTTCCTGACAAGTAAACGCCGCCCGAGCCTATAGCATTTATTTCATCCACCACCCTAAAGGGCACAGGGAGATCGGAGTTCTTGATTTTCCTCGCGCCGCCTCCTGTCAGAGCGAGACGTACAGTTTTGCTTGCAGCTTTATTTTGTAAAAACTTGCTACACCTGATTACATGTCCCGGCTCGTTACCTGCTACAGAGAAAGTCGATTTCAGGTTCCCCCTGTCTATTAAAACGCCCTGCGTGTTCGTGCCTCCGATGTCTATTCCCACTATCATCCTTTCACCGTCTTAACCGTCTTAACCGTCCGGCCCCATAGCGCCAAGGCCAGGACCAGGACAGAGATGAAAATCCCGAACATGATTACATTTGACACGAACCCTGGCACTCCAGCAACATACATGGCCTTTGAGCTGAAGCCTGCTATCCCCTCTCCGCCCATCACTCCAGCCGCCAATACGACCCCCGCCGCCGAAAAAATGCCGAATTTCTTTCTGTCGGTCAGATACCTTATCATCCCTCCTATGGCGAGCAACAAACCAAGCATGATTCCGAGAAACAGCCCTATGCCGAAAACCATCGGGATGACGGGAGCCCTCCTTTTCGTAACGTTCTCCAGCACGACCCAGACGAAAGAAAGCAGGAAGCCGATGCAAAAGGCCCATGGGTGGGCAAACCCGAATATAGACCCTGCGACCATCTGGGCCTGGGGCGCAGGCATGAGGGGAGTGAAAAAATCAGAACCGTAGGCATCCACTATCATGCCCAGCACAAAGGGTGCCAGCAACCCGGCAACGATGACGGCTATCATGTCGACCTTGATGATGTCCTTGGCCTTCGTCCCGATGATCTTTGCCGATTTGTAGTCGTGGCCTATGTCACCGGCCACAGCGCTCGCTATCGAAACGAAGCAAACTATGAGGAATGCCGAAAGAATGCTTAGCTGCATGCTGAATGCGGCAAATACGCCAAGCGCCACGAGGCCTATGATGATCCCGAACTGCTCCAGGGGGTCTATGTCGGTCTCCCCGGTCATCATGGCGGCAACGCTCACCATCACCCAGACGCCTGCGACAGCTATCGCAGCCCCCACAGGGTGTATGCCTGCCAGCGCCAGGACGATGAACGCTATGAACGAGAAAATGGGTGTCAGCTTGATGTACCAGGGCATGCCAGCCCACCTGAACATGGGCATGAATATCTTCTTCGCCCTCGGGATGACGTATGAAAAGAAGAACCCGATTCCGGCGCCGATTATCATGCCCATGCCCGCGTTCTGCATCATCGATGCGCCAATGTCGGGCGCTGCGTAGTTGAAGGCGGCAAATAACGGTATAAGGACAATCCATCCAAGGAATGAACCAAAGAACCACGAATTTACGCTAGCCTTGTGGCCGAGCAGGTAGCCTATGCCAATCGCAAGGGGCATTGGATAGATCGCAAGCACCAGCCCTATTTCCGGCAGGATTGGCCAGGCCCAGCCGGCCGGGAAGTACAGCTCCCTCAGCATAACGAAAATTCCAGTGAGCGACAACGCAAGCGCAACATAGAACGTGCTCAAGCCCAGGGTAGTCTCTGCTTTTATCACCTCGGCCCCGGCCCTGCCGCTCGGGTAAGGCAGGTCCTCCTCTTCGACGAACACCCTGCGCATCGGAATGGACAGGAGTACGCCCAGGACGCCGGCCGTGATGCATACGACCGCGAGCGTGAGAACGCCCGGCATTGAAACGTCAACGCCCTGCGCCTGCAGGTAAAGGATGCCCGGTATGGTGAAGACCACGCCTGATGCGAGCAGGCCACCGATCGTCCCTCCTGCCTGGGCGACGTTCATCTCGTGCCTGTTCGTTTTCTTTGACACCCTGGAAACAAGCTGCAACAACGCGCCCGCGACAACTGCGCTGAATATTATGGGCCACGGCAACGCGCCTATCTTCAGGGCAATATAACTTGAAGTGACAAGCAGGAATATCGTCAGCAAAACAGCGATAACGCAGGCTCTGACGGTAAAGCCGGATTCTCCTTCTTCCTCGAGAAGCATAAATTTTCACCAAAATTTTCAATTTAACTAATGGGGGGAGCATATTCTTATAAATGTTGGTCATGATACTCGACAATTGGTGAACATATTTGGAGCAGGCTTTTAATTTTTTAAATTTAAGGGGCAAATTTAGCCTATGGCTGAAGAATCAAGCCTCGGCTTCGACGAATTTAGCGTGGAGATGGCAGACTTCGAGTTAAAGAGGGTCAAGGAGTTTGACAGGGCTTGGAAGATCGGTTACGGAGGCAGCATAACGAGCTCCATGGTCATGTACAACAACGTGGTATATTTCGGTTGCGCCGACTACTACGTTTACGCGATCAACCCAAAGAACGGAGGACTCGTGTGGCGCTTCAGGACAGAGGGGTGCATAGCGGAAGGATCGCTGATAATCCATGACGGCGTGGTGTATGTAGGCTCGTTTGACCAGAACTTGTACGCCTTGCGGGCGGATACGGGAGAGCTGAAGTGGAAGTTCAGGACGAGGGACCAAGTAGCCTGCACGCCCCATGTCGATGAAGGTATTTTGTATTTCGGTTCGCGTGATCAGAACATCTATGCGCTGGATGCGAGAACCGGCGAACTGGTTTGGAAGTACAGGACGTTCGGCGGCATAATATCGGAGCCGGTCATTGTCGGGAACAAGCTTCTCATGGGCTCGTACGACCACAACCTCTACTGTCTGGATAAGCGCACCGGGGAGCTCAAGTGGAAATTCAGGACCCAAGGCGAGGTGCATAACGCAAACGCCTTTGCTGTAAGAGACGGCGTAATCTACTTCTCTTCTTTCGACAACTTCCTGAGGGCGCTTGAGATCGAAACAGGCAAGCTGCTGTGGAAGCTTAGAATCGGCCAGTACGGAAGCTGCGTTGCCCCTGTGATTCACAGGGATGTCATCTACCAGTCATGCAGGGACGGCATACTGTATGCGGTCAGCCTTGACGGCGAGCTTCTTTGGAAATACGTCACAAAGGAAAATGTTGGGATACCCAACATCCAGGGAGACAGGATATACCTGGGATCGTGCGACTTCAATATACATTGCATTGACTTGCAGGGACATGGATTGTGGCACTACAAGACCAACGGGTATATCTGGTGGAAATCGGTGATGCTGGGGAGAAGGCTCATCTTCGGTTCATGGGACTGCTTTGTCTACTGCATAGACATCGAGACGAGGCAGGCCGTCTGGCGCTTCAGGACCTCGGGAGGGCCGTCTCCTGTTCCGCCTGCCAACGAGGCATTCGAGCTGGTACTGAAGATACCGAAGAGGACAATAGAAGAGGAAAGGAAGAAGACATACGAGCTGAATGTGGAAGAAGAAGAGGCTGGGACAAGCGCTTACAAATCCAGAATCACATATCAGGTATCGACACAGTACAGGGAGAAAGGCAAATACCAGATAGATTCCGACGAGGAAGCGTTTTAAAACATTTCTGTTCATTTAAAGGTATGGAAGAATCACCATTCTCATTCGACGACTTCTCCATCGAGATGGAAGACTTTGAAGTCAGAAGGACGAGGAAACATGACAGGATGTGGGTAGTTGAAAGGGGAGGCTCCATATGCCATATACCTTGGATTCAAGACGGCGTTGTTTATTTCGGATCATTGAATTACATTCACTATGCTGTCAACACCAGTAACGGAAAAATGATCTGGAGATACAAGACCGAAGGCATTTTACTCGAATCATATCCTTGTTATTGGAATGGAAAAATCTATTTCGGCTCTTTTGACCACAACATGTATTGCTTGGATGCAAAAACAGGGAAATTTTTATGGAAATTCAAAACCTTCGGAGAGATTAACTCTCCCCCTAACGTGGCAAAAGGCAGGCTCTATTTCGGATCCAAGGACCAAAACCTTTACTGTCTGGATGCAGAGACCGGGAATCTTTTGTGGAAGTTCAGGACGCAAGACGAGGTGCAGTCATATGCCGCACTTTACGGAGGGAAGGTATTCTTCGGCTCATTTGATCACAACTTCTACTGCCTGAATGCAGAGACAGGCATGCTGTCGTGGAAATTCCCAACGCAGGGGGAAGTCTATATACTAAGCCCGATACTTATTCACAACGGGGTAATATATTTCCCTTCCTTCGACAATAATCTGAGAGCTGTTAGGATTGAAGACGGAAAACTTGTCTGGAAGTTCAGGACGGGAAATTACGGATGCGTCTGCTCTCCCGTCTTGTACAAGGGCACCCTGTACCTTACCTCGAGGGATGGTTTCCTCTTCGCCTTAACCCCGGACGGCAAAGAGAAGTGGAGATATGTCAAGAAAGATCCGATGAGTATCCCTGAGGTGGTCAATGACAAAATTTATTTCGGCTGTGAAGACAAGAACTTGCACTGCCTCAATTTGCAAGGCAGGGAATTGTGGAAATTCAGGACAGAAGGAGCTATCTGGTTGAAGCCTGTCAGCTTTGATAACAAGATCTTATTCACGTGTTGGGACTGCCACGTCTACGTTGTTGATGCAAATACAGGGAAATTGGTCTGGAAATTCAGAAGTGCAGGAGAACCTTCCCCCTTCCCACCCCCATATGATACATTCGAACTTGTAATGAAGAAAACGGTTGACAGGGGGGCTGAAGCAAAGGAAGGCCCAAAGAAATATGAAATAACATTCTCAGAGGAAGAGACCGGGACGAGCGCATATAAATCCAGGATAACCTACCAGGTTTCCACCCAGTACAGGGAGAAGGGCAAGTACCAGATAGATTCCGACGAGGAAGCGTTTTAAAACATTTCTGTTCATTTAAAGGTATGGAAGAATCAAGCTTCGGATTCGACGAATTCTCGGTGGAGATGGGGGATTTCCAGTTAAGGAAGGTCAAGAAGTTCGACCGGCTGTGGAGGATAACAACGGGCGGGAGCATAGACCAGTATCCTCTGATACATAATGGGAAGATATACTTCGGCTCATTGAACCACAACCTGTATTGTCTTGACGTCCGGACAGGGGAATTTGTCTGGAAATTCAAAGCGAGAGGCAGGATTGGCATCTCATCACCGGCAGAAAGCAACGGCATCATATACATAGGCTCTTACGATCAGAACATGTACGCCATTGACGCGGAAAGTGGGGAGATGAGGTGGAAGTTCTTCACAAGGGGTGAGATACTCTCGTCTCCGGTTGTGAGAAATGAAAACGTTTATTTCGGCTCCAAGGACAAGAACTTTTTCGCCTTGGATGCCAGGACAGGGGAGCTCAAGTGGAAATTCAGGACCATGGGGGAGATACTGTCTGACGTGACGATTTTCAATGAGAAAATCCTGTTCGGTTCGTACGACAAGAACTTCTACTGCCTGGATGCAGAGACAGGCGCCCTTATATGGAAGTTCAGGACTGATCAGGAGGTCGTGAATTCAGGGCAGTTCGCAATCCTGGATAATCATATTTATCTGAGTTGTTTTGACAACTATCTGCGGAAGATTGACATCAACAGCGGGTTCGAGATCTGGAAGAAGAAATTTGCCCAGTACGGCCTAAGCTGCGGCACCGTGATCTATAAGGATTTGCTGCTGTTGCCAGCGAGGGACGGCAACATGTTTGTCCTAGACCTCGACGGAAACATCAAGTGGAAGTTCTCGACGACCAAGCCAATAGGCACGCCTGTTGTCCACAATGAAAAGGTATATTTCACCAGCGAGGACATGAACTTTTATTGTCTTTCTCTGGAAGGGAAAGTGGTATGGAAATACAAGACCCAGGGATTTACCTGGTGGAAGCCCGCGATATTCCAAGATAGGGTTTATTTCGGCTCGTATGACTGCTTTTTTTACGCCCTTGACGCAGAGACAGGCACGCTTGTCTGGAAGTTCAGGACGCAGGGCTCGCCGTCAACTGGCCCGGGCCCGTACGAGGGATACGAGCTGAGCATAACCGCACCGAAACAAGAAGTCAAAGAGTTAAAGAAGAAGTCATATGAATTGGATATGACCGAAGAGAAACAGCAAGACAGCACGTTCTACAAATCAAGAATAACATACCAAGTCAGCACCCAGTACAGGGAGAAGGGAAAGTATCAGATAGACTCGGACGAGGAAGCATTTTAATCTTTTAACAAATTTTAATAGGGTATGGAAAAAGCTAAAGGTTTCAGTTTCGAAGATTTCTCAATAGAGATTGGAGACTTTGAAGTAACGAAGAAAAAGAATTATCACTATTCTTTTTGGCACTGCACAGAAGGTGGTAGTATAGACCAGAGGCCCCTGATTTATAAGGGCGTGATTTACTTTGGGTCTTTCAATCACAACCTTTATGCTTTGAATGCTCAAACAGGGAAAGAAATTTGGAAGTTCAAGGCACAGGACAGGATTGGATTGTGCTCCCCCATCTTGTACAGGAATTCGGTAATTATTGGCTCCTATGATCATAATGTATATCGCATCGATGCAGATACTGGTAAGTTGATATGGAAGTTTCCTACATTTGGAGAGATTGCCTCTTCAGGTGCTATCCACAACGGCATTTGTTATTTCACTTGCAGAGACCAGTTCCTGTATGCAATAAAATGCAATAATGGCAGCCTCGTTTGGAAGTACAAAACCTTCGAGCCGAATGTGTCAGTCCCCACAGTTCACGGGGAAAAAGTCTTCTTCGGCTCCTCGGACAGAAACCTCTACTGCTTGAACAACAGAAACGGAAACTTGATATGGAAATTCCAGGCGGAAGAGGAAATTGTGAATGTAACCCCATTCATTGTTCATAAAAATGCGATATATTTCGGAACACTGGGAAATTTCCTGTACGCTGTCGATATAAATGTAGGCAAAAAAATCTGGCGCTTCCCTACTGGAGAGTATGGAATGACCAGAGGGCAGGTTCTTTACAAAAATATGCTAGTTCAGCCAACTAACGACGGAATTCTTTATGCAATAAGACCTGACGGCAAACTCGTATGGAAATATAAGAAAAGACATCCTCTGGGTGCTGTGGCAACCGACGGGGAAAAACTGTACGTGGGATGCGAGGATTTTTATCTTTATTGTTTAAATCATGAAGGTAAAGAGCTGTGGAAATTTAGAACTGAAGGCCCGATATGGCAGCCTGGCACAATCTGGAACGGTGTCGTCTTTTTCGGTTCATATGACTGCAATTTATACGCCCTTGATGCTTTAAAAGGTAACCTGATATGGAAATTCAGGTGTCTGGGAAGCGTTTCCACTTACCCCGAAATCAAAAGCTTTTTCGAAGCCAGCGTTAAAATACCCAAAATAAAAGCAGAAGAAGGAAAAAAGAAATCTTATGAATTAAACCTCTCCGAGGAAGATGAGGAAGGTGTAAGTGCCTACAAATCAAGGATTACATACCAGGTTTCTACCCAGTACAGGGAGAAGGGGAAGTATCAGATAGACTCCGATGAGGAAGCGTTTTAACAAGCCTACGGCCTCATCCATTCAATTTCGTAATAATCGTATTTGGCACCAGGCAGTTTTATCTTGTTCAGCGCATAGTATGTGATCGCAGTTTCCCTGTCTGTGATTGAGAGGATTAGGCTGAGGTTTATTTTCTCGGCCTTGTGCAGCAGCGATGCAAGCTCCACGCCTCCTATGTGCTCTTCCTCGCTTACCGCGGCAAGGAGGTATCTGGGGCCGTCTTTGGGAGTTTCCCGGACCCACGTATTCCCGTGCTTCTTTCTCCTGTAGGCCACGAAGTCCGCCGGGTAATCGACATAGTCGTGTTTTGTCAGTTCGGGAATCGAAAGTATGAACGTCTTTTTGACCCCGTGCGCCACCCTCACGGCCCTGGCCCACTCCGAGATGAGCATCTTCTCCTCCTTGGGGAAAACGTGCAAAACATGCCTGGAGTGTATCCACTTCCCGTCCTTGGACTCCTTCACTGGTGAGGCCCCCGGGAAGTATATCCTGAAATGCGTTCCGAACTTGAATCCCGTCTTCACTATGTAGCCCAACATCCTCCAGTCCTCGTAAGCCTGATACATGGTTTTTGCAAATTCCCTCCTTTGCGCAACGTCGGCCATGATTTTCTTTGCGGTGACGGATTTCGAATGTCCGGCATCGAAAACCTTGAGCCCGAAATGTTTCGAGAGCAGAACGACCTCGAAGAAGTTGAGCTTCAGTATATTCCCCCTTTCCTGCTTGTAGACCCCGCTCTGGCCCAGCCACCAGTCCTCGAACAACATCCTGCTGGTTTGAGCATCCTCGAGCACGCCAATAGCGGAATCCGGATCCCAGCTTACCCTTGCATGCAGGCGTCCAAGATTCATCCGCCTCGCCGGGTATTTCCTGACGTGGCTGCTCTTCCTTTTCCCTTTTATGCCCTTGGTAGCCCTCTTTATTATCAGGCCCCTGTCCCTCCAGTCCCTGTAAGCATTGTACTTGATCATGAGCCGGGCTTCTTTCCCTGCATATTCGGACATGATGTCCTCGAAGCCCAGTGTTTTATTTCCGTGCCTTACAACACCATTCTGCAGGTCCACCAGGTACAGAACTTCCTCAGGCAACAACCACAGACGCCCGGCCTTGAACTCACCGAAACAGTTACCCCTAAGCTTGTCGGCGTCTTCGCCGGATGCCCATATCCCCAGTTTTGGATCGAAGCGCAGTTCGAGCATATTTGATACCCTCCAGTCTATCAACTATCTATTATTCACTAAAATTCACTAAAAAGTCTTTTTATAACAGCCAGTTTTTCAGCTTCCTGATTCATGGTGTATATCATAACCCCGTCTGTATGTTGTTTCGCAAGGTTTATAAGCTGCTCAACGTATTCCGGGCTGGTCGGGTAATCAGGCGACCACGGGGTTGCGTATATCCCCAATATCACAGGCTTGTTGAATTTCGTTTTTAATGTGGCCAGTTGGGGCAGCAGCACGGTGGACTCGTCCGATTCCCCAGCCGGAAAGTTTGTATAATAGAATTGCATACCATCGAAAAACTTGCTAGTGTCGTCGAAATATGGGGACTTGACATTGGGATAATAGACCACAGGGATGAACTTGAGTTTTGGGTTGATCTCATGCGCAGCGCCCGTTATCCCTTCCAGATAGCCGGGGGTGAAAAAGTCGTGGTCCACGAGAACGTTGTCTATGCTCCATGCATTGAGGTTGTCGTGCTGCAGTGAGAGTTCGGCAAGTTGACGGCCCCATCCTATATAGTCCACATAATCCATGTCAAAGCGCCTCTCAGGGGACAGCTCGCTGGGAGGAAGGATCGTGACCCACACCATGATGCCTCTCTCCCTTGCTGCAGGCAAGATACTTTTGAGCTCTTCAAAGTCCCCCAGTGGTCTTGTAAGTATGTAATTGTAGGTGTTGCTGCCACTTGCCTCAAGCGAATGGAAAAGTTCTGTGATGTTCGCCTGGCCGCTGGCCGTTCTGGGCACAGAACCGTACACCGCTTTCACAAAAGCATGAGAACCTGCTGGCGTGGAAAAACCGAAAATCAGAATGGCGGAAACAGCCAATACACAAGCGAGTATCATGACAGGGACCGCAGTTTTCATTCCAATTTTCATTCCCATATTATATACGAGAAATCACCACATTTAAAATGTCGTGTCATATGTTAAATTGATGTTAGCATGTGTGACCTAAAGATATACACGGACGGGGGAGCAAGGGGGAATCCGGGCCCGGCCGCCATAGCCCTGCTGATATTCGACAGCAAAGGGCACTTGCTGGCAAGCCACAGGCAGTACATCGGCACCGCCACCAACAACGTGGCCGAGTACAGGGCCGTGCTTAAGGCGTTGCACATGGCCCGCAAATACAAGCCAGGTCCCGTTCTTTGCACCCTTGACAGCCAGCTGGTTGCCAGCCAGCTCAGCGGAAAATACAAGGTGAAAAAGCCGCATCTCAAGGAATTATTCAGCTTGGTTAAGGAAACCGAGAAAAGCTTCGGTTCTGTAGAATACGAGCATGTAAGAAGACACGACAGGAGAATCATGATTGCGGACAGGATGCTCAACGAGATGCTGGACAAGGTTGAGAGGGCCCGGAAATGAAGCTCAAGGATGCTCTTAAAGACAAGCTTTCGCCTGAAGAGTTGGATTTAGTCCCCAGGGCGTTCGACATAGTCGGTGACGTCGCCATCATAGAGACCCCCCCAGCACTGGAAAAGAGAAAATCCTATATCGCAAAAGCCCTGCAAGCAATACATCCAAGAATCAAGACGGTCTGCAACAGGACAGGGGAAAGAAGCGGCGATTTCAGGTTGCGTCCCCTTGAAATACTGCTGGGGAAAGAGACAAAAACGGAGCACAGGGAATCCGGATGCAGATTCAGGCTGGACGTGAGGCACGCGTATTTTTCCGGTCGGGAGGGAACCGAGCGCCAGAGGATAGCAGGGCAGGTGAAGCCAGGGGAAAAGGTCTTGGTGATGTTCAGCGGCGTTTGCCCGAGCCCCATCACCATGGCCAAAAGACAGCCAGCCGTGGATAAGGTCTATGCGGTCGACCTGAACCCGCTCGCCCACGAATACGCGGTTGAAAACATACGGATAAACAGGGTACAATTAAAGGTTAATCCGATATGCGGAGACGTCAGAAAGATTTGCCCAGGGCTCAGGGAAAAATTCGACAGGATAGTCATGCCCCTGCCCAAAGGCGCGCATGCTTTCCTGGATGTGGCATTCAAATGCGTGAAAAAGCGCGGCATAGTCCATTTCTACCACTGGGACTTGGAAGAGGACCTGTACACAAACGCATTGAAAATGATCAGAGAAGAGGCGGGAAAAGCGGGAAAAAAGGTGAAAATAATTAACAAGCAAAGAGTTCTGCCATACGGCCCCAGGGTCTGGAAGATATGCATAGATTTCCAGGTTATTTAAAATTGGACACTTTTCCCACTAATAAGGGGTAACATTTATAAATATATCTATTCTAATGTAATTTTAGGTGAGAATAATGCAAAGAGGCATAAACCTTTTAGGAGCACCTTGTGGTCAGACTGGAAACCCTACAAAAATGCGTTTATTGGGTAGAACTGCCAAAGATTTAGTTGGTATAACAACTTATGGGATGCAAGTATATAGGCTTGGTAATAATGGCGGCAATGGAGCACATGGTCATTTCCAACCTCAAAGGAAATTATACAATCTTCGTCTTTGAGACTGTCCTGCGAATTTCATATATTCCCACATTCCCACTATCAAGGAGCAATATTATAAAGTTTATCCTCTTTAATCTGTTCAGATGAGCCATATGTCGTTTTACAGCGGACCATTTACGCAAGGAAGAGGTGGATATGCAGGCGACTGCAGCAAAGCCGGTGATGTAGCCGGTTATACATATGCTAAAGCTATGCATGGACCTAACATAGCTGTTGCGGTTAGATGGCGGGCTGGCCTTGGCTTTCACGGTCCCAACACAAAAAGGCAGTCCTCTCTGAGAACCCGCATGAAAAGGTACCAGTATTGAGACCAATCCCGGTCTTTTCAATATCTTTAATCACCCTTCAATATCTTTTCAATATATTTATTCCATGCCAATTAATCTTATGAATTTTATGAGAGCTGCGGTTCTGTTCTCGGGAGGGAAAGACTCAACCCTTGCCCTCTACGAGACATTGCAGCATGGTTTCGAAATAAAATTCCTGGTTTCTGTTTTCACCCGGAGCAGCGAATCCTACATGTTCCATTACCCCAACATCGAACTGACCAGGGTGCAGGCCAAATCGATGGGAATCCCGATAATAACAAAGGTCACGGCCGGGAAAAAGGAGCTGGAACTGATCGACCTTGAGCATGCCCTGAAATCCGTAAAAGACCAAATCGACTGCGTCGTCAGCGGCGCCGTCGCTTCTGAATATCAAAAGTCCAGAATCGATAAGATTTGCGGAAAACTAAAACTCAGGTCTTCCGCTCCACTGTGGCACAAAGACCCTCTTGGGCTGTGGGAGATGTGCCTTGACAGTGGCTTCAGGGTGATGATAACGGCTGTTGCATGCGATGGTTTGGATAAGCGCTGGCTGGGGAAAGTGATTGACAAGCAGAATTTCAGGGACCTGAAGCGCCTGAGCGAAAAATACAGGTTCCACCTGACAGGAGAAGGCGGCGAGTTTGAGACGCTTGTTGTCGATTGTCCGCTCTTCAAGAGACCATTGAAAGTCAGAAAAACAAGGACAGAATGGGATGACAAGACCAACAGCGGCCTTTTGATAATAGAAAAAACTGGTTGAGGAGAGAAAGCGAACTACCTTCTCCCTCCATAAGCCCTCATCACAGTTCTGAGTTCGCTTCTTTGCGCAACCTCCATTTCCCTTTTGTTCCGGTTCCTGTAGTCATTCAAGCCACCCAGGGAACCGACGTAACCATCACCGTTCACGTCAGGCAGGTTGACCTTTCTACCTTTCGGAAGGCCTCCATGCCATTCATCGAAATCTATAGTTTCAGGTGCATTATATTCTTCTACAGCCTTAGGATCCCATCTCTTTACCAGACGCCATATGTTTCCCTGAGAATCGGACTGCCACCCTGTGCCAATCATTCCCCGATTAGCCCTGTTCAAATACGCCCATCTCTCCATCCTGGAATTCATACCTTCAGCCTCGGCACAGTCTCGAAGCCCAACGCTGCCATCCTCAGGAACATCAAAAGGCAAACGCTGGGCTGTATCAACCCTATTCGCGGCATTCCGGTAGGCATCAATCACCCTGTATGCTGCCTGCACCCCTTTGGTCACGGGATAGACACCAATAGCGGCCGTAACACCGGCTACCAAACCAACTTTCTTCCAATTAACCATTTTATCGCCAATTTGTTACTTATTAATGGTAATATATATGTATTTATAAAGATTTCGGTTATGGGGTGTATATTTTGATACTTTCCGATATATTTCATCCATATTTCAGTCTTATTGCAGCCAAAAGCTTAAAAAAACCGCTGTCGTTAAGAAGAAGCATGAAGAGAGGCTTGAGGATATACATGGAAACCTATGGCTGTTCAGCGAACCAGGCGGAATCAGAGATAATGGGAGGCTTGCTGGCGGAGGCGGGATTCGAACTGGTAAATACAATGGAAGATAGCGATTTTGTGATAATAAACACGTGCTTCGTTAAGACGCCGACGGAGCAGAAGATCAGGCACAGGATCTCGGAAATCGTGCTGCTACATCCGGAGAAGAAGCTGATCATAGCCGGATGCATGCCGGAGGTGATGGACAGGGACTTGAATTCCATAGCCCCAGGCGCCAGCATGGTCAGCACCCACAACATTACCAGGATAGTCGAAGCCGCGGAAAGAACGGCAACAGGCGAAAGGGTCATCTTCACCGGGAAGACCAAGGAGAAAAAACCATGCAATCCGAGAGCCAGGAAAAACAGACTTATCGGAATCACGGAGCTTTCCCAGGGCTGCAATGGGAACTGCGCCTATTGCTGCGTCAGGCTGGCAAAAGGCATGCTCCATTGCTATTCGCCTGCCGATATAGTGAAAGATGTTGCCAATGCGCTCAAGGAAGGATGCAGGGAGATATGGCTGACGTCCCAGGACAACGCGGCCTATCTTTACGCTGGGACGCCCTTGCCGGGGTTGGTTGACAGAATTTGCAAAATAAACGGGGATTTTAAGATCAGGATAGGGATGATGGACCCCGGTAATGTCATTAAAATAACGGACGACCTGATAAACGCCTACAAAAGCAAGCATGTCTACAAGTTTCTCCACCTGCCGGTGCAGTCGGGTTCGGGCAGTGTGCTGAAAGCTATGAAAAGGGGGTATAAGGCCTCGGATTTCGAAAAAATTGTATCAAAATTCAGGAAATCGATTCCATCCATTACCTTATCCACCGACATTATCGTCGGATTCCCAGGTGAAACAGACCTTGATTTTGAGGAAACCAAAAAAATAATCGAAAAAATAAAGCCGGACATAGTCAACGTAGCCAAATTCGGGGCCAGGCCGGGCACGCTCGCCGCAGCTATGCCACCCGTAGACAACAGGACGATAAAGGAAAGGTCCGCTGAGTTGTCGAAAATCGTAAGAGGAATGGCGCTGGAGAGGAATAAGGAATGGATAGACTGGCAGGGACCAATTCTGGTAACTGAAAAAGGCAAAAAAGAGAGACAGTTTGTTGGAAGAAATTTTGCCTACAAGCCTGTTTTGATCGAGAGCAAGCCAGATTTGCTGGGGAAAAAAGTGAATGTTAAGATAAAGAACGCGGAAATTACGCATCTGCAAGGCGTTATAAAATGATTCACAATGGTATGAAACCGGATACGATTGCCACAAGCGATGGTATCACGTATATGCTCAGAAAATAGCACAACACGCTTATTATAAGTATGTGCAGCATCTCCATGTCCCGAAAGAAAAGCTTCATAAGCACTATCCAGACCAATACCGGGAGCAGCATTATCAGGATGCCTGCGAAGGGAATTATGGCAAGGAAGGAACCCAGAATCGGCACTATCCCGAAAATGTTGATGAGGGAAATCACCAGAACGAGCAGGAACGCGTGCATGGGATTCACATCTTCTGCGAACTTCTTGGCGAAAATCTCAACTACCACCAGTATCACGATGCCGCCGACTATGGTAGAGAGGATGAGGTTGGTCGCAAGTCCTATCGGATTCCCGAAGTTAAGCTGCAGATTTTCCAAAAAAGCGTTGAGGCCTGTCAGAGCATCAGCCATACTATTTTGTTGTATCTCAAGGTTTAAATTTGTTTTAAGTTCGTTAGATTTCTATACCCAGCGCTGAAAGCTCTTTTATAAGCTGTCCCTGGGATTTGAAGTGTATAGCTTTCATGCCAAGCTCTTTTGCAGGACCTAGGTTTTCTGGTTCATCGTCTATGAAAACGCACTCTCCCGGCGGTTTACCGATTTTTTTGAGCGCGAGCTCGAATATCCCAGGCTCCGGCTTTCTCATTCCTACCTCGCATGATAAAATAAGAGGGGAGAAAAGGTCGTAGTTCCCCCTCGATTTGTTGAACTCCGCATGGGGCTCTATCGTGTTGGAGATGAGGGCCGTTATGTATCCGCGTTTTTTCAGACCTTTCACTATTTTCACCATCCTTTTATTCGGTTCTAAGTAGTCTGAATAATTGCCGAACACGAAGTCAAGGGAGCCACGGGGCTTCAAGCCGAAGCTGTTGAGAAACAGTTTCCAGAATTCCGTTTCCGTGATTTCTCCCTTTTGCAGGGCGTGTACGTGTTTCCGGGATTTTTTCCTTGCTTCTTCTAGGCTGACTCCAAAGACCCGGGATATCTGCACGTATACAGGGCGGCCTGGCTGGATGGTAAACACTCCGCCGTAATCGAAAATGAACGCCCTTACCATCATTTAAAGACGGAGCCGGGATTTATATACGAACCAGGCGGGATCATGGCCCCCGGCATTATCGAAACGTTTATCCCTGTCTTGACGTTGTCTCCCATCATGCAGCCAAGCTTACGCATGCCCGAATCAACAACCCGCCCCTTTACCCTCGTCTTAACGGGTTTGTCATCAAACCTCAGGTTCGCGATCTTCGTCCCGGCGCCGAAATTACAGTTTGAACCTATCACGGAATCCCCGACGTAGGAAAGATGTGGTATCTTCGTATTCTCCATTATGATAGAATTCTTGATCTCAACAAAATTTCCTATGACAGCAGAATCACCTATGCAGGTGTAAGGCCGGATTACGCAGTTTTTCAGTTCCGCGCCCTTGCCTATTGCGACAGGGCCAGCTATCCTTGTATCCTTGCTTATTTTCGCGCCCTTGTCTATCACGGACCCGGACTTCTTAAGCACGCTCTCGTTAACCCTGAGCAGGTCCCAAGGGTACGTTATATAGTCAAAATCGGCGGCCTCGATTGCATGCATTGGCGCAAGCCTGCACACCTCTTTTATCGAGTCAACTATCTCGTATTCGCCCCTGGCTGTCAAGTTTGGTTTATGCTCGAATATTCTTTTGTCAAGAACGTACATACCGGCGTTGGCAAGTTTGGAAACGGGGGTTTTCGGCTTCTCAACGATATCGGTCAGCAATCCGTTGCGCACCATACAGACACCGAAAATGCTGGGATTTTCGACGGGCTTCACCAGGATACACAGGTCATGATGCATGCACAGATCGATATCGTGCCTGCTGTACAGGTTGTCTCCCATCAGGACCAGAAATCTGTCGCGCAGGAATTTCTCTGCCTGCCGGATTGCATGGCCTGTTCCGAGCTGCTCCGTCTGCGTGACGTATCTTATCTTGGTGCCGCCAAAACTGGAGCCGAAATGTTTTCTTATCGTCCCGGCTTTGTACCCGACAACTATTATTATCTCTTCTGCAATCCCGGACAGCTGTTCCAGATTATGCTGCAAAATAGGTTTGTTAGCAACCGGCAGCATTACCTTTGGCCTGGTCTCCGTGAGCGGCCTCAGCCTCTCTCCCTTGCCGGCAGCCAAAATTAGCGCTTGCATAATGAAAACAAACTTATGAATACTTCCACCAAGGCTTGAGGCCCATGCTACTGTCGGTTTTCTGTACGCTTTTCATTGGATCGCTTTCGAGTTTCATCACGGCTCTGATGGCGTCCACATTTTCGGGTACGATGTCGCTCTCCTGATGAATCGCCTGCATGTAGAACACCTCGCCGTCATTGACATGGATGCTTTCCTCCCAGACAGCTATCTCGTTGAGGTCTGACCTCTTCCTGTTCAGATCCCTTGCCCATTCCATTATATGGGCTGTGGATTTAAAGCCGTCCCTTGCCTTCACCAGCAGCACCCTGGGCGTTTTGCTTAACAGGTCGATGATCTCATCTTCGCTGGTACCGTTGTTCAGATTGGCGTTGATCGTGTGTATGTGCATCAGGGTAGTAGGCACTTTGATGGCAACCGTGGTTATGTTAAGGTCCGGCAATACCGTGTTCACGTCCAGGCCGTGATGCGAAGGGACCGTTACAGGGTCAGGGACTATTGCATTGACAGGCCCCTCTTTATGTTCGCAGGGTCTGGTCCCCTTCTTATCAGAACAGCCCTGACTTTTTGCGTGTCGAATTCCCTGTCGATGGCGCCGAGGGTCCTGCACAGCCCGGTTGTGTTGCACGAAACCACTCTGACGTAATACTTGCCGTAGGCCTTCTCGTAGTTCGATGTCGCATTGAATGACACTTGGGCAACATCCGCCTCTTCACCGCCCTGGAATATGGCTTTTATCTTTCTTGGCTCGTATAGATTTTTCCTGTTCTCTATGCCCACGCCGTCAGGGGTCGCGTCCACCACTATGTCTGCGTTTTCCAGCAGGTCGGCGACCGTTCCTTCAACTTTAATGCCAGCTTCATCAAATGCCTTTTTGTTTTCCTTGGTATTGACATACAACGGATATCCTAGTTTGATCGCGTTAACGGCTTCGAAGCTTGGTCTTGTCTTCACCACTCCGACCACACGCATGTCATCTTGCAGTGCCACGGCGTCTGCCACTCTTTTCCCAACTGTACCGTACCCGTTTATAGCTACTCTCACTACCATTTCATCACCTCTGATTTTAATTCAAATTCATGCATATGATCACTCCACTGTCACGGATTTTGCCAGGTTCCTTGGCTTGTCAACGTCCAGGCCCTTCATATAGGCCATGTAATAGGCCATCAATTGCAAGGGGATTGCGTTGATTATTGGGGCAAGATTATCCAAGGTATGCGGGACGTGAATGACCCAGTCCGCCAGTCTTTTTATATCATCATCGCCTTCTGTCGCTATCGCGATTATTTTTCCGTGCCTTGCTTTAACCTCTTCCATGTTTGATAATATCTTACCATAGCCCTTGCCCTTGTTGGCTATGAAGACGACAGGCATGTTCTTGTCTATGAGCGCAATCGGCCCGTGCTTCATCTCGGCCGCTGGATAACCCTCGGCATGTATGTACGATATTTCCTTCAGCTTGAGCGCGCCCTCCAGGGCCACGGGGAAGTTTATGCCCCTGCCCAGATACAAGAAATTCTTGTGTTCATAAACATCCTTTGCTATCGCCTTTATCTTTTCGCTACGCTGCAGCACAGATTCGATTTTGTCAGGGATTGTGCGCAATTCGTTAATGAATTTTTCATCAATCTCCCCCGACTTCTTCTGGAGCAGGTGCATAGCCAGCATGCACAAAGAGACCAGCTGGCTCGTGAACGCCTTCGTCGAGGCAACGCCTATCTCGGGACCTGCATGCAGGTATATGCCGAAATCGGCTTCCTTGGCGATCGTTGAACCCACGACGTTGATAATGCCTAAGGTTTTTGCCCCCCTTTTCTTCGCTTCCCTCAAGGCTGCCAGCGTGTCCGCGGTTTCTCCTGACTGCGAGATGAGAACGACGAGATCTTTGGAAGAAACCAGGGGATTCCTGTACCTGAATTCCGACGCATAGTCGACTTGCGTGGGCACATTTGCGATGTCCTCCAGCAAATATCTGCCTATTAATGCGGCGTGCCAGCTCGTCCCGCATGCGACTATTATTATCCGTTCGCATTCCTCGATTTTTCTATTGACGCTGAGCTTTATCTTACTGGTCAGCCTGCCCCTCATAGTATTTTTGAGGGATTCCGGCTGCTCGAAAATCTCCTTTAGCATGAAGTGCTTGAATCCGCCCTTCTCTATCTGACCCAGGTTCCACCCGATTTCTTGCATGTTCTTGTCTATCTTTTTATCTTCCAGATTCCTTACAAGCACGGTCCCTGGGCCTATCACCGCAATCTCCCTGTCGTCCAGATATATCATCTTCTTCGTGTGCTCCAGTATCGCCGAGGCATCGGAAGCCGCAAAGGCCTCATCCCTTCCCGTCCCGATAATCAGGGGGGAACCGTTTCTTGCCACGACTATCTTCTTCTCGTTCTTGTGCACCGCGGCCAGCCCGTATGTCCCCTGTATTTGCAGCAGGCTCTTCCTGACCGCGCTTTCCAGATTACCCTCATAGAACTTTTCTATCAGATGGGCGATAACCTCAGAATCCGTATCAGAAGCCATGGTATGGCCCTCACTTTCCAGCAATTTTCTGAGACTGGTGTGGTTCTCTATTATGCCATTATGCACAACGGCTATATCACCTGCGCAGTCCGTGTGCGGGTGGGCATTCATTTTGCTTGGCTCTCCGTGGGTTGCCCATCTAGTATGGGCAATCCCTAACGTGCCTTGCATTTGGTCAAGGTGGTGGGTAGCATTGACATGGTCTATCATTCCCGCTTCCTTTTTCAGATCTATGCCGCCGTTTACCACAGCTATGCCGACAGAGTCATAGCCCCTGTATTCCAGCCTTTTGATTCCCCTGACCAGTATCGGGGCAGCCTGCCGGGCCCCTATATAACCTATAATGCCGCACATTGATACCACTCTTAAAGATAAATATAGAAATTGCATAGGCTATTTAAAGCCTTTATTGAGGAAAATGTTGTAACGGGCATCGGTTTTCACCGAATTTTGGGGAAATGCTTTTAAATATTACTGAGAATAAATTTTTTATATTAAAAGAAAATTAGTAATGGTTTTATGTCAAAGTACTTCCTGCTAAAGAGCAACGGGGGCAACGAAATAGCCCCAGTTATGCTTTTCAACGAGCCAAGCCAGTTGAAAGCATTATCATCGCCGCTGGGGTGGCGGATATTCAAGCTTTTAAACGAGCCTGGTTGTCCTATGGACATCGCCAAGCACATTGGTGTCCATGAACAGAGAGTCTATTATTACATAAAGAAGTTTAAGCGTGAAGGCCTTATTCGGGAGATCAGGACCGAACAGAGACATGGAGCTGTTGCCAAGTTCTACCAGGCCGAGCAGAGCGCGTTAGCTCTCGCGCCTGACCATGTTTCTTTCAGCCGCCTGAGCATCAAATCACCAGTCAAATCCGGGCTGCTTACACCTTTCGTGCAAGAGGGGAGGCTAAACGCCACGATTGTGGTGGGATCCCCTGATCCCCATGGACCTTGGAAGGCGAGGGCAAGCGACGCCTGCTGCGCGATAGATTTCGCCTTGTTTCTGGGGGCTTTCACCAGCGGTGAGAACCTGCCAAACTACAGGCTGGACATAGAGGTGAGGGAAAAGGAGATGAGGGGGAACATGGTGCTCATAGGCGGGCCAACGGTGAACATGATCACCAGAAGGGTCAACAAAAAGTTGCCTATATACATAGACGCCAGTCATGACAAGAATATCGTGTCGACGCTGAGCAAAAAGACGTATACCGCGGAAGACTGCGGCATCATAAACGTAATAGAGAATCCAAGAAACCACAAGGCAAAGATCCTTGTTCTGGCAGGCAAGAGATTCCCGGGCACCAGGGCGGCTGTGCTGGCACTGGTCAAGCGCCTGCCTGATGTTTTTAAGGGAAACAAGTGGGACAAATCTGTAAAAGCCAGGGTAGTCAAGGGTTACGACATGGACGGCGACGGCATCATAGACACCGCGGAGTTCTTGGAATAGGGATTCTAAAGGAATTTTAATAAAGAAACAACATATAATCTTATGCTCACTGACGAAGAAATCAGCAAGTACGTGGAAGCTGGCAAAATAGCTGCTAAAATCCGGGAAGAAACGCTGACGAAAATCAGGGTCGGGGCCCGGCTGCTTGACATAGCCGAGGGGATTGAAAAGAAGATACTTGACAGCGGAGCCAAACCGGCCTTTCCTGCCAACATCAGCATAAACGAAATCGCGGCACATTATAGCCCTCAGATCAATGACACCAAGACTATCGGCCCAGGTGACCTTATCAAGATTGACGTGGGTGCTCACATAGACGGCTACATAGCCGATATGGCATTCAGTTGGTGTTCTGAGCCTAATCCCCTGATTCCGGCCAGCCAAAAAGCCCTGCAGGCAGGCATAGACGCCATCCAGCCCGGAGTCAAGGTTTCCGACATAAGTTCGGCTATAAGCAAGGCCATAAAAGATACAGGTTTCGGACCGATCGTGAACCTGACGGGACACAGCCTTGGCCGGTATCAGTTCCACGGCGGGGTATCCATACCCAATATACCAAACAGCAACAATTATGTTTTACGTGAGGGAGACGTCATTGCCTTGGAGCCTTTCGTCTGCGAGACGCCCGGCCGGGTGGACGATTCGGAACCCGTTGAGATTTTTCAGTTCGTGCAGAGAAAACCGATAAGATCCATGGAAGCGAGAAAGATACTGCAGCTTGCGGAAAATGATTTTGGCGGCCTGCCCTTTGCAAAGAGGTGGCTGGTGAAATACGTAACACCATTAAGAATCAAAATGGCGATTCTTGAACTGGAGAGGGTCAATGCCATCCGGTCGTATCCGGTTCTCAAGGACATGGAAGGCAGGAAAATCGCCCAGGCAGAGCACACCATTATTGTCGCTGACCCGCCGATCGTGACGACGAAGTAGATACCATTTTTCGGAAAATCGAAATTATTTTTCGGAAAATCGAAAGATTTATAAATCATGCAGACTAGTTTTTTATATGCGACTGGAAAAAATTTTGGGTTCAAAGGCCAAGATAAAGATTTTAAAGAGTTTATCTGGCAAAAAGGAAATGCAGCTGTCAGAGATGAGTGAATATACAGGCATGTCACTTTCCACTATTCATGAAGCCATAAAGGACCTTGTCGAGTTGAGAGTACTTTCTGTTCGAAAAATAGGAAAAACAAGGCTGTACAGAATAAACGAAAGCAATTACTTTGCTAGAGTTGCCAATAAAACAATAACAGCCGAAC
>Ga0315545_1000907_pt1 | contig 30483 bp, 22 predicted proteins | sample SalMarSW160210MG_FD_203096 | JGI IMG/M metagenome (GOLD analysis project Ga0315545, IMG submission 203096) | Salt marsh sediment microbial communities from the Plum Island Ecosystem LTER, Massachusetts, United States - Salt Marsh Sediment SW1602-10 ...
CTGGTCGAGGCGACTATTCTGAGCGCTACACTCACCGAAGATATGCAATTCGGCATCGACTGGCAAACGCTCGAGGGTACCGCTATAACCGCCTTAACAGGCATTGCATATGGTGCCCCGGAATACTTAAAATCTGCCGGCACCGGCGCCAATATAGAAAGCGCTTTAACCGGCGGCCTGACTTTTGGTGTTACACATGACGATGTGGCGGTATTTATCAGAGCTGTTGAAGAGATTACTGATGTAACTGTCCTGGCGAACCCGAAAATACTAACTGTTAATAAGCAACTCGGCCAAGTCTATATTGGTACAAAACTTGGCTATCGTGAGGGCGATATAGAGACCAGTGGCGGCGGGATACAACAGGGTGCTGTGAAATTCCTCGACACCGGTACAAAGCTTTCGTTCAGACCCTTTATCTGTGAAGACGGCTACATAAGGATGGATATCCATCCCAAGGACAGCTCCGGCACCGTTCCGGGTGGTATTCCACAGGAAATTTCAGCTGAGCTGGTTACTAATATAATGGTTAAAGACGGCCAAACGATAATAATAGGAGGTCTATTCAGAGACACCGTAACAACTAATAAAATTCAGGTTCCACTTCTTGGCGACCTGCCGATTATAGGAGGAGCTTTCAGAGGCACAGCTAATAAGGATGAAAGACAAGAAGTAATGGTCCTTCTTACTCCTCATATTATAAAAGAGCCGGCAGAGGTCGAAGGTGAGGCCAGAGCTGCTGATGTTAGACGGAAAAGAGGAGGATCGCGAGAGTCATTGGATTGGTTTAACAGTTCAAGAATAGCGGAAGACAATTATGCAAAAGCTGTGGAATACTACCTCGCAGGCAATACGGAAGCCGCGCTGAATAAATTGAACTGGGCACTTATGATTCGGCCGACAAATTTGGAGGCTTTACGTCTGAAAGAAAGGATTATTCGCGAAACCGCTCCTGACGACACAGCAACAATGGAAAGAATAATGCTGGATGTTATCGAACGGGAAGAATCAAACAAGTGGTTGAGAAGATAAAAACAAAATAGATAAGGAAGATTAAAGATGTTACGTAAAACAATGATGGCCATGGCCATAATTGTCTGCTTAGGCAGTGTTGGCTGTGAATCGTTCTCAGATACCAAAAAATTGGCACAGAAACGATGGGAAAAAGCTTCAGTCGGAGCAAAACTGATTCTTGCCCAGCAGGAATATGACGAAAACCGTTTTGATGACGCCAGGAAAATCGTCTCTAAATGTGTAATCGTCGACCCTAATAATGCTCAGGCTCATCTGCTTTATGGCAAACTGCTTTTGATGGAGGACAACCAGGCAGATGCAGTCAGGGAACTGCGGCTGGCAGTTGAACTGGATGAAGAGCTTGGGGAAGGATGGTACTGGCTGGGCTTGGCTACTCGGGGGCTGGAGCAAACTCAGCAAAGCTGGTGGGAAAATCAACAGATTCTGTTTTACTACAAAAAGGCTCTGAAGCTCAATCCCGCAAACATTGACTACATCCTTGCCGTTGCTGAAACATACACTGAACAAAAAAAGATTGAAGAAGCAACAAGGTTACTCGAAGAGAAGATGACAGCTATGCCGAGTCAGGTTCCGCTAAAAATTGCAGCGGCAAATTTAATGTGGCGACTGGGCAAAAATGAGCGGGCTATTGAGCTTTGCAAACAAGCGATGCTTATGAACGGTGATGACAGCAGCATAGCTGAGACGCTTGGGTACTATTATGTATTTAATGGCCAGTGGAGTGAAGGAGCAAAGATTTTTAATAAACTGATTGAACAATGCCAGGATGAACAGAAAAAGAAGTTATATCTGCAAACAGCAGCATTATGTAGCGTGAACTGTGCTCAATATAACAGAGCCGTTAATTGCTACAACAAATTAAGCATTGAGGAAAGAGATAACGCTGAGTTTTGGGTGAAAATGGGGCAGGCGGCATTGGGTGCAGATGCGGCAGAGAAAGCTTTGATATGCGGTGAGACGGCGTTAGCTCTACAGCCGGGCAATGCAGATGCAATTGTCCTTGTAGGCTGCGCCAAATATTTGATGGAGGACTACGCCGAAGCAATTAAAAGCTTCGAAAAGATAACCTCAGATGAGAAAAACGAGTGTATTTCATGGCTTATGAGAGCAAGATGTTACGAACAACTTGGCCGGAAAAATGATGCTGGACAAGCATACAGAAAAGCATTGGAAATAAAACCTAACAGCGAATTGGGCGATTTTCTGGCTAAAGGAAAAGATATCAAGGATTGGGAATTGACGGATAGGGATTAAATCGCAAGTTATCTGATAAAAAATTAAGAAAAAATCGGAGCTATAATTTTGAAATCGGCAAGAAACTTATATTTGATAGGTACATGTATCGTTTTAGGTAGTGTATTGGCAGAGTGCCTCGCCAGATGGTATTACTGCGGCGGGGCATGTCTGCGCCTTGCCGGTTACGTTTTTGTTTGGCCGCTGTTTTACTTCGTTGCGGCTGTAGATGTGCTTCTGATTGGCTGGTATTGGCTAAGGCTGACTATTAGAATTAAGTCCATAATCAAAGAGCTCAAGTCGGATAAGATATCACGTATCAAATCAGACGGTGGCAAAATAGTGAACGAATTGAGCGAAGCGATTAACAACCGTTTCGATGACAACATTGGTTACATAACGGAACTCGAACAGCAAATCAAGGATTTGCAAATCCAGATTCGACTTTCACAAGGACAAAAGAGAAATACCGAAGCGATTATATACAGTATCCGTGACGCCGTTATCGTTATTGATGAGTTTGACAAGCTGTTAATGGCAAATGAGGCAGCCGGCAAAATTTTTAATTTCGATTATAGAAACTCGCAGCACAAACCTATCAGTGAGCTTATCAGCAGTGAAAAAACAAAGGCAGGTGAAAATGAATTTGTAGATTTTTTATGTCAAAGCAGACAAAGTAAGATGCGACATACGAGACGAGAAATTGATTTTTCAGACGAGAACGCGTCAAAAACTTTCGACTGCATTGTTTCGTGTGTTTACGGCGAGCAAGAGCGTCTCTGCGGAGTTGTTGCAGTGCTGCACAATATTACACGCGAGAAAGAAATATCGCAGATGAAAAACGATTTTGTAAATCACGTATCACACGAATTAAAAACTCCACTTGCTTCCATCAGTGCCTATTCTGAAATGCTGGTTGACGGCGAAGCAGATGATGAACAAACAAAAAAAGAATTTTATTCAGTGATTCAAAGTCAAGCGAAAAGACTGAATCGACTGATTGAAGATATACTGAATACTTCACGGATAGAATCGGGTCTGATAAAGGTAGAAAAGAGACCTATCAGCCTGACAATACTAATAGAAGAACAACTGCAAATGATAAGAAGTTACGCCAAAGAGAAGAGCATTAAGATTATTGGACAAAAGCCGATTGTTTTCGACCAAGTGTATGCAGACAAGGATATGATTTCACAGGTTGTTATTAATCTTCTCAGTAACGCAGTTAAGTATACTCCCTCCGGAGGCTCGATAAAAATTGAGATGGAAGTTGACGAAATTGCAGGTCTGGCACGGGTCAGTGTAACCGATACGGGAGTCGGGATCCCTAAAGATGAAATCGAACATATCTTTGATAAATTTTACAGGGTCGGTGCAAATAAGAGACAAGCTAAAGGGACCGGGTTGGGACTTAACCTTGTTAAACAAATAATCGAAAAATTTCACAATGGCCGGGTATTCGTTGAAAGCGAACCCGGTGAAGGCAGTACCTTTGGCTTTGAATTGCCTTTGGCGACTGCAGAGGCAGTAAAAGTGTAAGGCATATCTTGTTTGAGACACGAAGAGCTTTTTTGGAGACAGGGTAATGGCTGAAAGAAAAGTTTTAGTTGCGGACGATGAGATACATATCATTCATGTGGTAACGATAAAGCTTCGTAACAACGGCTACGAGGTAATATCGGCAGAAAACAGCAACCAGGCCTTTGCGCTGGCCTGCGAAGAGAAGCCGGATATTATCGTTACGGATTTTCAGATGCCTGGTATGACAGGGCTGGAACTTGTGCGGAAACTTCGGCAGAACGAAACAACAAAAGATATACCGGTGATTATGTTGACGGCAAGAGGCTTCGCTGTTGAAGATAAGGAAAAGGAAGAGCTGGAAATATCAGAGCTTCTCAGTAAACCATTCAGTCCCAAGGAGCTGTTACGAAGCATCGAGGATATTCTATATCAGAAGGCGGTAATGCGAAATAATTGATCTGTTCTTTGGATGAAGCTATGTTGGATACAAATGAAAGAAATTTAAGCCTGTTACAATTGCATGAATTGAAAAAATTCGGCAGTAAGATGAACAAATTCGGCGTCAACTTCGCAGTTTGTGACGCTAACAGCGAATTAATCCTGCTGTGTGACGGCGGTAAATTTAAAAGTGATAGGGAGCAGTTAATAAAGTCGAGTCAGCGAATTTTAAATCAAAACAACAAAGAAAGTGGTACCAAAACAGAGATTCAAGTTTGCCAATTTGACGAAGGCAATCAAGTTTTAGCTGCTGTTCTGAAATCGGACAGCGAAGCTGTCGGAGCGGCTTTGATTGACTCGGGCGAAAAGACACTTGTACCTGCGAAACCTGTGCAGACACCACAGGTGCAGGCAGCAGACAGTAACAGCACAAAGCGGACAGAAAAATATACGCTAAACGAAATTTTTAACGAGATGCTTGGGCTTTTGGCAGAAAATTTCCAAGCAGCGGCTGAAACCGAGAAACAAATTGAAATGGTCAGCAACGAGTTAGCGCAAACCTATGAGGAACTGGTGTTGCTTCACAAACTCAGTATAAATATGAAAATTACCGAACCAGATGCCACTTTTCTTCAAATGGCCTGTGACAGTCTGGCCAATATTGTTAGTGTAGAGGGTATGGCGATACTGCTGGAAAAGACCATAGAGAGCGAGAAGCAGCTGGTTCTGTCTGCGGGGTTAGGGTTGATAGATGTTAACGAACGAATATCCGGTATTCTAAAAAACCGATTAGTTAAAGAAATAAACAGCGGACGGGAGGCATTGCTGGACAGCGAAGTGGATTCGCGTTTTAAATATGATTGGCCGGAGAACATAAAAAGTATTATTGCGGTGCCTCTTTGGGGCAAAGAGAAAACAGGAGCACATTTTGCAGAGGACGCACAAAACGGCAACTTCATAATAGGCCTGATGGTTGCGATAAACAGAATTGATAAACCGGACTTCGACAGCACAGATGCGAAACTATTTAATTCGGTGGCCAACGGATGTGCTATTTTTATCGATAACGGCAGACTATTCAAGGACCTCGAAGAATTATTTATAGGTTCGTTAAAAGCATTAACAAGCAGTATTGATGCTAAGGACCAATATACTCGTGGCCATTCTGAAAGGGTTGCATTTATCTCCCGATGGATTGCTGAGAGAATAGGGCCAGAAGAACCGTTAAAAGCAGAAGAGATACACAAGATTTATTTGGCTGGATTACTACACGATATAGGGAAAATGGGAGTAGATGAATCAGTGCTGCGTAAGAAAGGCAAGCTGACTACCCAGGAGCTAAACGACGTGAGAAAACATCCATCAATAGGGGCAGGTATTTTGAGTGAAATAAAACAGATGCGTGATATTGTGCCGGCTGTATTATGTCACCACGAGAGACCTGACGGCAAGGGCTACCCCAACGGTTTAGTGGGCGAGCAGATACCACTGATGGGTAAAATTGTTGGATTGGCGGACAGTTTTGATGCAATGACATCGAAGCGCACTTACAGAGAAGCAATGACTGTAGAAGAAGCACGAGCGGAAATAGAGAAGGGATTGGGCACACAGTTTGATGAGAAAGTAGGGAGGGTATTTATCAGCAGCGATATTCATCAACTCTGGGATATTATGCAGGAGGGACTTGCTGAAATTTATGGCAGCGGTAATTTGTCAGAATATGGAACTACCGCTGTGGGGACATTAGTCAGATGAAAATTAAAACACAAGACTATAACGAGGTTGCGGTTGTGGAAATGCAGGGTGAATTGAACATCGACTCTATAGAACCGTTCAAAAATACGATTTCAAATATAATTGCCACACATAAGGCTGGTATTGTACTTGATATGAGCAATGTAGGATTTATTGACAGTGCCGGATTGGAACAATTGTTATACATTCGTGATGACTGCAATGATAACAATTGCCAGCTTAGATTAGCCGGACTTGATGAGACTCTTATGAAAATTCTGGAAGTTACCCGGCTCGAAAATGAATTCGAGTGTCATGCAGAACTTGCCGAGGCAGTAAAGAGTTTTGCGTAAAAGACAGATATCGACTGATTTTTGATAATCGAAGCACGAGACGCTAAGGAAAAATTATGGGGCAAATAGCAACGGACAACAAAGTGCAACTCGGTCAATTGCTGTTAAAGCGTGGTGTTGTTACACAAGAGCAGATTGAACAGGCTCTTGCTGAGCAGAAAGAGAAAGGTCATCGCAAGCTGCTCGGCGAGCTTTTGGTCGAAATGAATTACTGCACGGAGAATCAGATAGCATCGGCGCTTGCTGAGGTCTATGATGTGCCTTATGCCCAGGTCAGTCCAAAGATATGCGATGCAAAAGTGCTCGATATACTGCCGAGAAAATTTCTCGAAGAACATATTATCCTGCCGCTGTTTAAGGTCAGAGACGAGCTTACTGTGGCGGTGAGTGAGCCGACAAACGTATTTTTAACAGATGAAATTGGGCGTATAAGCGGCTGTAAAGTGCATATAGTATGCGCAACGGCTAAGGACATCAAGGCCACACTGGATACATATTTGCCGGCGGCGAATGTCTTTGTCATTGACGACATTATCGACGAGGAAGGGCTGGAAGACTTTTCACTAATAGATAAGTATAAAGCGGATATAAGCGACCTCGAAGAAATAGCGGGCCAATCGCCGGTTGTTAAACTGGCTAATTACCTGCTTTACAACGCTGTAGTGGAAAATGCAAGCGACATTCACATAGAACCGGATGACAAGAAACTGCGTGTCCGATACAGGGTCGACGGTAAGCTTTATGAAAAGATGCGTCCGCCCCATCAGATGCATGCTGCAATCGTTTCGCGAATCAAAATAATGGCTGACCTGGATATAGCTCAGCGACGACTGCCTCAAGACGGCGGTATCCATGTCTTAATGGAAGGCAGGCCAATCGATTTACGCGTTTCTGTTATGCCGGGTAACTTCGGTGAAAAGGTGGTTATCAGAATTATTGACCCGCAGAAGGTCCTCTTCAATCTTGAATCTCTCGGATTTACATACGAGAACCTGCAGCTATTCAGGCAAGTAATACAATCTCCAAACGGTATAGTCCTGGTAACAGGACCAACCGGTTCAGGAAAAAATACTACCCTTTATGCTGCTCTGGCTGAATTAAACAGTGAGGAGGTCAATATCTGCACGGTTGAAGACCCCGTAGAATGTAATATTACAGGCATAAATCAGTTTCAAGTCAATGAAACCGCGGGCTTTCAATTTTCGACGGCATTGCGGAGCTTGTTGAGACAAGACCCCAATATCATAATGATAGGCGAGATTCGAGATAAGCCCACAGCAAATATTGCTGTGCAGGCAGCATTAACAGGCCACTTGGTTTTGTCAACTTTACATACAAACGATGCTCCCGGTGCTGTAACGCGTTTACTGGACCTTGACGTTGCCCCTTATCTTGTCAGCGCTTCGCTGATTGCCGTTCTGGCACAACGGCTGGAACGTAAGATATGCCCGGCTTGTAAGACGGAGTACGAGCCTGCCAGCAGTATTAAAAAGGCAGTGAAGAGTTTATATGGTGGGGTTGAGAAATTTTATCGTGGTGTGGGCTGCCGGCAGTGTAGAAACACAGGTTATGCCGGCCGAATTGCCATACATGAGATGTTTGTGCTTAATGAGGAAATCAAGGAAATGATTAATGACCGGACGAGTCTTAAGAAACTACGAACAAAAGCACTGCAAAATGGAATGATTCCTCTTCCATTAGATGGTATCGAAAAGGTAAAGGCTGGAATAATATCAATCGAGGAAGTGTTGAGAACAACCCAGGCAATGGACAGCGAGAATAACAAGTAACAAATGTAGTCGGAAAAAAGCAAATGGGTTTATCGACGACCAATATAACAGAAAAACCTGATACTGTAAAGGATAGCAGGAAACAAAAGTTTATCGATTCCCAGACCCTGAAGGAGCATATTGACTCCCATTCAGAGGAAACGATCCTGCCATACAGTATGGTAAGGGTAAAACAAACAGAGCTCGTAATATTCACTACGCAATTAGCTGTAATGCTTGACAGTGGTGTGGTTCTCAGCGACGCCCTTGATGCTATTGCCGAACAATCTGAAGAAGGCACGCTCAAATGGATAATTCAGGATGTGTCTGAGGCTGTCAAGGGCGGGGAAAACTTCTCGAAGACGCTGAGCATATATCCGAAAACTTTCAATTCGATGTTTATAAGTATGGTCAAAACCTCGGAAGCATCCGGTAAAATGGTGGAAATGCTCAAGGTGATTAGCAGTTATTTAAACTTTGAATCTGAAACCCGCAAACGTATTAAAGGAGCCCTTACGTATCCACTTATAATGACGGTGATGGCTGTGGCGGCAACGGGGACACTGATGTTCTTTGTCTTGCCAAGATTTATGAAAATCTATGAATCCAGAGGCGCTGCTCTTCCAAAAATCACTCAAATACTTATGAATTTCAGCATGATTTTGGGAAATTTCCAAGCTATGACGATTATTTTAACTACGATTATATTTTTATCGATGGGATTATATTACTGGGCTGGGACACTAACAGGCAGACGGGTTATAGATTTTCTGAAAATCCACATACCCGTATTGGGAACGATGTTTATTGACACGCTCGTAACCCGCAGTATGCGTATTATGGCGACAATGGTCAACACGGGCGTGAGTCTGCTGGATACTATAGAAGTGATACAGGGTTCCTGCGAGAATTACTACTTCCAGCAACTCTGGGCGGGGACAAACAAGAAAATTCGGGATGGCTATCAATTATCAGAGTCGATACTGATTTCGATGGACAGCGAAGGATGTGAAAAACAACTAATCGCACCCGGGGTTATCCAAATGCTCCGCGCAGGCGAAAAAAGCGGCAAGCTCGGTGAGGTTTGCGACAAGATATCGGTCTTTTACGAAAAAAAACTCGAAACTTCTATAAGGACCGTTATGGCTGTTATAGAGCCATTAATGATAATAATTTTAGGCAGTATTATCGGAACTATTGCAATAGCTCTACTGTTACCTGTTTTTAGAATATCAAGCGTAATCAGTCACTGACTTTACTTGTCAGATACACACTTTCCTGCTGGAAAAAATCTCCTTCTCTATATTCTTAGTATTTGCCCTCTTGACTTTTTTAAAAAAAGCATTATCTTTTGAAGAAATCGTAACCGAACCGTCTTTTTTATTGGCTATGGCGAATCTTTTCTTAATTAAACTTTGCCGCAGAAAAGGCTTGCAAATATAATAATAGCCAGTTATAATGTTTCGTTAGCTTTTATAATATTTTGTGAGGTTATTTGAATGGCACAGGGTTGCTGTAAATAACTGTTGAATTATCAATCAATTATTCGGGAAAGGATTTGTCCAGAAGATGCCAACAGGGTCGGAAAAAGAGAAAATTATCGGCGATTTTAGGATACACGACGAAGATAGCGGCTCACCAGGGATTCAGATTGCGCTATTGACGAAAAGGATTAATGACCTCACTGAACATCTGAAGATTCATCGTAAAGACCACGCATCAAGGCGTGGTTTGCTGAAAATGGTCGGGACGAGGTCGGCACTGCTCAAGTACGTGAGCAAAAAAGACGTCAAGCGTTATCGAGAGATTATATCCCGACTCGGCCTGCGAAAATGAAAAAGCATAAGAGAACGATTGCAGAAGTAAATTGTGACTTTTGCATTCATAAATAAGGTTAGTATATGTTTGATATATGTAGAGTGGAAAAACAAATCGGGGGCAGAATACTATCCATTGAAACCGGCAAAGTTGCTAAACAGGCGGACGGGGCAGTTATAGTTCAATACGGTGACACCGTTGTTCTTGTTGCTGTGGTAACAGCTCCTCCTAGGTCTGAGGACATTGATTTTTTCCCATTGAGCGTTGAGTATCGGGAGAAACACAGTGCGGCCGGCAAATTCCCTGGTGGTTTTATTAAGCGGGAGGGCAGACCAAGCACAAAAGAAATTTTGACGGCAAGAATGATTGACAGGCCAATTCGCCCGTTGTTTCCCAAGGGCTATTTGCAGGAAGTGCAGATTGTGGCAAGTGTTTTGAGTGCAGACAACATGAATGACCCTGACATTCTGGCAATGATAGGCGCCAGCGCAGCGCTTACAATAAGTAAAATTCCCTTCTTAGGGCCTACTGGTACCTGCAGGTTAGGTAGAGTTGATGGAGAATTTGTGGTTAATCCCACACATGAGCAACTGGAAGCCAGCGACCTGAACCTGCTTCTTGGGGGGCGTAAAGATGCGTTAAATATGATTGAGGTCGATGCGAAGGAGTTGTCGGAGGATGTTATTGCTGATGCGGTTGCAACGGCACAAGGAACAGTTATCGAAGTTTGTGAAATGATTGAGGAGCTTCGCGAAAAGGCCGGTAGTATTGAAAAGGAAATTCCGCTTGCAGAAATGAACGAGGATGTCTATTCACAAGTTAGTTCACAGATAACGGATAAACTGTGCGAACTTAAGCAAATACCAGCCAAACAGGAGCGAAAAACCGCTATTAAAAAATTGTTTGAACAGGTTAGTGCCGAATACTGCGAAGCTGTGGATGACGCTGAGCCAAAATGCGAGAAAGCAATGCTCAAACGAATTCTCGAAAAAATAGAAGGTCAGGTTATTCGCAAATTGTTATTAGATGGCAAACGGGCCGACGGCAGGGGCTACGATGATGTTCGCCCGATATTTTGTGAAGTTGGCATTCTCCCTCGGACGCACGGCTCAGCCTTGTTTAGTCGTGGCGAGACACAATCGGTGGTAAGTATAACCCTTGGCACTATCCGCGACGCTCAGATTATCGATGGTTTATTGGATGAGTACACGCAAAATTTTACGCTCCACTACAACTTCCCGCCATTTTCTGTAGGTGAGGTTCGCCCGATTCGCGGGCCAGGCAGAAGAGAAATTGGCCATGGTGCACTCGCAGAGCGGGCGCTTAAACCTGTAAGGCCGCCGGAAGAAGAGTTCGCATACACCGTCAGGATTGTATCTGATATTACCGAGTCGAACGGTTCCAGCTCAATGGCTTCAGTTTGTGGAGGAACACTTGCTTTAATGGACGCCGGGGTTCCAATCAGCAAACCGGTCGCCGGCATATCAATCGGAATGGTTAGTGATACAAACGGCCGGCATGAGTTGCTGACAGATATCCTTGGCGAGGAAGACCATTTTGGCGATATGGATTTCAAAGTTGCCGGTACCACTGACGGCATTACAGCCATACAACTCGATATCAAGGCCGAAGGACTGGCACGTAATATTATGGTCAAAGCTCTCGAAAAGGCAAAATCAGCCCGCTTAAAGATTTTAGAATCAATGTGCAAGGTCATCAACAAGCCCAGACCTGAACTAAGCGAGTATGCACCGAAGCTGTTAAGTATCGAAATTGACCCCGAGTTTATCGGCAAAGTGATTGGACCCGGCGGAAAGATGATTAAAAGCATTCAGGAACAAACCGACTCGAAAATTGAGATTGAAGAAGACGGAACTATTTACATAAGTTGCCTCGGTGGCGATGGCCACCTCAAGGCCAAAGATATTATCGAAGCGATGACTCAGCCGCCAGTAGTGGGTCGGATATATGAGAACTCAAAAGTAGTATCTGTCAAAGACTTTGGTGTATTTGTTGAAATCACACCCGGAGTGGAAGGGCTCTGCCATATCAGCGAACTAAGCAATAGCTATGTAAAAAACGTCGAAGAAGTATGCAAAACAGGCGATTTGATACCTGTGAAATTATTGTTGATTGATGACCAGGGCAGATTTAAACTTTCCCGCAAAGCCGCCCTTGCCGAGCTTAACAAGACAAACAAGACAGAAAAAGCAGAAGCTGGCAGCAAAAAATAATAGTATTGGTCAGGGGGGGCAGGTCAAAATGTTTTGCGGTACTTATAATCTAATTCATAAGATTGAAGTGTGAGGGGGAAAAATAAGTGCAAAAGAGTAAAAATGAGCATTTCAAACAGCTCGAAGAGTTAAGTAAATTGACTGGCGAGCTTGCTCACGAAATTAAAAATCCTCTTTCTACCATCAAAATTAACTTGAAACTGACCGCTGAGGAATTAGAGGATTCGAATTCGGCCGGAGCCGGTAAAATAGATTCTGAAAGAGATAACCAGAGGTTCCAAAGGGCTCTTCGAAAAATAGCTGTTATTCAAAAAGAAACCGATAGACTTGAGCAGATTCTCGATAGCTTTCTGCGATACGTCAGTAAACCTGAACTTCAGCTCACCAGTGTTAATATCAATGAGATGCTCGTTGATATGATTGATTTTTATTCGCCCCAGGCTTACAGCCACTCAATAACGATTCGGCAGGGTTTCTCAAGCGAGCCGCTGGTTTGCAAAGTTGATACAGGTATGTTAAAACAGGTTGTGTTAAACTTGTTTATCAACGCCCAGCAGGCTATGAATAGCGGTGGCGAGTTGATGATAAGAACAGGTAAGCAAAAAGGCAGCGCTGTGATTCAGATTAGTGATACAGGCAGGGGTATCGCTGCGGACAAACTCTCTGATATTTTTAAACCTTATTGTTCCTTTAGGCCGAGCGGCACCGGTCTCGGATTGGCCGCTGCAAAGAGAATAGTCGAGGCGCATAATGGTACAATAACCGTTGACAGCGAACCCGGCAAAGGTACGTTATTTACAATAAAATTGCCTCTTCAGGCCGATTAAAAGCCGATTCTATGAGCAAAGATATCATAGTTCTGGTTGTCGATGATGAGCATGACCACGCCGACGGCATTGTCGAGGCGCTCCAGAAGTATTGCGCAAAGGCGATTGCGGTTTACTCAAGTGCAGATGCGATAGAGATTCTTCGCAGCGAAACGGTTAATGTTGTTATCACCGACCTGAAGCTCGGTGGCGAAATTGACGGTCTGGAAATACTTGGCCAGGCCAGGAAATATAATGCCGACACTGAAGTTATTCTGATAACAGCCTACGCAACTATTGACACCTGCAAAGAAGCGATAAGACGAGGGGCATACGACTATCTCGTCAAGCCCATCGACATCGGTCAGCTTCGCACACTCGTGGAGCAAGCCGGCAGAAAGGTCTCCGCTGCGACTCGCCGTCGAGCTGCAGTTACAAAAGCGGGCAGTGGAGACTTCGAATTTGAGGGTGTGCGAGGCAAAAATGCAGCAATGGAGGGGGTATTTGAGGTGCTTCGCCGTGTTGCCCCGACCGACATATCTGTTTTGATTGAGGGCTGCTCCGGAACGGGCAAGGAACTACTGGCGAGGGCAATTCATTATAATTCCAGGCGTGCCGACAAGCCTTTTAGACCGGTTAATTGCGCCGGCCTGACGGAAACACTGCTTGAGAGCGAGCTTTTCGGCCACACTAAGGGGGCCTTTACCGGCGCGGCAGCCGACAGAAAAGGACTGTTTGAAATAGCAGACAAGGGAACGCTCTTTTTAGACGAGATTGGCGATATGGCAATGAGCTGCCAGGCCAAACTGCTGAGAGTCATCGAAGATGGAGTTGTCTTCCCGGTAGGCTCCCATAAGCCAATTATCGTGGATGTGAGGATAATCAGTGCTACAAATCAGGATTTGACCGCGCTTATAGAGCAGAAGAGGTTCAGGCAGGATTTATATTTCAGAATCAAGGGAGTTGGTGTTTCTCTGCCGAAACTGTCTGACAGGGCCGAAGACATACCTGACCTTGTCCACTATTTTATCAAAGAGGCCGTCGACGAAACCGGCTCGAAGGTTACAGGAATCACACAGCCGGCCCTCGATATTCTTACAGCTTATAACTGGCCGGGAAACATTCGTCAGCTTCGAAACTGTATCAGAACGATGGTTGTAATGTCCGACCGGCAGGAGCTTGATGTGGCCGACATTCCCCCTGAGATACATCAGCTGCGTCAGTTAACAGCCGGCCGAGCGAAGCAGGACCTCACCCTCAACGAGCTTGAGAAGCAGGCTATTATTGACACGTTAGCCAGAACCGGCAACAACCGCGAAAAAGCAGCAAAGATATTAGGCATCGGCGAAAGAACACTCTATCGCAAAATCAAAGAATACAACCTATAGACCCCTCAGCCAGTTTCCTGAGAAAACGTTGAGGTCCAGCTCGTCAATGACATCATCGCTCGGCTCGGAGATATCGCAGTCCGGGTTCCACTCGCCGCCGCCGGAGCTGCTCAGCCAGGCCGCCGCCAAAGTGGCAAAATCATAAAAGTCCACATCACAATCCGGTTCGAAGTCACCCGGTGTTGGCTGAGATACCAGTGATGCGGTTATTTCAACATCGTCAATGCCCCAATACCATTCCCAATTAGCATTGTAGTAGTGCCAGCGTATCTGGACGTTGGGTTGGCCATCAACAATGGAAGATATGTCCAGCTCGACCAATTCGCCATTCATTGTAGTATTATCCCCGTAGGAGTCGTAGCGGGCGACATTCTGCCATGAGCCGCCGTCAACTCGGACATCTACATCAGCCACTTCATCAGGCAATTCCTCGTACCATTTAAATACGTGTTCGAAACTCAGCGTAACATCTAAAAGGTTCGAACAATCAATACTGTGAGTAATAAGTTGTTCATCCATATTTGCCGAGCTATACTCGTAACCTGCTACCATATATGTCGTATCTTTCCACATTGGATTATATGACTCAAGGTAATCATTATGAGTAGTCCAGGTATAGCCATCCGATAAATAATCAATAATGGTCCAGCCGGAGGGAAGACCTCCATCGAAGTTGGTTTCATATATGACCGTTGGGGCAGGGGGCTGCACGTTAATAGTGATAGTTGCTGTGTTGGATTCACCGCCGGTAGGCGGTTCACCTCCGTCATCGGCCTTGAAATTAAGGCTGTCAGAACCAGTGTATATAATACAGGGGGTATAGACTACCTGATTACCGTTGTCGGCAAGGACATAGGGAACACTGTAAATTGCACCGGCGCCGGGGTCATCCAGTATGCCATGAGCCGGTAAGGAAGTGATAATATAGTTCATATCTCCCGGCGGGTCAGGAAGACCATCATCGCTGGCCTGCAGGTTGATTGGTGTAGCTACCCCTTGTTGTGCAGATATGGTATCGGACTCGGCGGTAGGTGCTGAAAGGCTACAAGCAATCGACAGATAGTTTGCGGGATCACCATACAGACTAAAATCCAGCATATTCATCCATGACGCCTCATCGAAGCCCATGCCAAAGGAACTTCGGCACCAATTCAACGCAGCAGCAGCGGTATCGTCATATCCAGCCATACGGCTGAAAAGGTAATATCCGTACGAAGCATTATCTCCATAACCTAAGCCAAAACCTATATCCCAATCTCCTAAAATGTACCACGTTACTCTCGTTCCGGCGAAGGTGCCCACTGCACCCTGCCTCAACAATCTGTACGCTAAGTTATTTGAGCTCTCCGGATAAGCGTTCGTGCAGGATACTTCAACGACAAATGACGGGTAGCTGTCGTTCAGGGATGAGCAGTCCGAGCTTAGAAAAAATGCAGTGTCCGTGGTTTCCGCTGGAAATTGTGTAATATAGTCTGATATGTAGTCGTCATCCTGCCAGACCCTGCGGTACGCGCCGCTCGAGCTGCCATGTCCCCACCAACTGACGAAACCATATTGGTTCTGCCACTCGGCTTTAATATTAGCTCTGGTCAGAGGCGCATTGCATGTTGTCAGAGGATAAGCCGAGCCGTTGCTATAAACTCCGCTTTTCTCGTAGAGCGTATATGAGCTTAACCCCTCGAAAGACGCGAGCGAGCGGATATCCTCTCCCCAATCGGACCCAAAGGTCCTCCAGGTCGAATCCAGGTAGTCCTCCGGGTCATCGGCATCTCCATCGCCGTTATTATCCTGGGGACCAAAATTCGATACTGCTGCGGCTATCAAAACCTTGTCACGCCAGTCGAGACTGCCGCCTTCGGTGCAGTAGTTTATCGTCTTTTGTAAAATCGAGTCAAGGTCTGTATAGGAGCCGTAAAAAGGAATACGCCCCACCTCTACTTCACAGTATTTGTCCGCTCCGCCGCTGCGGTAATCACCGAAGTATTCGCCGTAGTAGCCGTCTCCATCATAGTCCCACGTATTGCTCAGCTCGGCAAAGAACATATCGGTGGGTGTGTCTTCGATATGGTCCATGGGCCAGCACATCTTCATCGGTATGGAAATTGAAGATGTGAAACTTGTAGGGTGAGGATCTCCGATAAGAAGCACGTAGTCAATCCCGTCGGGCTGGTAATGGGATTTAAGCCACGCTCGAATATTATTAGCTCGCTCACCGGCTGTGCTGCCGGAAACATAATGCGTGTCGTCGGCCACTGTCCCTTCTGTAACCACCTTGACCGTATGTCCGCACGTCATTTTGCAGGTAATGAAGTCTGCAAGCTTTGTGCTGCTGCTTTGAATTGTACTTGTTGTAATAATTACATAATCTGCGACAGAAGATGGAGCAGCGACCTGTGGTGCGTAGAAAGTTTCGTAGTCCTGCGGATTGACCACCTCGGACAGCATTTTCTGCAAAATATGTGCTGAAACTGGAACGCTTTTCGAAGTGCTCTGTGTCCGCTCGACCGAAACCGTGCCCTGAGCGCTGTCAAGCACACAAACCTTCTTTTGCATTGGATTGTAGACCGCTCGCCAGACCTTAACTTCCACCAATTTCCACTGGTGAAATTCGCCGACGGAGACTATTTCGATGCGCTCTTCTGGGAAATAGGCGTCTTTACCATAAATAGAAGAATCCTTACCATCAACAATAAGCGAAACGTCTTTACCGCCCCAGTGAAACACAGGTTTATCTCCGTCCCAGGTAGCAGCAGGCGGAACAGCGGCTATCTCATATTCGCCTGGTAGTTCTTTCCAATCAGCAAACGACAGTTGTGCAAGCACTGTTGCCAGATTAGCGTTCGGCGGTACTAAAACCCGGGTTAAAGAATATGGAAGCATAGGTTCGCCTGGACGGCCGCCTTGGTTAAGACCGGCCAGCTTTATAACCACCTCCCTCTGGGAATTGGTGGCAATGCGGTGCTGTGCTGCCCGACTTATATCGAATCCTATTACTGCATAATTGAAATCTTCATCCCTCTGAACTGCTGCCTTTACTCGTAGGTTGGCAGGGCACAAGAGCAGCAAAACTAAAAAGGCAGGGATTATTAAGGTAAGTAATTTACCATAGGGCTGATAATTTCGTAGGTGACCGTCGTGTTTCACTTCGACCTCCTTTCTTTATCTTACCCCCAAAATCCTTCTCCATTGCAGCTATTCAACACCTACGAGCCAATCCTGGGCCAAAACAGCAAAGTCAAACATATTAACTATACCATCTCCGTCCGGGACAGGAGCGATGTCGGCACAATAGGCACCGAACTGCAACCACTGCTCAACGAAAACGCCCAGGTCGTCTGTATCCACTATGCCATCGCCGCCTTCAGGGAAAATATCACAGGCTGAATTCCAATTCGGTAACAATGGTGTACTTTGCCAAGCATCAGAAAAAACCGCCCAGTCTAAAAAGTTTACATAATAGTCACTATCACCGGGAGCAAAGTCCGCTGTCAATTCCTGCAGTAGCCACTGGTCCACAAACACAGTAAGGTCATCTATATCCACGTCACCATCAGGCTCGAAGTCACCAGGCATTTGGGGAGGTAATACTTCATTTGCAGTTATATTTACATCGTCAATCCCCCAATACCACTCCCAATTACCATTGTAGTAGTGCCATTGTATCTGGACGTTGGGTTGACCATCAGCGATGGAAGATATGTCCAGTTCGACCAGACCTGAAGTATCAGACTCGTAGCGGGCGACATTCTGCCATGAACCACCGTCCACTCGAACATCTACATCAGCTACTTCATCAGGTGATGATTCGTACCAGTTAAATACGTGTTTGAAACTCAGCGTAACATTCACAAGGTCCGAACAATCGATATTGTGAGTAATAAGTTGTTCATCCATATTCGCCGGGTCGTCCTCGTAACCTGCTACCATATATGTTGCGCCTTCCCACTCTGGCTCATCGCCTTCAAGCCAGTAGTTTGATGTGGTCCAGGTATAGCCATCCGACAAACCATCGATGATAGTCCAGCCGGTGGGAAGACCTCCATCGAAGTTGGTTTCATATATGACCGTTGGGGCCGGGGGCTGCACGTCGATGGTGATAGTTGCTATACTCGAATCTCCGCCGTCAGGTGGTGTGCCGCCGTCATTGGCCTTGAAATTAAAACTGTCGGAACCATAGTATGTAATAGAGGAGGTATAAACCACCTGATTGCCGTTACTGGCGATGATATACGGAACGCTGCTAATTGCACCAGCACCGGGGTCATTCAGGCTGCCTTGAGCCGGTAAGGACGTGATAATATAGGTCAGCACTCCCGGTGGATTCGGAAGACCATCATCGCTGGCCTGCAGGTCGATTGGTGTGGCTACACCTTGTTCTGCAGATATGGTATCTGGCTCAGCGGTAGGCGGTGACGGCCCTGTTACCGTGCCCACAAAGTCGATTCCCCATTCATTACCCGATGTGGCCACCTCGTGTTGGGAGTATCCGGTCGAAATTACCTGATTCGTAAAGGAATAACCGGACTTGGTCACGCTTACGGTGTATGTGGACGAAGATGGAATTTTGGCTAAGGCGTAAATACCTTTATCGTTGGTTGTGTCGATGTATGTTCCACCCACGGTTCTTACACCTGTTACTGTCGCGCCGCTAATCGGGTCGTCAGACGTATCTGTAACTCGACCGCTGATAATCTCACCAGAGCCGGTAACATAGACGTTATATATAGTATCGTGAACAACGTTAAAATTATAAGATACATCAATATAAGGCAGGTTATACCAGGCATCGCTTGTTCCGTCCCAGCCCATATTAATATGATGATATAGGGTTGAGCCGTTATAGCCATAGCCATCGGCCACTACGGCATGTCCAACGGTTCCTTTAGCAACTCCGAGTAAAGAAGGAAAACCGGCATCCAAACCGGGATTGACCATCCCGTTGAGCCCCGGCCCGCTAAGGTCTTCATTATTATGCCACCCATTAATGGCATTACTGTAGCCGAAATCATTCGGTAGAGCATTCCTCGCTAAATAAATGTAAGCCAACGAACCACCTGAGTCGTATGTCGTACCGACGGATTCTGCAGCATCATAGCAAAGCTCTCCTATATTCTGCCGCTGTGTTTCGGTAAGGCTTCCGCAAATCTCTTCCGGCCTTAGTGGCATATTGCTCCAGGGATAACTTCCTGGATGCTGATGAAACCGCATTAGCTGTGCCATTGATGTCGCAACACACCCACAGGGCCAGTGATTGATTATATAATAGTTATAGCAATACCAGCTGGAATAGCAGGCACAGGTTTGGCCCCATTCGCTCTCCAATATCGGCTCGACCCACACATCGGAAATGCTGGACATACCTGCTGACTTAATCCTGTCGGAATAATCATTAAACTCAGCCCATTTACTCTTGGCCTTACGACCGGCTTTCTCCAGAGCTGTTTGCTTCCCTGTTGTTTTTTGCTTCTGTTGAGGGCTGCTTGCCGTTGCCTGAAGACTCCGCGCGGCGGCGATTCGGCCGGGCAGGTCTCTGCTGACCATCGCACCGAGTGGATTATCAGGTGAAGGGTCGAATGTCCCATCGTCGGCAAATGCAACAATCGGCTCTGCAAAATCGTCAGCCGAGACAATCACAAATCCTGATGGCCTTAAATAAACAACGTAGTAAATCGGTTCCTTGTTATCATCGCAGAAAACATCCACTCGTCCGATTTGATTGCCCATTTGCGTCTGAAGCGGGTTGGGGTAGATTTTCAACCAGCCTTTTACCACCTTTTCTGCCTGTCCTCTGTTCATAGGTGTTGCCTGAAGCTCGGCAGGGCACAAGAGTAGCAAAGCTAAAAAAGTAAGGATTATTAAAGTACTAAATTTACCATAAGGCTGGTAATTTAGTGGTTGGCCGTCTTGTTTCACTCCGACCTCCTTTCTTTATTTTTCACCCCAAACCCGTACTTTAGACAGACTTACACCACTCCAAATGCTTAAAAATGCATTTTATCAGCTTTATACCGTTCTTGTCAAGGAATTTCCACCTAACTTAACAAATGAATTTATGTAGTCTCTGGGGCCAAAAATCTCTCTTTTTATCGGCCTTTTTCTCTATACCCCCTGCAAAGCAGGTGTGCTTTCAAAATTAAAGCAGCAGGTTTGGGTTCCTTCGTTTGAGCCATTCAGGCAATTGGCTGCGTGTTACTTCTTTCCATAATCCCTTCTTTTGGCTGCGGGCGGTGGTTTCTAAATGCTGATATTTGTTATAAAAGCTATGGCGGAAGCGCAGGTCGGCGTAGGCAAAGCCTTCGGATAGCAGTGACTCATTCAAAAATCTGCCGTCGGGCAACTGGACATAGGCCAGCAGTCTGCCGTACTTGCCTCGCGTGCGATGTTCTTCGAGATAAATAGTAACCTTTTTTCCGAGAGCCGATTTCTTTGTAAAATCAGTAGCTTCTGGTCCGAAATACATCACATCCATTTCCGGATGTTTGGTTTCCGGCGTGTCGACCCCCCAAAGTCGAATCCTTGTCCGTTCATATTTGCCGTCGGGTATATCTATATCAAAAGTATCACCATCAACAACATTTATCACGGTGAAGGTTCTTTTGTGATATTTTTCAAAATCATAGGCCTTTGCCTGTTCTCTGGATTTGGGCAGGGCCTGTCGGTCGTGTTGAACCGCCCTGCAGTCAAGCCAGAAAAAGGCTGCTGCCAGCAGCAAACAGAGGGTAAAAATTGCGGAACGCCTGCGTTTGCTCATTGCGAAACTGTTTTTTTTTCTTGCCACAGACGATACATTAACACTCGTAGTTCTCTGCCGTTAACTTTTTCCTCGTTGTTCGGGGGGCTTATCTAACTCAAAGGCGACAGAGACGGCCCTTAAAGCTTCATCGGCTTGGTCTTTATTCACAACACAGCTGATGCGGATTTCACTGGTGGTAATTGAATCGATATTGACCTCAGCTTTAGCCAGCGACCCAAACATCCTCTCAGCAACGCCATAATGAGTTCGCATACCGACGCCGACCACGGAAACCTCGGCAATATCATCGCGAACAAAGATGCTTTCACAACTCACCTCATCTTTGATTTGTTCGGCGGCTTCCCTGGCAGCGGTCAAATCTGAAATGCCGATTAAAAACGACAGGTTTGCCTTTTTGCTGCTGACTTCCGTCTGCATAATGTCATTGACGACCACTTTGGCTTTTGCCAGCGAAGCGAAGATTTTTGCAGCATTTCCAGGTTTGTTATCTACATTAACAAGGTCTATCTTGGCCATATCTTTCTGGACGGTTGCCCCTGTAACAACTACGCCTTCCATTTGTGGTACCTCGTGCATAATTATTGTTCCTTCTTTTTCTTCGTAACTGCTTCTGACGTGAATTTTAACATTGAATTTTTTACCGAACTCGATGGACCTCGAATGCATAACACCGGCCCCAAGGCTTGTCATTTCGAGTAATTCGTCGTAACTAATCTGCTCCAGTTTTACAGCATCTTTAAATATTCGCGGGTCGGTTGTATATATCCCGTCGACATCGGTATAAATTTCACACTCTTTTGCTCCCAGTGCCACAGCCAGTGCAACTGCGGTTGTGTCCGAGCCGCCTCTGCCGAGTGTCGTTATGTTCCCGTCCTCGTCTATTCCCTGAAAGCCTGCGACAAGAACGATTTTGCCTTCATTCAGCTGTTTTTGAATTCGCTCGACCCCGATACTTTTTATCCGCGCCTTCGTATGAACGCTGTCGGTCATCATCTGGATTTGACCACCTGTAAAGCTGATAGCTTTATAACCGGCGGCGTCAAGTGCCATTGCGAAAAGGGAAACGGATTGTTGTTCGCCGGTGCTGAGCAGCTGGTCCATCTCGCGTTTGGGCGGATTCGGATTAAGTTCGAGTGCATTTGCTATAAGCTCATCGGTCTGCTGACCGCGAGCCGAAGCAACGACCACGACCGAATAGCCGCCTTTGACCGCCTTAATTACTCTTTTAGCGGCCAGGCGAATTTTCCCTGCATCAGCAACTGAAGTTCCGCCGAATTTTTGTACGATTATTGCCATTTTTGGGATATTTCCTGTCCTTTTTTTAACTTTTTAAGAAATATTCCATCAGTTCAAAGCCATTGTCTATTTTAATTCCCGATTTTGCAGCGTTGGCCTCGCTGAAAGTTGTATGCAAAACACCGCTAACATCGTTTCCAGCCATAGCAAACGGGACCGGCCCGGACGAGTGCGCCCTGCTTGAGATAGGGGTAGGGTGGTCGGGTAAAACAAGTATTCTCCAGTTTTCGTAGCCCTGCAGTGCCTCAAGGATGGGCCCGACAATATACTTATCAATCTGCTCAATCGCTTTTTTCTTCATTTCGATGCTGCCGTTATGAGATGCCTCATCGGCGGCTTCTATGTGGACAAAAACAATGTCATACTTTTCGAGCGCCTCTATCGCCGCCGAAGCTTTACCCTCGTAATTCGTATCGACAAATCCGGTAGCGCCCGGCACGTTTATCAAATCGAATCCGATAAGTATTGCCAGCCCCTTTACAAGGTCAACGGCCGTAATGGCGGCCCCGCTGAGTCCGAATCGCTTTTTGAAGCTTTCCATTTGGGCTCTTTGGCCCTGTCCCCAAAGCCAGATGGAGCTTACCTGGTTCTCGCCGAGGTCCTTTTTGACCTTGTTGATATCGTGATTGACAAAAAGCTGTTGTGAGCGGGCAATCAGCTCAACAAGAATTTCAGCTCCTTTGCCTCGCGGTAAAATCTTTTCTATTGCCGTACCAATGTAATCATGAGGCGGATACGTTTTAACATCGAAATCAATCCCCTTGAAAACCAATAAGTGCCGATAGCTTACGCCCGGGTAGAAGCGAAATCTCTCATTGCCTAATTGTTCATTCAAGTCTTTTATCAGTTTGCTGCCTTCTTCAGTGGAGATATGCCCGGCACTATGGTCTTCCATTTTGCCGTCGCAGATAGTTACGAGATTACACCTGAAAACCCAGTCCTCAGCCGATAACTTGATTTTACGTGCCACCGCTTCAATTGGCGCTCTGCCGGTATAAAACGTAAGCGGATTATAACCCAGCAGGCTCATTTGCGCAACATCGCTGCCCGGTTCGAGACCGTGTGGAATCGTCCGCACGAGCCCCAGCCTGCCCTCTGTGCTGATTTTATCCATATTGGGCGTTTGAGCAGCCTGAAGGACAGTCTCTCCACCGAGCTCCTTCAACGGCTCGTCCGCAGCCCCGTCAGGTACTACTATCACATACTTTGTTGCCATTTATGTATCTCTTACCCTGTGAAACCTCTTAAATAATCAATTATCAATATTTAGTCTTTGTCCTCCGGTATATCAACGATTCTTATACAGACCGGTTTTCCGCCGATAACGTCAAGCTCTTCAATTTCTTTTACTGCCGCGGAAATATTTTTTTGCCGGGTAACGTGCGTTGCTATAACGACTGGAACGGTATTACCCGGGCCGGCACCTTCGTGCTGCAGGGTCCCGGATATACTAATCTGATTATCGCCGAGCACTTTTGCAATATTGGCCAGCACTCCCGGCTGGTCTTTGCACATAACCCTGATATAGAACCTGCTTACAGAATCGCCGATTTTTTCAATCAGCTTTTCCGTTTCACTCCGCGATTTTAGATGCAGGTGACGAAAGGTTGTTGCCGAATTTCCCAGAGCGACATCGATAATATCGGCAACCACCGCGCTCGCGGTGGCCATCATTCCTGCCCCTCTGCCGTAATACATCACTTGTCCGACTGCACTGCCGAAAATACTGATAGCATTAAACGGCCCGTTAACGCGCGCAAGTGAATTGTCTTTGGCAATGAACGAAGGGTGCACACGCAGCGATATCCTGCCGTTTTTATCTTTCTGCCCGATTGCCAGCAGTTTCAATACGTAACCCATTTCGCCGCCGTATCGGATATCGTCTTTCGAAACCTCTTCTATCCCCTCGACGGATATATCACCAAGTGCGATTTCGCACCCGAAGGCAATCGATGCCAGAATAGCTAATTTATGTGCGCTGTCACCGCCGTTAATATCTAAAGTCGGGTCCGCCTCTGCGTAGCCTAACTTCTGCGCCTGTGCCAGCGCCTCGGAGAAGTCCTCGTTTTTGCCCGTCATATTGGTCAGGATATAGTTGCACGTCCCGTTAACGATGCCATATATTGCAGTGATATTATTCGCTGCCAGTCCCGTCCGCAATCCGGATATAATCGGTACTCCTGCTGCACAGCTGGCCTCGAATGCGATACATCTGTCGTTTTCGTGGGCTACTTTGTATAGCTCGTTGCCGTGCTCAGCCAATAGTGCCTTATTAGCGGTAACTACATCTTTTCCTGCCCGCAGCATCTTAAGCTGGATTTGTTTTGCCGCATCGGTCCCGCCGACCAGTTCTATGCCTATCTGAATGGATTCGTCTTTTAAGAGTTTATCCAGGTCATCAGTAAGAATACCTTTAGGCAATTCTACCGGCCGTGCCGTTTTCGTATCGATATCGACCACGCACCCAAGCTGCAGGCGCAGGCCGGTCTTGGCCGCTATCGAATCGCCGTCTTCTAATATCAGTTTTGCCACACCGGTCCCGATAGTGCCGAAACCGACAATGCCGATTTTTATAACCTGTTCGTCCATTTATTCGTCCCTTTTTTTATTGGCCTGTAGTTTATAAATATAAATTGCAATAGTCAATATACTGTTTTTTTGTCGTAAAAATAAGGACTTGGGCACCAGATGCGAACGAGTTTTTGAGGATTGACACCTGCTTGGGGAGGATTTATAGTTTGTTTGACAGAAACTTATGGCAGGAAGATGACTTTGAACCTTTTTATACAGTACGCCAGAGGCGTATACAACTGAATAATCATAGTTCAGTAGGAGAAATGAAATGGCAAAAATTCGATATCATCATATCGGAATTCCTACTAATAAACCTCTACCTAAGGAAGACTACAGCCCCAAATACAAGATGACTGCATCTGGGTATTATAAAAATCCGTATGGCATTGAGTGGATGAATTCCGATTGCCCATTGCCGGAGTTGGTGAAAACAGTTCCCCATGTAGCTTTTGTTGTAGACAACATCGAAACAGCAATTGCCGGCAAGAACGTAATCATTGAGCCAAACAGCCCAGCTGAAGGTGTGACAGTTGCTTTCATTGTTGTTAATGGCGCCCCAGTCGAGTTTCTTCAGTTTGATCGGCCGGAGTCAGAAATATGGCCTCATGGGGCTCAGTTCAAGATTTAATAGAAACTTAGTGGTTGGCAGAAACAGTCTGCGTTTCCCGTTTTATACAGACTGTATAATCATTGTTAGAAGTAAAAAATTAAACAAAAATAAAGAAGTCCTCTTGGATGAATAATTATTCGATTCCGGCTGGAATCGTAACGCGGATTTAAAGGATTTTTCTTTGCTTTTGGCGATAAAAACGGATAATACTCCTGATATATGAAAAAGTCGCTTTCACATCTTCCAAAAGATAAACAGGATGAGATTTGCTATATCACCGAGTTTATCCGCAAAAAGAGCAAATACGCCGATATGATAATCCTCTTCGGCAGCTACGCCCGCGGCGACTGGGTCGAAGATACATACGTCGAGGACGGCGTTACCTACGAATATAAATCCGATTACGACATCTTGGTAATAAGCGATAACGAAACAATCGCCGGCAGATACCGCTACTGGTATGAACTGGCCCAAAAGGCGGCCCGCGGGCCGGTCAAAACAAGAATTACCATAATCGCCCACGATATCGAGCATATCAATAATTCTTTAAGAAAAGGGCAGTATTTCTTCACCGATATTAAAAAAGAGGGCATCCTGCTCTACGATTCGCGCAAATTCAAATTAGCCCGGCGAAGAAAGCTCGACCCCGCCCAAAGAAAGGCCGCTGCGAAACAATACTTCGAAGAATGGTTTAATAACGCAGAGGTGTTTTATAAACACTTTGAATATGCAATAAAAGATGGTGATTATAAGAACGCGGCTTTTCAGTTACATCAGGCGGCGGAAAGTTTCTATAAGACTGTTTTACTGGTCTTTACGAACTATCGTCCGAAGGGCCATTATTTAGACAGTTTGGGCTCGACCGTTTGCGCTTTTAGCCCGAAGTTTTTGACGGTCTTTCCGATGGCGACCGATGAGCAGAAGAAATGTTTCGATTTACTCAACGAGGCCTACGTCCGCGCCCGCTACGACAGGGGCTATAAAATCACAAAACAACAGTTGGATTATCTGGCAGAAAGGGTTAAAGTATTACAAAGATTGACCAAAAAGATTTGCGAGGATAAAATTAAATCATTCGCTTAGTATGTCATTGCGAGGCCGAAGGCCATGGCAATCTCAACTCTAATAGTCAATGCAAATACCTCTTGCAAATTATTCGGCAGGGTTTACACTGATGACCTATGGCAAAGAAATCTAAACCCAATTCTAAGAAAACCCCGGCCAGCGGCAAACCATCCTCTCTAATCGATACCCGCGTCATTTATTGCGGCGATAACCTCGACCAGTTGAAAAAATTCCCCGACCGATGCGTTGACCTTATCTATATCGACCCGCCTTTTAACTCCAACCGCAATTATGAGGTCTTCTGGGGCGAGACAAAGGAAAAACGCTCATTCGAAGACCGCCACGCCTCGACGCAGGCCTATATCGACTTTATGCGTCCCCGCTGCATCGAGCTTCACCGCGTCCTGAAGAAAACCGGCTCGTTTTATTATCATTGCGACTGGCACGCCTCTCACTACGTCAAAATTATGCTCGACCAGATTTTCGGGCAGAACCAGTTCCAAACCGAAATAATTTGGAAACGCACTAGCTCCAAAGGTCTTGCATTTAGATCCTTTCCGAACAACCATGATATAGTTTTCTATTATACAAAAAGCGACGATTATAACTTCAACAGGCAATATCTTGCGCACAATGAAGGATATATTAAGAATTTTTATAAATACGTTGAACCTGAGACTGGGCGACGGTATCGATTAGATAATTTAGCTAATCCGAATAAAGACAGACCTAATTTGACATATGAGTTTTTAGGAGTAACACGGGTTTGGCGTTGGACAAAAGAACGTATGCAAGATGCGTACAAAAAAGGTCTTGTTATTCAAACCAAACCTGGTGCTGTTCCCGCATTGAAACGCTACTTAGACGAACAAGAAGGGAATCCTGTTGACAGTATTTGGGTAGATATTCCTCCTGTTCAATCACAAGCATCAGAGCGACTTGGCTACCCGACGCAAAAACCTCTCGCGCTTCTTGACCGCATAATCAAAGCAAGCTCGAATGAAAACGATATCGTATTAGATGCATTTTGTGGCTGCGGTACTGCTCTCGTTGCCGCTGAAAACTTAAATCGTCAATGGATAGGCATTGATATTTCGCCGACCGCCTGCCGCGTTATGGCAAAGCGCCTGCGAGATGTCTGCGGTATGAAAGAGGACGACAAACTCTGGCGTATCGGCAGGGGTTTTGTCGTCCGTGACCTGCCTTGGAGCGAAAAGCAGCTTAGAGAAATCCCGCCCTTTGAATTTGAGAACTGGGCAGTTATCGCCCTCGGCGGTGTGCCGAATGTCGCTAAGGTCGGCGATATGGGAATCGATGGCCGTATCTATCCTGTCTCTGCCGTGCCTAAGAAAGAAAAAGGCGAACTCGATTTTATGGATGTTTGGTATCCTATTCAGGTCAAGCAAAAAGACAAAGTTGGCAGACCTGATATCGATTCCTTCGAAGCGGTTATGACGCGCGAAGACAGAACAAAGGGGTTCTTTGTTGCGTTCGACTACTCATCCGATGCTATGAGTGAGATACAGGCCTTTTTCAAGAAGTCCGGCAAGAGTATCATCGCCCTTACCGTCAAAGACATCCTCGATGAACAAATCGCCTACAAACTGGCATAGGAATTCATGATTTCTAAAAAGGAACAACTTACTGTATTTCCTGATACTAATGTTCTTTTACATTACCCGCCTTTCAAAGAGATTGACTGGCTTGAGCTATGCAATACTAACTGTGTTAAAATTGTAATTTGCTTACAGGTAATATGTGAACTCGATGACAAAAAAAATGATTCGCTTCTTTCCGATAGAGCCAAGAGGGTCCTTAAAGATATTCAACAAATTGAAGAAACAGGTTCAATTGTCAGAGGCGATGTTTCGTTAGAGGTGTTTAATGCTGAGATAAGGTTTGGCGAATTTCCTCACTCGCTAAGCCCAGATAGTGGAGATGATAGGATTGTTCATCTTGTCAAAAAATATCAACATGAGAATCTAGATGAAAATATTTCCATTTTAACAGAAGATTACGGAATGCAGCTACGCAGCAAAGCTAACAACATCCCTATTATAAAACCTGATGGCTTGAAAAGATTCGAATCACCAAAATCTGATCTCGAAAAAAAATACCGACAAGCCATTTCGGAATTAGCTACTCTTAAAAACCGTTTGCCTGACATTGAAGTTTCAATATCTAAATATATAGGTAGCTCAGAAAGCGATGACAAACAACCCTTAATCGTTGAGGATTTACCAAAAGCATTTAGAGTAATCGAAGACTATGATGCGGCAGTTAAAAGAGAAGAAAGTAGGCTGGCTCGGCAACCACAACCTCTAATAATTAAAGATAATATTTCCATTATGACATCTACGAATTCCGATTATTATCTTAAGATGTTAGATGAATATCTGGTCGAATATCGAAAATGGCTTCAGCGTTATAATGAAGCACAGCCTATTTTGGCGTTTGAGTTTGATTTCTCTTTATTCATCAGTAATAATGGGACTTCACCTGCGGAGGATTTAGATGTTTTCTTAACTTTCCCACCTATTTTCCAATATTTATGGTGCAATAATAAACATGTTGGTAAATTTCCTTACATTCCTAATAAGCCAGAACCACCTAAAAAGGATGCGTCAATATTTTCGGGGTTACGTAAAGATTCGGTTATCTCAAACTATATGAGCCAAATGCCCAGAATATTCTCCCCCTTAGAGCCAAAAACGAACCTTAAAGAAAATAAAGATGGTTCATTTATAGTAAGTATTCATATACCTAAATTAAAACACTACGAGAATGAAAAGTTTCATGGTTCTGCTGCTTTTAAATCTTTAGAGTCGTTACGTTCTTTTAATATCGACATAGAAATCGTTGCAGGAAATTTACCTGAAAAGAAAAATTTCCCAATTCCGATACAAGTTAAGCCACTGTGAGCCAATTGTTAGCTATGAATAAATAGCGGTTGTTGGGGCTGTTGAAAAAACTTTCGCGCAGCGTCTCGGCGGCTTGTTTCGATTAACCGGCCTTGCCGGATTCCTCTAACTATCGACTATAGACCAGTGACTAACATCTAAAGAACCACACAAACCGTATTTGACGGCATACTTGCCCCCGAAGAATTTATTGCCTTGACCCGATATTCCAATTTGCAGCCGGTCGGCTGTTTTGTTAGTTTCGCTTCGTTGTTTAAGGCGGTGGCCGCTAATTGCCAATCCTGATTATTTGAGCGACGCTCGATTATATAACAGCGAATCGGGCCGCCGCCTTTGCCCTTGTTCCAGACAAGGCAAATCATTGCCTGACCCTGAGCGGTAATCTTCAATTCATCCGGCTGGGCGGGAATATCAACCTGCTGCGGCTGCCTCTTTAAACCCCAGCCGATTAAGCTAAGCTCAACAGGGTTATCGCTCGTATCAACTACACCGAGCTTTATCTGCTTTTTCATTTCCTGCTGCAAATTATTGAATTTTTCGAGCTTTCTCTCGGCGGCCATTGCCGCTTGTGCCTGCGCCTCTGTAAGGGCTTCGTTTGCCTGCTCGTATTCATTACGGGCGGTCTGCAATGCTGCGGCATCGCAATGAGTGAAAATGTCAGAATGCTCGGTAATTCCGTTTATCATATTGTCCACAAGGGCTATCGTCTCTGCCTGTCGTCTGGGATATTGCATAATTTACCCCCAAAATTGATGATTGATATTCTTCAGAGTCCCTATCGACAATTAGCAAAGATCAGATAATCATAAACCGGCTTAAAATAAGCCTAATAACGCTAACTAATGCAAATATAAGGGTTTATAAAGGAAAAATTAAAAATACAATCGTCAAAAGTCAATTAACAATCGTCAATTGCTAATCAGCATTCGGCGGC
>Ga0315545_1000909_pt1 | contig 30454 bp, 29 predicted proteins | sample SalMarSW160210MG_FD_203096 | JGI IMG/M metagenome (GOLD analysis project Ga0315545, IMG submission 203096) | Salt marsh sediment microbial communities from the Plum Island Ecosystem LTER, Massachusetts, United States - Salt Marsh Sediment SW1602-10 ...
GCCCGCCGCCCGGCCCGCCGCCCCCGTGAGGGGTCGAAAGGGTCTTGTGCAGGTTGAAGTGGAAGACGTCGGCCCCCATGTCTCCGGGGCGCGCCCGCCCGAGGAACGCGTTCAGGTTCGCCCCGTCAAAGTAGCAGAGACCGCCCGCCGCATGGACCCTACCGGTGATCTCGAGGATCCGCTCCTCGAAGATCCCGAGCGTGTTCGGGACGGTCAGCATGATCCCGGCGACCGTCCCGTCGAGCGCGGCGTCGAGCGCGTCGAGATCGACCGTCCCCGCCTCGTTCGACGGGATCTCCGCCACGGAGAAGCCGGCGACCGCCGCGGAGGCGGGGTTCGTCCCGTGCGCCGAGTCGGGGAGGAGGATCCGCCTTCGCGTTGTTTCGCCCTTGTCCTCGAAGTATCGCTTGAACAGGAACATCCCGGCCAGCTCCCCGTGGGCCCCGGCGACCGGCTGGAGAGAGACCCCGGGCAGGCCGGCGATCCCCCCGAGCAGCTCGGACAGCTCGTACAGGAAGGCCAGCGTTCCCTGGGCCAGGCCGGGGTCGGCGAGCGGATGGACGCCGGTCAGGCCCGGGAGCCTCGACAGGTCCTCGTTGACCTTCGGGTTGTGCTTCATCGTGCAGCTGCCGAGGGGATACAGCCCGTCGTCGACGCCGTAGTTCAGCTTCGACAGCGCCGTGTAGTGCCGAACGACCGTCGGCTCGCTCAGATTCGGGATCCGGGGTTCGCCCTCGCGAAGGAGCGTCCGGTCGATCAATTTTTCGACGCCCCGCGTCGGGACGTCGGGCTCCGGGAAGAGCCCGCCGACGCCCTCGCGCCGCGGTTGGTCGAAGATCGTCCTCATCGGGAGCCCCCCAGCGCCTCGGCGAACCGATCGAGCTGCTCCCGCGTCCGCCGCTCCGTGACGGCGATCCGGAGGCCGTTCTCCACGCCGTGCGCGCGGAGAAGCTCGGGCGGCTCGACCAGGTACCCGGCGTCGAGGAGCGCCCTGCGGAGGCCGTCCGCGTCGCCGGGGACGCGGACGACGAACTCGTTGAAGAACGGCCCGGAGAACGGGAGGCCGAACCCTTCGATCGCGGCGATCCGGTCGGCCAGGTAGTGCGCCTTCTCGACGTTCAGCTCGGCGACCCGGCGGAGCCCGTCGGCCCCGACCGAGGCGAGGTAGACGGTCGCCGCGAGGGCGCAGAGGGCGGAGTTCGTGCAGATGTTCGACGTCGCCCGCTCCCGTCGGATGTGCTGCTCGCGCGTCTGGGCGGCCATCGTGTATCCGGTCTTCCCCGCCGCATCGACGGTCCGCCCGGAGAGCCGCCCGGGCATCTGACGGAGGTGCTCCTTTCTCGTCGCGAGCAGGCCGAGGAGCGGGCCGCCGAATGACATCGGCAGCCCAAGCGGCTGCCCTTCGCCGACGACCACGTCCGCGCCGAACTCTCCCGGAGGCGCGAGGACGCCGAGCGAGATCGGATGGACCGAGACGATCAGCAGCGCGTCCCCGATCCTCTCCTTGACGCCTTCGAGCGACTCGATCACCCCGAACGCGTTCGGAGACTGCAGCACGACCGCGGAGACGTCGTCGGGCACGTCGGAGAGATCGCACCGGCCGGACGGCAGGCGCGGAAGCTCGACGACCTCGATCCCGCTCGCCCAGCAGTACGTGTCGAGGACCCGCCGGACGTTCGCGAACAGGGATCGAGCGACGGCGACCCGCCCGCGGGATCTCACCCGCTCGGCCATCAGCATGGCCTCGGCCAGCGCCGTCGCTCCGTCGTAGAGGGACGCGTTCGCGACGTCCATCCCCGTCAACTCGCAGACCAGCGTCTGGAATTCGAACATCGCCGTCAGCGTCCCCTGGCTGACCTCCGGCTGATACGGGGTGTAGGCGGTGTAGAACTCGGAGCGCAACAGCACGTGGCCGACGAGGCTCGGGACGTAGTGGTCGTAGACCCCTCCCCCGGCGAAGCAGACCTTCTCGTACGCTCTGTTTCGGGCCGCCAAGTCCGTCAGCTCGGCGACGACCTCCTGCTCGCTTCGAGGGGAGAGGCCGAGCGGCCGGAAGGCGTCCGATACCGCACGCGGGACGTCGGCGAACAGCTCGTCGACCGAAGAAACGCCGATCGACGCGAGCATCTCGCGCCGGTCGGCGGCCGAGTGCGGAAGGTAGCGCATCCGCGACTACCCTTCGGCGAGGAAGGACTCGTAGCCCGCGGCGTCGAGGAGCGCGTCGACCGCCTTCGGGTCGTCGACCTCGAGCACCGCGATCCAGCCCGCCTCGTGCGGCGACTGGTTGATCGTCTCCGGCGACGCCTCGAGGTCGCCGTTCACCTCGACCACCGTGCCTTCGAACGGGGCGAAGACGTCCCCGACGGCCTTCACCGATTCGACCGTCGCCAGGATTTCCCCGGCTTTGAAAGCGCTTCCGATCGACGGAAGCTCGACGAAGACGATGTCACCGAGCTCGCTCTGCGCGTGATCGGTGATCCCGATGCGGGCTCGATTCCCTTCGACGGCGATCCACTCGTGGTCCTTCGTGTAGCGGTATTCGGTCGGATACCCCATGTCCCCTCCCGGTTGCTTCGAGGATTCGACGCCGATTATACCGAAGCGCCCCACCGCGGCCCCAGGCGCGAGGTGCGATCTAGAACGGCGCCGACGAGCCGTCGTCCCACGCCATCGGATAGAAAGAGGCGTAGGCCTTGTGGAAGTTCACCGTCACCCGGCCGAGCGGGCCGTTCCGCTGCTTGGCGATGATGATCTCCGCGTCGGTCGCCGCTCCGTCGGACGAGGACGCCTCCTCCGGCTGGCGGTAGTAGTCCTCGCGGTAGATGAACATGACGACGTCCGCGTCCTGCTCGATCGCGCCGCTCTCACGCAGATCGGCCAGGCGGGGGTACTTCTTCTCGCGCTGCTCGACGGCCCGGTTGAGCTGCGAGACGGCGACCACCGGGACGTTCAGCTCCCTCGCCAGCCGCTTCAGCGACCGCGAGATGTGCGCGATCTCCTGCTCCCGGATGTCCGAGCGGACCGCCCCTTCGATCAGCTGGAGGTAGTCGACGATGATCATGTCGATCTTGTGCTGGGACGCCATCCGGCGCGCCTTGGCGCGGATCTCCAGGATCGAGGCGCCCGGCGTGTCGTCGACGACGATCGTCGCCTTCTGCAGCTTGCTCGCCGCCATCGCCAGGTCGCGCCACTTCTCGCTCGGGATGTACCCGCCGCGGAGCCGATGCAGGCTGACCTTCCCCTCGCCGCAGAGGAGCCGCTCGAGGAGCTGCTCCTTCGCCATCTCGAGCGAGAAGATCCCGATGCCCGCCTTCTCGCGGACCCCGATGTGCCGGGCGAGGGCCAACGCGAAGCTCGTCTTCCCCGTCCCCGGACGACCGGCGACGATGATCAGGTCGGAGCGCTGCAGGCCCGACGTCATCTCGTCGAGCCGCGGGAACCCGGTCGAAAAGCCGGTCACGGTGTGGCGGTTCGGATCCCGATGGAGCTCCTCCAGCGTGTCGATGTGCTCGTAGAGGAAGTCGGAGACGAGGAAGTACGAGCCGGCCGAATCGCGGCTCGAGATGTCGAAGATGAGCGACTCGGCCCGGTCCAGCACCTCGTCCGTCTCGCTGACCTCGTCGTAGCCGAACTCGGCGATCCTCCCCCCGGCCTCGACCAGCGATCGGAGCGTCGCCTTCTTCTTGACGATCTCGGCGTAGTATTCGAGGCTCGCCGTGGTCGCGACCCGGTCGACCAGCTCGTTCAGATACATCCGCCCGCCGGCCCGCTCCATCTCCCCCCGCTCCTCGAGGCGGTTGGCCAAGGAGACGATGTCGGACGGCTCGCCGCGATCGAACAACTCGCGGATCGTCCGGAAGATGACGCGATGCCGCCGCTGGTAGAAGTACTCCGGATGGAGCTTCTCGACGAGAATCGGGATCGTCCCCTCCGGCTCGAGGATCGCGGAGCCGAGGACGACCTGTTCGGCCTCGATGTTCTTCGGAAGCTCGCGCACTTCGTCGCGATCGACCTGGGGTGCGTCCGTCCGTCTCATCGCTCACCTTCGGCCCCATTATCGCCCGACCGGGGGGCGCGAAACAACCGCGCGATTTGCCGGTGCCAATGCGCCTGGATTGCGGTTTCCAAGGTCGTTCGCTATACTCCGGCAACACGCGAACCGCGATTCCAGTGGGAGGATGATGTGGAAGTTCTAACGATGAAAGAGCTGCTCGAAACCGGGGTGCATTTCGGGCATCGAACACGGAAGTGGAACCCCAAGATGGCGCGCTACATCTTCACGGAGCGCAAGGGGATCCACATCATCGACCTCGAGCAGACGGTCGATCTTTTCAAGAAGGCGTACTATCACGCCCGCGATCTCGTCAGCGCGGGCGGGGAGATCCTTTTCGTCGGCACGAAGAAGCAGGTCCAATCGACGATCCTCGAAGAGGCGCAGCGGTGCGGCGCGCACTACGTCAATCACCGCTGGCTCGGCGGCACGCTGACCAACTTCGGGACGATCAAGCAGAGCATCGAGCGGATGAAGAGATTCGAAACGACGATCGAGGACGGAACCGTCGATCACATGCCGAACAAGGAGGCGAGCCGGCTGCGGCGCGAGCTGGCGAAGCTGCAGCGGAACCTGAACGGCCTGCGGCATCTCGAGCGGAAGCCCGACCTCCTCTACGTCATCGACCCCGACGTCGAAGCGAACGCGGTGCACGAAGCGAACATCGTGGGGATCCCGGTGATCGCGATCGTCGACACGAACTGCGATCCGGACCCGATCGACTTCCTGATCCCGGGAAACGACGACGCGATCAAGGCGACGAAGCTGATCACCGCGAGGATCGCCGACGCGGTCCTCGAGGGACGCGAGGGCCGGCAGGACGTCGAGACCCCCCCGGCCGAAGAAGAAGCCGGCGGCGAGGTCGAGGCGCCGGCCGAAGCGACCGAGGAGGAAGGCGAGGCGAGCGAGAAGCCTGTCGAGAAGCCCGGTGAGGAGCTCGAGGAGGAGGCCCCGTCCGAAGGGGAGGACGAGAAACCGGAGGACGAGGCCGGAGACGTCGAGGACAAGGAAGACGATGCCGATTAGCGTCGAGGACATCAAGCGGCTCCGCGAAGAAACCGGCATCGGGATGATGGACTGCAAGCGGGCGCTGGTCGAGGCGGACGGAGACATCGAGCGCGCCAAGGAGATCCTCCGCGAGCAGGGGCTCGAGCTGATGGAGCAGATCGGCCGCGAGGCCCAGGAGGGCCGCGTCGTCGCCTACGTCCATCACACCGGGAAAGTGGGCGTGCTCGTCGAGATCGCCTGCAACACCGACTTCGCCGCCAACAGCGCCGAGTTCCTCCGGTTCGCCAACGAGGTGGCGATGCACATCGCCGCCGAGCACCCGCTCTACGTTGCACCCGACGACGTCCCGGCCGAGGACCTCGAGCGGGAGCGGGCCGAGTTCCGGGCCCGGCTGAAGGAACAGGGAAAGCCGGACGAGATCATCGACAAGGCGGTCGAGGGCCGGCTCGCCCGCTTCCTCCAGGACAACTGCCTGACGAAGCAGGCGTTCGTCAAGGACCCCGACGTCAAGATCGAGGACATGCTCGCCGACCTCCGAACGAAGACCGGCGAGAACATCTACGTCAAGCGGTTCGCCCGATTCGCCATCGAGGTCTCAGGATGCCCGGATCCCCTTCTCGCGTCCTCCTGAAGCTCTCCGGCGAAGCGTTCAAGGGCCCCGAAGGCGCGTTCTCTCCCGAAGCCCTGTCACGGATCTCGGGCGAGATCGCGCCGCTCGCTTCGACGCAGATCGCGATCGTCGTCGGCGGAGGGAACGTCCTCCGCGGCGCGCGAAGCCCGTGGCTCGGCCGCGTCGAGGCCGACACGCTCGGGATGCTGGCCACGGTGCTCAACGCGCTCGCGCTCCGCAGCTACCTCGAGTCGAACGGGCGGACCGTGCGGATCCAATCGGCGATCGACACCGAGCTGACCGAGCCGATCTCCCCGCGCGCCGCGCGGGACGCTCTGCAAGGCGGGGCGGTCGTCCTGTTCGCCGGCGGAACCGGGAGCCCGCTCGTCACGACCGACACCGCGGCCGCGATTCGGGCCGTCTCGATCGAGGCCGACCTCCTCGCCAAGGGCTCGAACGTCGCCGGCGTCTACTCCGCCGATCCGTCGGAGGACGAGGGAGCCAGGCTGATCGAGAATCTGACGTACGACGAGTACCTCGCGAGCCGCTACGGCGTGATGGACCAGGTCGCCGTCGAGATCTGTCGCGAGCACGGGGTCCCGATCGAGGTGTTCGACCTGGACAGACCGGGCGCGCTGTCCGACCTCGCGGCCGGAACGCGCGTCGGAACCAGGATCGCGCGCGAGCGCCCCTAACGGGGCGCTGCGGCTCTCAGACCCGCAGAAGCTGAAGTGCGTCTCCGAACCGGCGTTTCGCCGCGTCGATCAGGGTCGTCGGCGTTCCCTCTTCGCGGAGCCGCCGCGCCGCGTCGCGCGCCTCGCGCATCAGGTCGAGGTCGCCGAACAGGTCGACCGCGCGCAGCCGAGTGAAGAAGCCGTGCTGCTGCGTCCCGAGCAGGTCCCCGGGCCCGCGGATCCGCAGATCCTCCTCGGCGATCGCGAAGCCGTCCGTGTGGGCGACGAACGCCTTCAGCCGCTCCTTCGCCTCGTCGGTGCTCGGGTCCGAGATCGCGTAGCAGTCGGCCGGCTGCCCGGAGCGGCCGATCCGCCCGCGGAGCTGATGGAGCTGCGAAAGGCCGAATCGATCGGCGTGCTCGATCACCATGAAGTCGGCGTCGAGGACGTCGATCCCGACCTCGATCACGGTCGTCGCGACGAGGAGCCGAACGTCGCCGCTCCGGAACCGCTCCATCGTTTCGGCCTTCTCGGAGGCGGCCAGCCGTCCGTGGATCAGACCGACCCCCACACCGGGGAACCGCGCCGCCATCTCCTCCGCCACCTGGACGGCCGCCTTCGCCGTCACCTTCTCCGACTCCTCGACGAGCGGGAGGACGACGTATCCCTTGCGCCCCTCCCCGAGGTACCGCCCCACGGCGTCGTACACGGTCTCCCGCTCTGCCTCGGTCGCCCGGTGCGTCGCGATCGTCCGCGGCCCGAGCGGTAGCTCGTCGAGGATCGAGACGTCGAACTCGCCGTAGAGCGTCAGCGTGATCGTCCGCGGAATCGGCGTCGCGCTCATCACCAGCACGTCGACGTCTTCCCCCTTCTCCTCGATCTCCGACCGCTGGACGACGCCGAACCGATGCTGCTCGTCGATGATCACCAGCCCGAGATCCCGGAACGCGACGGACTCCTGGATCAACGCGTGGGTACCGACGAGGAGGTTCACGTTCCCCGCTTCGACCGCGGCCCGGACCGCGCCCTTCCGCCGCGTCGCGCTGGTCAGGAGCTCGACGGTCACCGGAAGGTCGGAGAGGAGCCGCCCGAGGTTGATCGCATGCTGTTCGGTGAGAATCTCGGTCGGCGCCATGAACGCCACCTGGCGCCCGGCGTCGATCGTCAGGAGCGCGGCGCAGACGGCGACGAGCGTCTTCCCGGACCCGACGTCGCCCTGGAGGAGCCGCATCATCCGGATCGGACGCTTCTGGTCCGACGAGATCTCCGCCAGCGCCGTCCTCTGCGGCCCGGTCAACCGGAACGGGAGGCCGGCGAGGAACGAGTCGAGCAGACCGGACGCCGGGCGGTGTGCCCGTCCTGGCGCGCTCCGCTCCGACGGCGCCAGTCCGATCTGAAGGAGAAGGAGCTCCTCGAACGCGAGCGTCCGGCGCGCCCGTTCGAACGCTACCGGATCGGCCGGACGGTGGATCGTCTCGACCGCGGTCCGCCTCGGCGCCAGCCCGTGCCGGTCCCGAACCGAGTCCGGAAGGAGGTCGTCGATCGCCGGTATGTACGCGTCCAGGTTCCGGTGGATGAGCGAACGGAGATATCGGTCCGAGATGCCCTCCGTCGCCGGGTAGACCGGGACCCAGCGCCCCGTCTCCAGGCCCGCCCCCGCCGTCTCCCACGTCGGCGACCGCATCTGGAGCTCGCCGTAGCTTCGCTCGACCCTGCCGTAGAGGTCGATCCGGTCCCCCCGCTTCAGCTGCTCGGCGATCCACGGTTGATTGAACCAGACGGCGTAGAGGAAGCCGGTCCCGTCTCCGACCGCCGCCTTGAAGAGGGTCATCTTCCGGTTGACGCGGCGTTGGTCGACCGCGTGGACCTCCCCGCGAACGCCCACCTCCTGGCCGGGACGGACCGAGCCGATCGGGACGACCGTCGAACGGTCCTCCAGCCGACGCGGGAAGTAAAGGAGAAGGTCCTCGATCGTCTCGATCCCGAGCTTCGCCAGCCGCGCGGCGCGCTTCGGCCCGACCCCCCTCGCCCGGACGACCGGCGCGGTCAACTCGGCGCTCCTCACGCGCACCGGAGCGGCCGCCGTCCCCCCACCGACCCGCTCGAACAGCCGGTCGACGATCGCGCGTCGCTCTGCGAGCGACGCGGTCTCGTACCCGCTGACGATCGACGCCACGTCGGGGACGTTCGTCCGCACGAACGCCTCGAGGCCGCAGGTCACCGCCTCGTCCCGGTACCCCGTCGTGCGCTCCAGGCGAAGGATCTTCTCGAGGCGATGCCCCCAATCGCTGTTCTCTTGTGGCATACCGACGCTCACTTTATAATGCGTCGTCCCGGTACGCAAGAGGAACGCCATGGAGATTCGAACCTACGGAGACCCGGCCCTTCGCCGACGCGCCGAGCCGGTCGAAGCGATCGACGACGAGATCCGCACGATCTGCGAGCGGATGGTCGAGACGATGCTTCGCGCCAACGGCGCCGGCCTCGCGGCGCCACAGATCGGCATTTCCAAGCGGATCATCGTCCTCGACGTCGACGGCGAGTTCCACGTGCTCATCAACCCCGAACTGATCGAGACCTCGGGCGAGGTCGAGCAGGTCAACGAAGGCTGCCTGAGCGTCCCCGGGGTCGACTCGACCGTCGAGCGGGCGACCCACGCCGTCGTCGAGGGGACGACCCTCGACGGAGAGACGGTCCGGATCGAGGGGGAGGGGCTCCTCGCGCGGGCGATCCAGCACGAGATGGACCACCTCGACGGCGGCCTGTTCCTCGATCATCTCAGCTCCGCCCGGAGGCAGAGCCTCCTGAAGGCGTACCACCGCCGACAGCGGGAGGAATCGACGTGAGGCTCGTCTTCCTCGGCACGTCGGAGTTCGCCCGCCCGGCGCTCGTCGCCCTCGCCGATCGGCACGAGATCTCGCTCGTGGTCGCGCAGCCGGATCGCCCGGCCGGACGCCGGAGAGCGCTTCGCCCCCCACCGATCAAGGAGGAGGCCGCTTCGTTGGGCCTTTCCGTCTTCCAGCCCGAGCGGATCAACGCCGACGGTTCGCTCGAACGCCTCCGCGCCTCCGCGCCGGACGCGATCGTCGTCGCCGCGTACGGCCAGCTCCTGAAGGAGGGCGTGTTCGAGCTCGCGCCGCGGGGAGCGATCAACGTCCACGCGTCGCTGCTGCCCGCCTATCGGGGAGCCGCCCCGATCCACTGGGCGATCATCCGAGGGGAGACGGAAACCGGGATCACGACGTTCCTGATCGACGCGGGGATGGACACCGGAGACCTCCTCCTGCAGCGAAGGCTCGACATCGGCCCGGACGAGACCGCCGGCGAGCTCGAGGCGCGGCTCGCCCGCCTCGGGGCCGAGGTGATCGTCGAGACCCTGGACGGCCTGCAAGGAGGGAGGCTCGCTCCGCGTCCGCAGCCCGAGGAGGGCGTTTCGACGGCGCCTCGGCTGTCGCGGGACGACGGACGGATCGACTGGAGCGCGCTGGCGCACCGCATCCACGACCTCGTCCGCGGGACGAGCCCGTGGCCCGGCGCGTGGACGCTCCTCGACGGCGAGCGGATCAAGGTGCACCGCACGGCACGGATCTCGGTCGAATCCGGCCGGATCCCGCCCGGGGAGATCGGGCTCCGTGAAACCGATCGGCTCCTCGTCGGGACCGGCGACCGGCTGATCGAGATCCTCGAGGTTCAGCGGGAAGGGAGGCCGCGCATCAGCGGGACCGACTTCCTCCACGGACTTCGCGGCCCGGCGGGCTTCACGTAGACCGCGGGTAGAGGCCGGTCAGACCGGTTTCCTCTTTCCTGCGCTCGAGGGCGATCCCTTCGGGAAGACGGAGGGCGATCTCCGCCGTGTTGTGGACCGTCCCGGCGAACAGGTGGCCGCCGAGCGTCGAGCCGTCCCGTCTCCCGACGCAGGCGTGCACGTGGACAACGCGTTCGTCACCGAACCGCGCGACGTTCCCCTGGAGGGAGACGAGCTCGACCGGCGGTTCGAGCCGGTGCTTCTCGTAGGCCTCGCCGTTCCAGTAGCCGAGCTCGATCTCGCGGAGCATCCCGATCCCGCAGACGACGATCGCCGAGTCGACGGAGAGCCGATGCAGTCCGTCGATCAGATCCTCGCCGTCCGTCATCCGTACGACCGCCTCTCGCTTCCCTTTCGCTTCGATCATCGTGCGCTCATCGTACCGACCCGCGCTTTCGAAGGCCAGTTGCGCCGCCGCAAGCCGCCCCCTATCCTCGACCCATGCAGCCGCGAGAGAAGGCCGTCTGGCTCGCCGATCGGCTCCTCGAGCGCTACGGTCCGCCGGACGTGCGCCGTCCCGACCCGATCGAGTCGCTCGTTTCGACCATCCTGTCCCAGAACACGAACGACGCGAACCGGGACCGCGCCTACGCGTCGCTGCTCGATCGGTTCGGATCGCTCGACGCGGTCCGCACCGCCCGCGTCGACGCGATCGGCCGTGCCATTCGCATCGGCGGGCTCCACCGGCAGAAGTCCGCCCGGATCCACCGGGTCCTCAACCGGATCCACCGGGAGCGCGGGGCCCTAGATCTCGCCTTCCTCGACGCGCGAGAACTCGACGCCGCGATGGATTGGCTCCTCGCCTCCCCCGGCGTCGGGAGGAAGACCGCGGGGATCGTGATGCTCTTCTCGTTCGGGAAGCCCTACTTCCCGGTCGACACGCACATCCGCCGCGTCCTCACCCGGGTCGGGCTGATCGAGCCGAAGGGCGACCCTCACCACCGGATCAACGAGCTCCTGCCGAAAGACCCGTCCTTGATGGCCGCCCTGCACCTGCTGATAATCCGCCTCGGTCGCGAGATCTGTCGCCCGCGAAGGCCGGACTGCCCGAACTGCCCGATCCGGCCTGCGTGCGACTGGGCGTCGCAGCATCCGCGTCCGGAACCGATCGAGGAGGAGCCCGCATGACCCTCGCCGAGCGTCTCGGAGAAGCCCTCTCGCAACGTCGGTGGACGATCTCGACCGTCGAATCGTGCACCGCGGGCGGTCTCGCCTATCGGATCACGGAGGTCCCCGGGGCGTCGGCCTACTTCCTCGGCGGCGTCATCGCGTACGACAACCGGGTGAAGGTCGAATGGGTCGGGGTTCCGGAACGGCTCTTCGTCGATCACGGCGCCGTCAGCCGGGAAGCGGCCGCGGCGATGTCGGAGAACGGACGGTCCCGATTCGGCACCGACCTCTGCCTCGCGATCACCGGGATCGCCGGACCCGGAGGAGGGAGCCCGGAGAAGCCCGTCGGCACGGTCTTCGTCTCCGTCTCCGATCGATCCGAAACGCGGGCGGAGCGGTTCCACTTCGACGGGAACCGCGAGCGCGTCCGGCAGCACGCCGTCGACGCGGCGCTGGAGATGGCCCTCGAGCTCCTCGCGGCCGACTGACCGATCCGCGGGAAAGCCCCGCCGTCCGTTCGATTTCCTCGTGTCCCCTGTCCTTGATCGATCTTTCGACCCTGTGCTAGCATCCGTGAAATGAAGCCCCCCCTGAGAAACCGATGGAAGTTCGCCCTCTCGATCGCCGTCGGCCTCGCGCTGCTCGGCGGGGTCCTCTACTGGGTCGGCTGGCGTCGGATCTTCGCGGAGATGCGGACCCTCGGTGTGGCCGGAATCGCCGGCATCGTCGGGAGCGTCCTGTTAGCGATGGCCGGCTGGACGCTCTCGTGGTGGATCATCCTCCGCTCGTACGGGATCCGCCTTCGCCTACCCCAAGTGGTCGGCGCCCAATTGAGCGGGTACGCGATCACCTATCTCACGCCGACGCTGTACTTCGGCGGCGAGCCGGTCCGCGCGCTGATGATCACCGGGAAGACCGACGCCCCGACGACGCGCATCTTCGCCACGGTCTTCATCGAGCGATTCCTCGGCGGCCTCAGCGTGATCCTGTTCATCCTCGTCGGGAGCTTCTTCGCCATCAGCTCCCCCGCGTTTCCTTGGGCGGAGAAGCGGCTGCTCATCTTCGGGGCCGGGTTCGTCACGTTCTGGATCCTCGTCGGACTGGTCGACTTCGCCGGGAATCTCAAGTGGATCAGCCGAATGATCCGGTTTCTCGGCGTCCTTCTCCGCCGCTGGCGGGAGCCGCTCGGAAGGGCGGCGGACAAGGTGTCCGAGACCGAGGACGAGATCCACGACGCGTTCACGGTGCACTGGAGAGGGACGGTGCTCGCCTTCCTGGTGCAGCTGTTGGCGACCTTCTTCGTCTACATGCGCCCGCAGGTCTTCTTCTACTTCTCGTCCGGGCAGGTCTTCACGTTCCCGCAGCTGTCCCTCCTATTCACTCTCAACGCGGTCCTCTTGTCGTTCTTCCTGTGGATCACGCCGGGAGGCATCGGCACCGGAGAGGCGGCGATCATCGGCATCTTCCACCTCGTCGCCCCGTCGATCTCCAAGCACAGCGCCGTCGCCTACTCGCTGATGTTCAAGTTCGCCGAGTCGGTCCTCGTCGCGATCGGCCTCTACTACCTGGTTCAGCGCGGGATCGCCCGAATCGGGCAGAGACGCGTTCCCGCACTGGAGCCAAGCGACGCCGATCCGGAGCGGCCGTAGGAAGAGCGTGGGAAGCGGGTCAGCGCCTCTTTCAGGGGATCGGGCGGAACTCGCGGGAGCCGAGAAGGCCGGCGCCGAACAGTCCGATCAACCCACCGAGAACCAGCCCGAGAAGGAGGTTGATCAGGCTGACGCCGAGGATCCTCCCTCCGCTCGTCAGCCCCTCGAAGATCGCGGGGGGCGTTCCCTGGGAGACGACGACGTAGTGCAGTACGTAGAGGATGACGAGGAGCAGCAGACCGGCGAGGAAGCCGATCACGACCCCGACCCCGACGGTGAGCGGGACGACCGTCCTCTCCGAGATCCCGGAGAGGCGGAGCAGTCGGATCTCCCCGGCGAAGCTGCGCAGCAGCTCGCGATAGCCGATCCGCGCGAACAGGAGGCTGAGCGCGATCGTCACGACGAGGGACGAAAGCAGACCGATCCGAGCCGCCGTCGAGAGGGGAGACCGATCCGGCTCGCCCGGACTGCGTCGCTCGATCACCTCGGTCACCCCGTTCAGCGATCGGAGCGCTTCGACGAGCGCCGGCGCGACGTCGGGCGACGTCGGCCCGATCACGAAGACGCCGCCGGACGCGTCGCGGTCGAGCTCCTGAGAGAACCGGAAGACGACGCGTCCGACGTCCTCCCGCGCGCGGATCTCGAGGAACATCCGGTCGACCGTCGCCGAAGAGAGGCGGGGCGACAGGTGCACCCGGATCTCCTCGATCGGCAACACGGCTTCCTCACCGGCCTCCGCCGGCGACGAAGGCGGCACGAGGAAGAACGTCCCGACCACGGCGAGGAAGACGAAAAGGAGCAGCCCGGTCAGCGCGAAGAAGAGGGCGCTTCGCGCGCGGATCGACCCGAGGAGCTCGCGGAAGAGAAACAGGAACGGGTTCACGATTCCATCACCGCCCCGTCGACCAGGCGCACGATCCGCTGCCCCCGCGTCACGTCGGGGAGCGGCCCGCGGGTCGCCGCGACGACCGTCAGGTGGCCCGTGTGCAGCCGATCGATCAATAGGCACGCCTCCCCGCACTCGTTCGCGTCCAGCCCCTCGAACGGCTCGTCGATCAGGAGGAGAAGCGGATCGTCGCAGACGGCGAGCGCCAGCCCGAGGCGGACGCGATCGAGCGACGAGAGCTCGGCCGCCTCGACGCCCTGCAGCCGGATCAACCCGGTCGCTTCGAGCGCCAGGATCGCCTTCTCTTCGGCCTGCTCGCGGAAGTTACCGAGCGATCGCAGCTTGAACAGGACGTTCTCGTGCACCGTCCTGGAGAGCGGCGCGAACCCCTGAGGCAGATACCCGATCCGCTGGCGCAGCTCGAGCCTCCTCTCCGGGCTCAGGCGGCCGACGTTCCGCCCGTGAACGAGGATCTGCCCGCGCTGCGGCGGGAGCTGGCCGCCGAGCAGGCCGAGCAGGAGCGACTTCCCGGACGACGCGGGGCCGACGATGTAGAGCAGCTCCCCCTGCTCGACGCGAAGGTGGATGTCCTCGAGGACCTTGACTCCATCTTCGGTCGTGAAGTGCAGCTCGGAAACCTGAATCATGACGGCCATCGAGCCACCGCGTAGCGCTCCTTTCCGGCCAGATCGGACTCCGTGTGGGCGTCGACCAGGCCGTTCTTCTCCAGCATCTCGATCACCGCGGCGTCCTGTCCGTGGCCGATCTCGAGGAACAGCAAGCCGTCCGCGTTTATGTGCCCCGGCACGGCCTCCAGCAGCCTGGCGATCTCCCGCAGGCCGTCGGGGCCGCCGTCGAGGGCGACGCGAGGTTCGTGCTCGCTCACTTCTTTCGGAAGCTTCTCCCACTGCGACGCGTCGACGTAGGGGGGATTCGACGCGATCAGATCGAAGCCGCCCGACACGCGGTCGAACCAATCGCTTTCGAGGAAGGTGATCCGATCCTCCACGCCGTTCAGCGCGGCATTTCCGCGCGCGAGTTCGAGCGCGGCCTCCGAGACGTCGACGGCGGTGACCGCGGCCTGCGGGAAGTACCTCGCCAGGCAGACGGCGATCACGCCGGTCCCCGTTCCCAGATCGAGGCACGCGATGTCTCGGTCGCGGGGGACCAGCCTGAGGATGTGGTCGAGGAGCTCCTCGGTCTCCGGCCGCGGAATGAGCGCCTCCCGATCGACGCGGAAGCGGAGCCCGAAGAACCGGACCTCGCCGATCAAGTGTTGCAGTGGGGTCCCGTCCCGACGCTTCTTGACCACCGTTCGATAACGGGTCCGCTCGTCGACCGTGAGGGGCTGATCGGGCGAGATGTACAGGTTGAGCCGCTCGACATCGAGTGCATGCGCGAGAAGGATCTCGGCTTCCAGCCGCGGCTGAACGATCCCGGCCGCCTTGAAATAGCCACGAGTCCAGTTGAGGACCTCGCGGATGGTCCACTCAGTGCTCAGTGTCGTCCCCCCCACCCACGAAGGCCGACGGCCCTCATTTGCCCAATACAATAGCGAAATCTTGCTGCCAATACAAGCGCTTCGTATAATGCGGCATCCTAACGAAAGCGAAGTGGCGCCTGCAAAACGGCCACTTCGGTGGCTTCGGGGAGGTAGGGTATTGTGGTTTCTTCTCTTTTATTCTTCTCCTCCATGATCGTCGCCGGCGGAGCCGCTTCCGCGGTGCATCGTCTCTTCCCCCCGCTGTTGGGCCTGCCCGCGTCCGTCACGAGCCTGATCCTCGGCGCCGTCGTCGGCGGGGCGCTCGCGGCGCTCCTCCGTCAGATCTGGAGGCGTCTGTCCCCGATCCGGTTCGAGGAGAACGCCGAGATCCGGTTCGTCAACGGCTTCCTCGTCGGACTCGGCGCGACCTCGGTCGGGATCGTCTTCCATTTCGCGCTCGGCATCGCGTTCCCCGCCGGGAGCGCGGTCCGCGTCGCCCAGGGACTCCTCCTCATCGGGAGCACCCTCGTCGGCCTGCGGATCGGCTTCTCGCTCGACGGACCGATCTGGCGGACCTGCGAGGGCCCGCAGCTCGGCCCTCGCAGCCGGAGGCCCAAAGGAGCGGGCCGGAAGCTCCTCGACACGAGCATCATCATCGACGGACGGATCGGAGGCCTCCTTTCGACGGGGTTCGTCGAGGGGGAGGTCCTCGTCCCCGAGTTCGTCCTCGCCGAGCTTCAGAACATCGCCGACTCGTCGAACAGCCTGAGACGTCGGAAGGGGCGGCGTGGCCTCGACATCCTGAACGAGCTGATGCGTGACGAGTCCGTGTCGATCCGCGTCCTCGCCAAGGACTACCCCTCGATCCGCGAGGTCGATCGGAAGCTGATCCGGCTGGCGAAGGACGAGCGCGCGACGCTGGTCACGACCGACTTCAACCTGAACCGCGTCGCCCAGGTGGAGGGCGTGCCGATCCTCAACGTGAACGAGCTCGCCAACGCCGTCAAGCCGCGGTTTATCCCCGGCGAGGGGCTCTCGGTCGAGATCATCGATCGGGGCGAGGAGATCAATCAAGGGATCGGCTACCTCGACGACGGGACGATGGTCGTCGTCGAGAACGGGCGCCGGCACATCGGCCACAAGATCAAGGCGACGGTCAAGAGCACGCTGCAGACCGAGGCCGGGAGGATGCTGTTCGTCGAGCCGGCCGGGGAGACGCCTCGCTGGGAACGCTAGAAAGGAGGGCGATCGTGAAGACGCGTATCGTGCTGTCGGCCGCCGGGTTGGTTCTCGTCGGCTTGATCTCCGGCTGCTGGTTCTTCGGAGGGGACGAGCCGGACTATACCTATTGGGAGCCGGCCCTCTCACCGGACGGCCGGTCGCTCGTCTACGAGTCCCCGACCGACGACAGCCTCGAGCTTTTCCTCCGCGACCTGGAGACCGGCGCGGAGCGGCAGCTGACCCGAAACGAGGACCCGGATTGGTCGCCGACGTGGTCGCCGGACGGGGATCGGATCGCGTTCGCGTCGAGCCGGAACGAGAACGTCGACATCTACGTCCTGAACCTCGCCGACCTGTCCGTCGAGCGCATGACGACGCACGAAAAGGACGACATCAACCCCGATTGGGGGATCGACGGCCGCGTCTACTTCAACTCGAATCGGTCGGACGCTTGGGAGATCTACGCGATCGATCCGGACGACAGAACCCTGGTGAAGATCACCCAAGTCGCCGAGCCGCCCGGTTCATGACCGCGAGCGCGGTGATCGTCGCCGCCGGTCGCGGGGCGCGGATGCGCTCCGACACCCGCAAGGCGCTCCTCGACCTCTCCGGCCGGCCGCTGTTCGTGCACGCCGTGGAGGCGTTCTCTCGCGTTTCCCGCATCGCCGAGATCGTCGTGGTCGTCCACCCGGACGATCTCGACGCGGCACGGACCGCCGTCGCCACGTCCGAGGATCGCGACGCCCGCTTCGTCCCCGGCGGCGCGACCCGTCGGGAGTCCTCGCTGGCCGGGGTCCGGGCCGCGACCGGGGACACCGTCCTGATCCACGACGGCTGCCGGCCGTTCGTGACCCCCGCGTTGATCGACCGCGTCCTCGACGGGGTCGAGCGACACGGCGCCGTCGTCCCGGTCGTCCCCTCGACCGAGACGCTCTACCTCCGGGACGTCTCCGGACGCCGCCTGAGCGAGGTCGTCAATCGCGCATCGATCGCCCGAGCACAGACGCCGCAAGGGTTTCGGCGTCCGCTGATTCTGCGCTGTCTCGAGGCGGCCGATCCGGCGGTCACCGACGACGCATCGGCGGTGCTCGCGCAGGGCGAGCCGGTCTTCACCGTCGAAGGAGAGGCCGCGAACCTGAAGGTCACCCATCCGGAGGATCTCCGGTGGGCCGAGGCGCTCGCCGACCACCCCGCCTGAGAAGCGGCGTCCGACGCTTTGCCTGGCTCCTCGCGTCCGGCTAGAATGCACTCACTCTCTTCGCCAAGGAGGCTGGCATGATGCGAGGTAAGTCCGTAGGGTTGGTGTTGGGGCTGGTAGCAATCCTGTCGTTTGCCGCGTGGGCGCAGGATGCCTGGTTCGACGCGTATGTCGCCGGCGACACCGCGGTGTGGCTGTTCAACAACACGACCGGGATAGACGTCACCGGGCTTCTGCTCGAATTCGATCAGGAAGTGACGATCGTCAACAAGATCGCGTTCGGCGGGGCGATGACGCCGCTCGAAGGGACGACGGGGGCCGCGTTCACGTTCTTCGGCGACGTCGTCAAGTACGGGACGCTGCAGGTCGATTGGCAGCCCGTCACCGCCGTTCCGACTTTCGCAGTTTGGCTCTCGGGCGAGCGGGCCGTGGGACGCCCGTACTTCACCACGATCGCGAAGCTCGGCTACCTCTTCGGGCAGGGGATCGTGCACATGCGCGAGACCGCCCCCGCGGCGCTGAACGCCGCGTTCGAGCAGTTCTTCATGGACAACGCCGCATACCTCGCCGGGCTGTCCGAGTCCCTGGGGATGGACCTCCAGAACTCGCTGATGCCGATCATCATGGCGTCGCCGGCGGAGGGGATCGAGAACTTCTTCAACACCATCGTCGGAATGCTCGGTGTGACCACGCTCGAGGGTGTCCTCGAGGGAGGCATCGACTTCTCGGCGCTGTTCGCGCTGCTCGGTCTCTAGTCCAACCGATCACCGAAGGGGATTCGCGGGGAGGCTTTCGCCTCCCCGTTTGCTTGGAAGCCCCGAAGACTCGGCCGATCCGCGCTAGCCCTCCGCGTCGAGGAGGGCGCGGACGCGCGGCGGATCGAGGGGATACCGGTCGATTGTCGCGCCAGTGGCGTGCGCCACCGCGCGGGCGACGGCGGCGTGGGCGGCCATCAAGGGGACCTCGCCGATCCCCTTCGCCCCGAACGGTCCGGCCGGGAACTCGGCCTCGACGAAATCGACCGACGTGTGCGGCGCGACGTCGCGGATCGTCGGCAGCCGGTAGGTCGTCAGCCCGTTGACGATCAGGCGCCCTTCATGCTGGGGGATCTCCTCCATCAGCGCGAAGCCGATCCCCTGCGCGATGCCGCCCTGGACCTGTCCGGCCGCGAGGGTCCGATTCAGGATGCGGCCCGAGTCGTGGACGGCGACGAAATCGACGACCTTCACCTCGCCGGTCGCGGTGTCGACCTCGACCTCGGCGACGTGCGTGGCGTACGCGTAGACCGGGTACGCGTCGCCGAGGCCGGTCTCCGGGTCCCAGCTGACCGGCTCGGTCTGGGCCCACCCCTCGACCGCCGGGTCGAGGTTCCGGTGCCAGAACGCGCTCGCGATTTCGTCGAGGCGATCGGGAATCTCTTCGACCGGAATGCCAAGCTCTCCGGCGACGTCGTCGATCCGCTCGCGGAGCTTGTCCGCGGCGTCGAGCACCGCCAGGCCGCTCATCATCGTCCCCCGCGAGGCGACCGTCGGGCCGGAGTCGGGGACCCGGCTCGTGTCGACCGGCGCGATGTGGACCCGATCGATCGGGACGCCGACCGCCTCGGCCGCCAGCTGGAGGATGGCCGTCGTCAGCCCCTGGCCCATCTCGACCGTCCCGACCGCCACGGCGATCGATCCGTCGGCCTCGAGCTTCATCGTCGCCCCGGCCTTGTCGAGGTACGGCGCCTTCCCGCCGAGGCCGACGCCGTAGATCACGCAGGCGAGGCCGACGCCGCGGCGCCGATCGGCGCGCTCCGCGTTGAACGCCTCGACGCGGCCTAGGCGCTCCTCCCAGGCGGCCGTCTCGACCGCCCGCTCGAGCGTCTCGAGGACGCCAACGGACTCCTTGACGACCTGCCCGGTCGACGTCTCGTCGCCCGGCCGAAGCAGGTTCCGCCTCCGGATCTCGGCCCGGTCGAGCCCCAGCTCCTCGGCGAGGAGGTCCATCTGCGACTCGTGCGGGAAGATGACCTGCGGGGAGCCGAAGCCGCGGAACGCCCCGTTCGGCACCGTGTTCGTCGCGACCGACTTCGCGTCGACCGCGACGTTCGGAATCCGGTACGGCCCGGCGGCCGTGCACAGGCTCCGCCAGAGGACGGCCGAGGAGAGCGTCTGGTACGCGCCGGCGTTCAAGGTCACGTCAACCTCGATCGCGGTCAGCGTCCCGTCCGACTTCGCGCCGGTCCGATACCGAACGCGGGACGGGTGCCGCTTGCTCGTCGTCTCGACGTCCTCGCCGCGGTCGAGGACCAGCTTCACCGGCCGCCGCACCGCGCGGGCCATCAGCGCGGCGAGCGAGCAGATCAGCGAGGGGACGTCCTCCTTGCCGCCGAACGCCCCGCCGGTCGCCGTCTGGATCACACGGACCTTCGACAGCGGGAGGTCCATCACCTTGGCGACGGCGTTCTGGATGTAGAACGGGCATTGGGCCGAGGCGAAGATCGCGATCGATCCGAGCTCGTCCGGAACGGCGATCGCCCCTTGCGGCTCGACGTAGGCGTGCTCCTGGTAGCCGGTCTCGTAGGCGCCTTCGACGATCACGTCCGCCTCGGCGAATCCGCGTTCGACGTCCCCTTTCCGGAGGACCATCCGGTTGAACAGGTTCCCGCCGCCCTCGGCGGCCGCCGGATCGGCGACGATCACCGGAGCGCCCGGTTCGAGCGCCTCGACCGGATCGGAGACGGCCGGAAGCTCCTCGTACTCGGCCAACACCTTCTCGACCGCCCGTTTCGCCGCGCGGCGCGACGTCGCCGCGACGAGGGCAACCGGCTCGCCGACGTACCGGACGGTGTCCGCGGCGAGGGCCGGTTGGTCGTCGTAGATGACGTGGACGACGTTGGCGCCGGGAACGTCCTCGTGGGTGACGACGCAGACGACGTCCGGGTCTTCGAGCGCGGCGGACGGATCGATCCGGAGGACCCTCGCGTGCGGATGCGGACTGCGAACGACGGCCCCGTGGAGCATCCCGGGGAAGGCGAGGTCGTCGGCGAACCGCGCCTCGCCCCGCACCTTGTCCACAGCGTCGGGACGGGGGACCCCCGCTCCGATCAGCGTCGCCCGCTTTCCGTTCACCCTACAGTCGGCCTCCCATCGTCAGGGTCAGGATCGCCTTCTGCGTGTGCAGTCGGTTCTCGGCCTGATCGTAGATCCAGGAGAGCTCGTTGTCGCACACCTCGGGCTCTGCCTCGTGCCCCCGGTCGACCGGCATGCACTGGAGGAGGTAGCCCGGGTCGCAGAGGCGCTTCTGGCGATCGGCCGTGTAACACCAATCCTTGTATCGAAGCGCGATCTCGTGCTCCTTCTCCTTGCCGATCTCGTATCGATCCTTGGTGAACCAGTTCCGCGGGAAGACGACCGTCGCGCCCTCAAGCGCTTTGTCGAGGTCGTGCTCGACCGCGAACCGCCCGCCGGAGGCGGCGGCCAGATTGCGGCACTGGTCCATCACGTTCGGGTCCATGTCGTACTCCGGCGGATGCGCGACGACGACGTCCATCCCGTACATCGACGAGATCAGCGCCGTCCCCTGGACCGAGCAGAGGCCGCGGATCCACGGGGTGTACGCCCACATGACGACGATCTTCTTCCCGCTCACGTCGCCGACGAGCTTCTCGTGCATCGTGTAGACGTCGGTCAGCGACTGGCACGGATGGTTGATGTCCGACGCCATGTTGAGGATCGGGACCGACGCATGCTCGGCGAACTTGCGCATCACCTCGTCGCCGAAGCCGTACCGGTCGATCGCGTCGTCGAGGAGGCGGATCCCGATCCCGTCGCAGAACCGCTCCATCGCCTTCGCCGTGTCCTTGACGGTCTCTCCCGCCCCCGGCTTGTCCTCGAGCGACAGCCGCATCGTCTGCGGGTTGATGAACTGCGCGTGCCCGCCGAGCTGCGTCATCCCGGTCTCGAACGACATCCGCGTCCGGGTCGACCCGGCGAAGAACATCATCGCGAACGTCTTGTCCTCGAGCGTGTGGTGCGGCGTCCGGGTGTAGTAGGCGCCCTTCAGCCGGTCGGTCACCTTCATCGCGACGTCGTACTCCTCGCGCGTCCAGTCGACCTCGCTGATCAGGTCCCGTCCCGCCAAATCGAACCAGCTCATTCGTCCTCCTTCAATAAACCTCCCACCGCAGAGATCGCAGGGAGCCGCAGAGGTTCTGGAAACTTGTCGACAAGCCTTCGTATCCCGTCCTTCAGCCTCGTCACATTGAAGTTCACGAGCAAGCCAACGTGGCACCCTGACAGCCTCAGGTAGGAGAGTAGTTGCGCCTCGTGAACGGACGTCAGCTTGTCAACAGCCTTGATCTCAAGCATCACTTGCCCCTCGACCAAGAGGTCCACGCGATAACCTGCGTCAAGCTCAACATCCTGGTAGACGATAGGCAAAGGCTTCTGTCGCTCAACGCGGAATCCTTGGCGCGAAAGTTCAAACTCAAGGCAGGCTTCATACGCGGACTCCAACAGACCGGGGCCAAGCACTGAGTGAACGGTCATGGCAGCCCCGATGATCGCCTCCGTAAGTTCGTTGAGCTTTTTCCCCTGCTCCATAGGACTTCCCTTTGCGCTCTCCGCAATCGTTACTTCGGTTTCAAGATTCTCAAGCCTCCACCGCAGAGATCGCAGAGGTACGCAGAGAGTGAACACGTTTCAGTTCTACAACCGAATGGCGTGACTCCACCTCCCTGATTTGGCTCTGCTTCCCCTTCTCCATCTTGCCTTTCCTCTGCGTTTCTCCGCGACCTCTGCGGTTGACGCTGTTGTAACCTCTGGTTTACCCCATGATCAGGGCCATCATGCCCTTCTGCGCGTGGAGGCGGTTCGCCGCCTCCTCGATGATCACCGAGCTCGGTCCGTCGATGACGTCATCGGTGACCTCCATGTCGCGGTCGGCCGGCAGACAGTGCATGTAGATGGCGTCGTTCGTCAGGGCCATCTTCTCGTTCGTGCAGATCCAGTCCTTGTTCGCCTCGAAGATCGGCTTCGCCTTCGCTTCGTCCATCAGCCCCGAGCCGTCGGTCGGCTGGACCGTCCACGCCTTCGGGTAGACGACGTCGGCGCCCTGGAACGATTCGTCCATGTCGCGGGAGATCGAGAACGCGCCGCCGTTCTTCACCGCCAGCTTCTTCGTCGCCTCGAGGATCTTCGGATCGAGGTCGAGCCCCTCCGGGTGCGCCAGCGTGACGTCCATCCCCATCATCGCGGCGGAGACGATCGCCGACTGCGGCACCGCGAGCGGCTTGGCGACGGAGCCGGAGTACGCCCAGCTCATGACGAACTTCTTCCCCCGCAGGTCGTGGCCGAGCTTCTCCTGCATCGTCATCACGTCGGCCAGCGCCTGGCACGGGTGGTACACGTCGTCTTCCATGTTGATGACCGGGACCTTCGACCACTCGGCGAACTCGCGGACGATCCGGTCGCCCTTCCCGTACTCCCAGCCGGTCGGCTTCCCGTAGATGCGGATCGCGATCGCGTCGCCCATCTCGGCGAGAACCCGCGCGACGTCGGAGATCCGCTCGGTCGAATAAGCGACCTCCTCCCCCTTCAGCGCCGGGGTGTAGACGGCGCCGGGTTGGAGGAAGTGGGCGTGCCCGCCGAGCTGGGTCATTCCCGCCTCGAACGAGTTCCGCGTCCGAAGCGACGTGTTGTAGAACAGCATGTGGAGCGTCTGCCCTTCGAGCACCCTGTGCGGTTCCCGGCGGATGAACTTCCGCTTCAGGTCGTGCGCCGCGTCGAGCATCGCCTCGATCTCGTCGCGCTCGAAATCGAGCCAGGTGATGAAGTCCCTGCCTCGAAGCGTGGTGCTGGACATCTTCTGGTTCCTCCTTGTCTTACCCTTTTGTGATCGTCGTGCCCGCGTTCCCTTCGAGCGCGTCGAACGCCTTGTCGAGCGACGTGATGACCGCCCTCTTGCCTCCGGCCTCGATGAACCGGATCGCCGCGCGGACCTTCGGCTCCATCGATCCCTTCGCGAAGTGCCCCTCGACGTGGTACCTCTTCGCTTCGTCGATCGTCATCTTCGAAAGCGCCCTCTCCTCCGGCGTCTTGTAGTGGAGGCGGACGGAGTCCACGTCGGTGAGGATCATGAAGATCGACGCGCCGACGTCGGCGGCCAGGCGCTCGCCGGCGAGGTCCTTGTCGATGACCGCGTCGACGCCCTTCAGCCCGCCGTCCTCGCGGACGACCGGGATCCCGCCGCCGCCCGAGGCGACGACGATCGAGCGCGCGTCGACGAGCTGCCGGATCGCGTCCTTCTCGAAGATCTCGATCGGATCCGGGGACGGCACGACGCGACGCCACCCGCGGCCGGCGTCCTCGCGGACGTCGTACCCCTTCTCGGCCTCGAGCCCCTTCGCGTCCTCCTCGGAGTAGAACGGACCGACCGGCTTGGTCGGGTTGGCGAACGCCGGATCGTCCTGGTCGACGACGACCTGCGTCACGACCGTGGCGATCGGAATGTCTCCCCTGCCCCGCGCGGCGAGGAGGTTCCCGAGGTTCTGCTGGATCATGAGGCCGATCAGCCCCTGGCTCTCCGCTCCGCAGACGAACAACGGCATCGGGGCGGCGACGTCCTTGCCCGCTTCGTTCTGCAGCAGGATGTTGCCGACCTGCGGGCCGTTCCCGTGCGTCACGACGATCTTGTACTTGCCGGACTCGACCATCCGGGCCAGCTGCTCGCACGTGACGTGGACGTTCGCCATCTGCTCCTCGAACGTCCCCCGTTGCCCGGGCCGGAGGATCGCGTTCCCGCCGAGCGCGACGACGACTAGCTGCTTCTCGCCTTCCATCCGATCACCCTTCCGTTTTCGTTTGACGCGAACCCACCGGCTTCGGCAGGTTCGCGATTCTTGCAGCTCGCACAACCCAGGGAATCCGTCCACGGATTCCCTGGTGGAAGCCTGAGAAGGACGGTCATATGGCCGTCCTTCTCAGGCTTCCCAAATCTCCCGCATCCTCGTCCAATGCTCGACCATCTTCGCGAACGCCGTGTCGCCGTCCCCGCGCTCGATCGCATCGAGGACGTCGCTGTGCAAGGCGGCCACGGTCTGCAGATCGTCGACGTTCTTCAGGTAGTAGCGCCGGGTGAACTCGCGGTAGACGCGCTGGTCCATCGTGTTGAGAAGGGGGGAGATCGCCGCGGCGACCAGGCTGTTCCCCGCCGCGTCGGCGAGGGTGCGGTGAAACGCCTTGTCGGCGTCGAGGTAGGCGTCGAAATCGTCCCGCGCCGCGTGCTCGCGCATCGAGCCGAGGATTCCCTTCAGCGCCGAAAGGACCTCGGAGGTCCCCTTCGCCGCCACGAGCGCCGCGACCGGCGGCTCGAGCGCCTCGCGCGCCTCCATGACCTCGCGACAGCCGGCCTCGCTTTCGATCAGGTGGACGGCGTCGTCCTCCTCGGCCGACGACGGAAGCCGGACGACGTAGTTGCCGCTCCCCGGCCGCGACTCGACGATCGACATCGCCTGCAGCGCGCTGAGCGCCTCGCGGATCGACGGCCGGCTGACGCCCATCTGCTCGGCGAGCTCGAACTCGGAAGGAAGCTTGCTCCCCAGCGGGTAGTCGCCGCGCTGGATCGCCTCGACGATCTGCTCCGCGGCGATCGCCGTCACCTTGCGCGGTCGCACCTTCTCGAACGGCATCGTCCCTCCTTCCTGCGGCCGTTCGGCCAAGCTGTATGATAGCTAGGCGGGTTCGGAGCCGCAATCGATCAAACGCGGTTCCCTCCCGGCTCACGGAACAGGAACCGTCCCCGCCCCCGCGCCGCCGACAGCGCGCCGTCGGAGTAGACGACGTCCCCCCGCGCGATCGTCGTCACGACGCGTCCGGTCACCGTCCAACCTTCGTACGGAGAGAAGTCGGTGCTCATGTGAAGCCCGTCGGCGCTGATCTCCCACGCCTCGTCCGGGTCGAAGACGACGAGGTCCGCGTCGGAGCCGACCTCGATCGCGCCTTTCTGTGGGTACAGCCCGTACACCCGAGCCGGCCCCTCGCTCAGCAGCCGCGGGAGGTCGGGCAGGTGAAGCAGGCCCTTGCCGACCCCCTCCGAGTAGACGAGCGGAAGAAGCGTCTCGACGCCCGGGAGGCCGTACGGCAGGTCGGTGAACGATCCGCGCCAGCTCTTCTGCTCGCGGGTGAACGGACAGTGATCGGTCGCGACGAGGTCGATCTCCTGCCGGCGGAGCCCCTTCCAGAGCGCGCGCTGATCGGCGTCGGTCCGCAACGCCGGGCTGGCGGCGAACAGGTGCCCGTCCATCCGATCGTAGCTCTCCGCCGTCAGCACGAGGTACTGCGGGCAGGTCTCCGCCGTCAGCCGCGCGCCGCGCCCCCGCGCCTCTCGCACGGCGGCAAGACCGAGCGCCGAGCTGACGTGCACGATGTGCGTCGGGCAGCCGGTCTCCTCGGCGAGCCGCCCGACCTGCGTCACCGCCGCCCCTTCGCACAGGTCCGGCCGGGCGATCGCGAGGGTCGCCATCTCGGCGAGCTCGGCCGGCGACAGGCTGTCGGCGATCGACCGGATCAACCCCTCGTCCTCGCAATGAACCAGGGCGACGGCTCCGAGGTCGGCGAGGACCTCGAACGCCCGCTTCATGATCGAGGGGGAGGTCCGCCGCCCGGAGTCCTCGTAGGCAGTGTAGAACTTGAAGCTGGTCACCCCGCGGCGGACGGCCTCGGCGAACTCCTCCTCGCCTCCCGGCTCCCAGCCGATCACCTCGCCGTGCAGCGCAACGTCGACGACCGCATCGGCGATCTCCTCGAGCCTCCGCTCGATCTCGTCGGGGATCGAGGTCTCCGGCGTCCCGACGGTGAAGTCGACGATCGTCGTCACGCCGCCGCACGCCGCGGCGGCCGTGCCGGTGTAGAAGTCGTCGCTCGATCTTGTCCCCGCGACGGGGAGGGCCATGTGGGTGTGCGCGTCGATCACACCGGGGAGGACGAGCTTCCCGCCGGCGTCGATCGTCCGCTCGCCGGTCAGCCCGGGGCCGACCGCGCAGATCGTGCCGCCGCCGATCCCGACGTCGGCCGAGGTGACCGTCCACGGCGTGACGAGGGTCCCTCCTCGGACGACGAGCTCGTTCGTCGCGATCTTCGAATCCCCCTTCCCAACAGCGTTCTTGAAAAGCGGCCAAGCAGCATGATAGCATTGCCGGACCCGCGGCACAATCGCGACCGCGGCCGGGAGGATCGATGATCGACCTGACGATAGACGAAGAACGACTCGAACGGACCGCACAGCGCGCCCGCGAGCGCGGAATCATCATCCCGACGTTCGCCCAGATGCGCGACCCGAGCCTGATTCCGGCTCCGATCGTCGAGCGGCTCGCCGACGTCGGCCTCTGGGACCTCCACCCGCTCAACCTGTTCCGGATCACGTGGAAGAACGAGCCGACCCCGCACGGCGGCGGGTTCAACGGCGTCAACTACCTCGAGTTCCCGCCGGAGCTGACCGGCGTGCCGGCGCGGATCGTCGCCCTCGTCGGGAAGTGGTTTCCGACCGGCGCCCACAAGGTCGGCGCCACGTTCGGCTGCCTCGTCCCCCGGCTGGTCACCGGCCAGTTCGACCCGACGTTCCACAAGGCGGTCTGGCCGTCGACCGGCAACTACTGCCGCGGCGGCGCGTACGACGCCAACCTGCTCGCCTGCGAGTCGATCGCGATCCTCCCCGAGGAGATGTCGCGCGAACGGTTCGAGTGGCTGGCCAAGGTCGCCGGCGAGGTCATCGCCACCCCCGGCTGCGAGTCGAACGTCTGGGAGATCTTCCAGAAGTGCAAGGAGCTCCAGGCGACGCGCGACAACGTGATCATCTTCAACCAGTTCGACGAGTTCGGAAACCACCTCTGGCACTACGACGTGACCGGCCACGCGATGGAGGAGGTCCTGGACGCCGAGCTGGGGGACGACAACTACGCAGGCGTCGTCCTGACCTCCGGCTCCTCCGGGACGATGGGCTGCGGCGACTTTCTCAAGGAGCTGTATCCACGAAGCAAGCTCGTCGTCTCCGAGGCGCTCCAATGCCCGACGCTTCTCGAGAACGGCTTCGGCGGCCATCGGATCGAGGGGATCGGCGACAAGCACGTCCCGTGGATCCACAACGTGCGCAACACCGACATGGTCATCGGCATCGACGACGAGGACACGATGCAGCTCGTCCGGCTGTTCAACGAGGACGCCGGGCGATCGTACCTCCAATCCCTCGGCGTCCCGACGGATCTCGTCGAGCGGCTCGATCTGCTCGGCATCTCGAGCGTCGCCAACCTCCTCTCGGCGATCAAGTTCGCCAAGTACTACGAGCTGACGGGATCCGACGTCGTCCTCACCGTCCTCACCGACTCGATGGAGCTGTATCAGAGCCGGTTGAAGGAGCTGCGCGATGCCCACGGCGCCTACGGCGAGACCGACGCCGCCGTCGCGTACCACGCCCACCTGCTCGGGATCCGGACCGACTTCGCCCTCGAAGCCGGTTACTGGGAGCGGAAGCGGATCCACAACCTGAAGTACTTCACCTGGATCGAGCAGATGGGACGCTCGGTCGAGGAGCTCGACGGCCAGTGGTACGACTACCCCGCGTACTGGGATCGGATCCACGCCATGGTCCCGAAGATCGACGAGCTGATCGTCTCGTTCAACGAGCGCGTCGGGCTGCTCGATGAGCTCGATGACTAGCCGGATGGAGCCGCGCCGGACGTCGCCGCTGAAGGGCCTGCTCGATCGGATCGTCGCCCAGCTCGACGGCCGGGAACCCCCGCGTCCGATCCTCCTCGTCGGCGGCATCGCCTCCGGGAAGACGGCGACCGGCCTGCGATTGCTGTCCCTGTTGCGGCAATCCGGGATCCGAGTCGGCGGCTTCCTGGCGCCGCGGAAGCTCGACGGCGACGAAACGATCGGGTACTCGCTGATCGACCTCGCGACCAACGCGACGTATCCGTTCGCCAGTTTAGAGCCGAGCGACGTCCCCGTCGGCCGCTTCTTCGTCTCCGAGGAGGGCCTCGCCGTCGCCGATCGGGCCGTGACGGCCGCGCTCGGGGAGGCGCGGGCCGTCTTCATCGACGAGGTCGGTCGGCTCGAGCTCGGCAACGGCGGCCACGCGCCCGCGGTCCGCAAGCTCCTCGCGTCCGAGGCCCTGCCGATCCTCCTCGTCCGCGACGAGCTCGTCGACGAGATTACGCAGACCTTCGGCATCGAATCCCCGATCGTCTTTCACGCGCGAGACGCGCTCGACGCGAGCGTCTCGAGCCCGGCCGGGATCCGGACCTTCTGGGAGATCGTCGATTCCCTCCCGTACCCGCTCCTCGTGACGCTCGGCGAGGACGGCTTCCCCTGGTCGCGGCCGATGCGCCTCGTCGACCGCGACGCGAACCTGCTCTGGTTCGCGACGTCGCACGCGTCGCGGAAGGTCGCGCAGATCGAGGAGCGCCCGGAGGTGACCGTCCTGTTCGTCGACTCGCGTCGGTTCAACTACGCGGCGATCCACGGTCGGGCGCACGTCGTCGTCGACCCCGAGCGAGAGCAATCGCTCTGGCAGGACGAGTGGCGAGACGACTGGCCGGACGGGCCGTCCGACCCGGACTACGTCCTCCTTCGCGTCGACGGCGTCCGCGGGCACTACCTTCGCGGGACCACCGGCGAAACGGGGACCGTCGATCTAGCGGAATCCGGGGCCGCTTGAGTCGGCCCCGGCCTTGACGGTACAGTCGTTCGGCATTCGCCGAGGAGGCACCTCGTATGGAATGGATAACCCTGGCGATCGGTCTCGCCGTCGGTCTCGTCCTCGGCTGGGCGATCTTCCGCCTTCGAGAAGGAGGGCGGACCGCCGACCTGCGGGTCACGAACGCGCAGCTCAAGCAGGAACTCCGTACCGAGCGGGAGAAGGTGCAGTGGACCGAGATCGCCGAGCAGAAGCTCCGCGAGGCGTTCACCGCCCTGGCGAGCCAGTCCTTATCGTCGAATTCACAACAGTTCCTGACCAACGCCCAGAAGGAGCTGAAAACGCTCGTCGATCCGCTCAGTCAGAAGCTCGACACGATGGACCAGCAGGTCCGCGCCTTGGAGACGAAGCGAGAGGGGGCGTACGGGAAGCTCGGCGAGCAACTGCGAACGTTGGGCGAGGCACAGTCGCAGCTTCAGCGAACGACCGTCTCGCTCGAACAGGCGCTCAAGTCGCCGACCGCCCGCGGCCGGTGGGGCGAGCTACAGCTCCGCCGCGTGGTCGAGCTCGCCGGGATGGTCTCCCACGTCGACTTCGACGAGCAGCCGACGACCGACGAGGGCCGACCGGACCTGGTCGTCCGGCTGCCCGGCGGCGGCGTCCTCCCGGTCGACGCCAAGGCGTCGGCGACCGCCTACCTCGACGCGATGCAATCCGAGGGAGACCGGCGTTCGACTAAGCTCTCCGAGCACGTCCGCGCCATGCGATCGCGGATTCAGGACCTGTCACGAAAGCAGTACTGGTCGCAGTTCGAGCGGGCCCCCGAGCTCGTCGTGATGTTCGTGCCGTTCGAGTCGGCGCTGTCCGCCGCGTTCGAGAAGGATCCCGACCTGCTCGAGTACGGGATCCGCCAGCACATCCTCGTCGCCTCGCCGGTGACGCTCCTCGCGCTGCTGCGCGCCGTCGCGTTCGGCTGGCAGCAGCAGCGAATCACCGAGAACGCGCGCCAGATCGCCAGCGAGGGGCGCGAGCTGTACGCGCGGATCCTCAACGTCATCAAGCCGTTCCGCGACGCCGGGACGC
>Ga0315545_1000910_pt1 | contig 30452 bp, 29 predicted proteins | sample SalMarSW160210MG_FD_203096 | JGI IMG/M metagenome (GOLD analysis project Ga0315545, IMG submission 203096) | Salt marsh sediment microbial communities from the Plum Island Ecosystem LTER, Massachusetts, United States - Salt Marsh Sediment SW1602-10 ...
GATAAGCCACGAGGTACAAAGGCTTTTGGCCTGGTCAATTGCTGGGTCAAGTGTGAAATAAATTTTTGGAATGCTTTACCGCTGGCCGATACAATATTATCATTCATTGTGTACCTCCGTGTACTAATACTCTATGACATTTGATTTTGTGAGTTGTCATTCCCGCGAAAGCGGGAATCCAGTTTGTTAATTGGCTGAATTCCGCATCAAACGGGAACAACCTATATCCACAAATTAAAATGTCGTAAGGTACTAAGTAGTTTTTTAACTACTTCGGCACATGGAGGTTATTTTTTGAACCATCTCTTGAAAAATGGGTCATCGCGAGGAAAATCTGAGGGATAAAAATAAAGCCGCTGTTTTCTGAATGAGGAGATATGAGGAAGCAGGGGGCATTGTCCAAATGACAGCGTTATTATAGACCTTTTTATTTGCCAGGTCAAGGGCGTTTTGCAAAAAAGAACACTCCTCAAGACGAGCTCGCCGAATAAATGGCCTTTGAGACGTTTTAATTTGAAAGTGCTCCGTAGAAAAGACCACATGTCATTTCGACCGGAGCCCCGCACCAATTGTCTCTCACCAGATATAAGCCACTGGACATCAACATTCAAACCGTGCCTTAACTCAATTGGTGCGGGGCAAAGTGGAGAAATCTATTAAAAAACAGATTTTTCAACTCACCTTGGCTGGTCTCCCAACTCGCTCAAAATAACATCTATTATGTTTTCTACAAAGCATTTTGGAAGCTGGGGGGGTATGTAAGATTTGGTGAGCTGTCTTAGGTAATGAAAAAAGGGCTGCAAGTACGCTAAAAAACCCCAAAGTACCACACGTTCTGTGCCGATAAAATTGTCAGTGTACGACATGATAACGGAAAGCATAACCATACAAGGGCTACATGTTAACTCTTTGGCACTTATACCAATTGAGCGGTGGGAAGTTATCAGGCGTCTGTTTAACACTTCCTCCGCTGCCGAGGTGTGGTTAAAAATATTCGTGGTGTTTGTTCTAATCATATCAGTCATACTTCTGTTCCGGGTAAGCACCAGTTTCAGGCATATCCCCAAATTAACAGTCACCTACGAAAAGCTACGGCAATTGGAAGTAGGAGGATTGGCCAGTGAGAAATAGAGTTTTGTTCGTGTGTGTGCTAGTCTCTTGGCTTTGCGGAGTAAGTTGCCAGGGGCCTTCAAAGAAGCAGGTCGTGGCGAGCAAGCCTGTGTCTGTTCCGCCCAGCCGGATTTATACGTTGTTTTGGCAACAGTTGGTTTCGCTGGATTGGCATAGTTCGAACCGTACCGGTGCGCGTGTGGTGGACAAAAGGGTTTTTGCATTTAGTCCGGCCGTTGAATTCAATATCTATTTTCCGAGCAATAGTCCCGGCAGTCGGTCGCTGGACTTCGTCTCCAGCGGCGAAGGAGGAAAAGGTACCTTAGTGGGAACTGATATACGCGGTTATGAGGCATTTGCCCTGAAGATGACTCTGGTTTCCATCAACGGACAAGGCGGACCGGAAATGAAGCAAAAACTCGTGGCCGGTGCGGTGATTGGTCCGACCGGCAAGCGCTGGCTCCGTACCTATGAGCCGGTTACGCTGGGCATGGCAGCTTCGGAAAAGACGGTGATTGCTAAAACGCCGGTGTCAGCGGATAAGATCTATCAAATCGGTTTTCATCTCAATATGTTGAATCCACAGGACTGGGACCAGTCGGGCAGTATGGTGAAACTTCGGATAGAACCGGTCGTAGAACAAGTCGAAGAGCCGGTCGAGGAACCGGTCAAAGAACCAATCGAAGATGGCAAAGAGGACAGCATCCCGGCAACGGCACCCATCGGTGTCGCGCCGAATCTCCTACCCGTGGCAGAACCTAATTCGGTAACTACAACGGAGGATACGCCTGTGGAGATTAGATTGATAGGCAGTGATCCGGATTCAGACCCGTTGGCCTACAATATGGTAACAGAGCCATCCCACGGAACCTTGATTGGGACAGCGCCAAACCTGATCTACACGCCAAGCTCGAATTTCCACGGTTCAGACAGCTTTACCTTCAAGGTCAACGACGGCATAGCAGACAGTGCTATTGCAACCGTGTCAATCACGGTGTCCCCAATCAACGATCCGCCAATGGCCAATGGTGACACTGCGGAGACCCAGGAGGACACGCCGATAGTAAGGATTGATGTGTTAGCAAACGATACTGACGTGGATGATGACTCGCTCAAAATAATCACTGTTACTCAGGGCAAGAACGGCGCAGTCACCATCAATACTGATAGCACGCTGGCCTATAGCCCCCACACAAAGTTCTACGGCAGCGATGTATTCACCTACACTATTAGCGACGACAAAGGACTAACTGATACCGCTAAGGTTAATGTTACGGTCAAAATGGTCAATGATGCTCCGGTAATTACTTCAGCACCTGTAACCACAGCTACGGTTGGTGCGTTATATACGTATGATGTTAACGCCGCAGACCCGGACCTCGGAGATAAGCTAACTTACTCCTTAACCATCAAACCCACTGGTATGACCATAGATGCAGCTACCGGCTCAATACAATGGAAACCAACCGAAGTAGGGGATAATAAGGTGGTAGTTAAGGTCGCCGATAGCAATAGAACACCGGCCTCGGATACCCAGTCATTTACCATTACGGTAAATCCGGCTCCGCCCAAGATAGTAAAATTGACCGTGCTGGATGGCTACAATCAAAGAAACAGAAAAACATTATCAGCAGACGGCAAAACCAACCTTGTCCAATCCAGCGACGACAACCGGGGGCAAATCGACCCCGGCTCATACACATCCTATGATTTTTCAGACATATCTATCCCGGCAGATGCTAAAATAAAATATGTCGTTGTTCGTGTCGAGCACTTCGAGGATGAAGGATTTGCCCGGGGAAAATTAGAATGGTCTGTAGGCACAGGCTGGCCGACTAAGCCCGTGGTTTGGGCGTCAATAAATGCTCCGGTGCATGAAGGCCAATCCAATGAGGCTGTTGACTCATGGGATGTTACGAGCGTCGTCGATACTCGCGAAAAGATAAATTTGCTTCAGCTACAAGTTAAGAATAATGAATACGTTGCCAAAAGAAAAACTTTGATAGATTATATCTATGTGCTAATCGAGTGGGACTAACTGCTCAACATCTTGTTGCTTCTCAGTGTAAGGTTGTCACACTTCACACCATCGCCGCACCCAAGCCCCTGTTTGTGCCTGGCGGGGGCAAACCGAGCAGCGAGAAAGGCTAAATGCATTGTTACCTTATTAGTAAAATCCGGATACACCTGTTTTATCAGAGTGTGGCTAATTTTTCTGGCATCTTGTAACCTTATTATTAATAATCCATTACGTTCGTTTGTCATCCTGAGCGGAGCGCAGCGGAGTCGAAGGATCTGGTCTGCGAATTAAAAGTGTCTCCCATAAGCAAGTTCAATACCTGTTTGCCCCCGGCACTGTCGGGGGTTGTCATTCCTGCGCAGTTTTATATAGCCCCCACCCCCGTGGTGGGGGTATTTTTGTTCTTTTTACCCAGTCCTGTGCTGGGGGGATTTTTCTTTCCCTTTTCCTTTTTCTTTCCAATTCTCTAATCTCAAATTCTCAATTCTAAATTCTAAACTCGCCCCATCCATTAATTGCTGGCTGTTCCTAGTATTTCCTGACTGATAGCGGGAGGGACAGATCAGGCTGTTATTACACCGGCATAACTTTTTTCCACACCTTATAACCACATCTTTTGCATTTGTATCATCCGTTGTGCGGCTTTGTACACCCTTGGCATATAATCCTCTAAACAATCGTTGCACCAATTCTATTGTATAGTTTTTTTCGAAGGGCTTCTGGGGAATCATATACGATGTGATTATATTTTCTTGTGTCGAAATGTTCTTTTAATTTCTCGACATCTGCTTCCCTAACAGTAAAAACAACTTCCCTGCCAAGTCCTTTGGCAAAGCCTGCTTCAAAAAACACTCCGCTTCTCAATCCAGAAAAATCAGCTATCAAAAATTTGGAGCGTTTGATTTCAGCGATAAGTTCGTCGCAAATTTTGTTATTGAACTCCTTAAGGTCTATTCTTATCGGTACATAACCAGCATCTTCAATTGCTTTCTTAATACCATCCTTATAGTAGTCATTCATTGATTTGTCAAACCACATAGCAACAAAAGCTTGCTTGCTATCGATTGCAGAATTTTTCAGTTTATCTATAATTTCCCAGCCTCTCAAAGTAAGGATTTTACGTAATTCTTGCATGGTACTCCCACCGTCTCTAATCAATCCCTGCTCAGATAGCTCCTTGAGAATAGTCATACATTCTTCGATGTCTCTCGTAAATAAATACAAGTTGTCCGGTTTTTTAAAGTTCAAAGGAATTTCACTAAACGGCCGTGGCGCTAATCGATTTAAATTTAGCAATATTCTATTTAGGAACTCACCGGCTGTTTGTGGGAATTGAGCCAATAGTTCATTTACTGAAATTCGGGGGTAACCGCAAACCAACTCTTCTTTTTTTGTTTCATCGTCTAATGCTATTCCCCCGAATCCTTTTAACCTTCTTTCATTTAGCACACAGGCCATTTTAAACTTATTTTCATCTTTTATTAAAATCTCAAACCCCTGACTATCTAAGAGCGTGTGTGAAAAGCCCGTTTTGTCATTCCGAGCGGAGCGCAGCGGAGTCGAGGAATCTGTTTTAATAGACCCCTCGACGCAATTTACCCTGAGCGAAGTCGAATGGGCTCGGGGTAACAACAAAATGATTCTAAGCTTTTCACACACCCTCTAAGATATATGTCCCGCAATACTCACAGTCATAAAGAGTAGAGTAACTCTTCTCGGGTAAGCAGGTTACTCTTGAATCATAGCCGCAAAAAAAACATTTTTTTTCATCTTCTGCCATAATCTCCCCTTTTTGTAGCTTCTAACTAATGTTTATATTGTTTCCGCATAACATCCCGAACTTCTCGTCATTCAGAGTAATCCCAGCCGCGATTGTACTTTCCTAAAATACAAAAAAATTCTGATCTGTCAAGAAAGATTTGGCAAACACATAGGTGGTTTCTTTTCGCTTAATGCCTTGATTTGACTTAGCCAACAATCTTTCTAACCGTATAAACTCACTTCTATCGGGCTTGCACGGCCGAGTTAAACAAGAAGTGAACAGGTATGGCCTGGCGAGACTAGAGATTAGTCAGTTGTTCTAAACATATAAGAGAGCATAAAACTATAATGCATATACATTCAAAAGCGAGACACATCCTCCAGTGCGTACCTTTACCTTCACCATGGACTTCTGGGCATTCTTTTTGTGTGCACCAAGACTCTTTTCGCGTAACTATCAACCAGCTTTGGTTGCAGTAATATGGAAAGGGCCAAGCCATGAAAAGATACACGACTGGAATGACAAGCAAATAGGCGCTTTCTTTCTGACTTAGGCAAAGGTGTACTCAACCGTTTTAATCCTTGGTTTATCACTTAATTTTGGTCAATTCGACAAACTAATTGCATCTAAGTTGCGTTCCCTGGCCGGTAAGCCGCAGAAGCTAATCTCTAATCTCTAACCTCTAATCCACTCAAGAATCCGTGCTAATCCGTGTCAATCCGTGGCTAATAAAACACCGTTTTCGCCGGCTTCAAAAATGGGGCATTGCAAAATGACCCGGCGACTGTGGACGAAGCTTCTGTAGATGCTTGCATCGAACAAACTTTCGGACAAAAACGCCAAAGCTGGCTAATAGCTCTCTTTGTGCTCTGTGGCTAAAAAAAGTGCTTTTTTGGCCGTTTTTTTGTTGACTTATGTTTGAAAAATGTTAAAATAACCGCATGTTTGCCAGATAGCTAACATAAACCGCCAGTAGGCGCCGGATATAGCGGAGAACCGCACGTTTTCGTATCAGCAGATACACACCAAAAAACCTCTTTTGGAGCATTTGAAAATTTTACTTTCGTATTTGTTTAGGATTTAGAGCTTAGGATTTCGGATTTCAAACTACCAAATGCAACCCTGGGTTACTATCTATGCAATACGCAATACGCGATACGCAATACGCAATACGAGCATCTGCCCTCTACATCTGTCGAGAACCCTCTACAAATCAACTCTTTTTATGCAAAACAAACCCAATTTTCAAAAAAGTCAAATGAACGTAACCTCTTTTTCACAAAAGGATTATGAAAATATAAGCGATTGGACACTTGGTGAAAACAAACCCAATTCAAACCCAATCAAACCCAATTTACGAAAAGACCAAATGAATGTAAACTCACTTATAACAAAGGATTACATAAAAAAAGATGATTTCGCAGTCCGAAAAAACAAACCCAATTCAATCCCAATCAAAGCCTGTCCTGAATTAGCCGAAGCCCTGAGCGCAGCCGAAGGGGTAGTCGAATGGGTCGAATGGGCCAATCTTTAGTCCACTCTAAAAAGGTAATGCTATACTTGATGATATTAACTATGGTAGATTAGGCATATGTAGCAAAACCTAATTTATAAACATATATATTATTTCGTGCCTCTTAATATGGAAAAACAAAAAAGTGCCTATCTTTATGCAGTAGCAGCGGTTTTGTTTTGGTCCACCATTGCTTCCGCTTTCAAAATTTCACTGCCTTATTATAAAGATATTTTAAATTTACATATTTTGCATCTTCTGTTTTATGCCTCGCTCGTATCGACTATCGCTCTTTTTCTTCACTTATTATTTTCGAAAAAGTTACATTTACTCAAAGCCTTCTCTAAAACCGATTATCTGCATTCGGCCGCGATGGGTTTTCTCAGTCCGTTTCTCTATTACCTTGTCTTGCTTAACGCATACTCAATACTTAGCGCTCAGGAAGCTATGACAATAAATTGGCTCTGGCCAATGACGCTCGTTTTGTTGTCGATACCTTTGCTCAGGCAAAACATCAAACTAAAGAGCATTCTTGCAATAACTATCAGCTTTTTTGGTGTTTTTATCATTGCAACACGAGGGAATATTTTAGGCTTTAAGTTTACCAATCCTGCCGGAGTATTACTGGCAATGGGCAGCACAATAATATGGTCGCTATTCTGGATTTACAACGTAAGGGACAAACATGATGAGGCAGTCAGATTGTTCCTCAATTTTATGTTTGGCTCCATCTTTATATTTGTATCGATTTTACTTTTTGCAAAAATGAACATTCCAGACCTTAAAGGTATTCTCGGAGCAGTCTATATTGGTTTGTTCGAAATGGGGATTACTTTTTTACTCTGGCTAAAAGCATTAAAATTATCCAAGACGACCGCACATGTAGCAAACTTAGTTTACTTAGCTCCATTTTTTTCTCTTGTGTTGATTTCTTTTGTAGTCGGCGAAAAGATTCTTTTATCAACAATAATAGGTCTAATCTTCATTGTAGGTGGCATAATATTACAGAAATATTGAGACTGTTGAGCATCTTAATCTTCTACCAATACAGAGTTGCAAATATTCACAAAACTTCCCTGGCATTGGGCGACTTATGACGGTATTATGACAGATAGACAAAAGGTTAAAAAATGGAAACGGAGGCAAGCACAATGACAATAAATAAAAAATGTCTATTAGTGACAGCCTGTGTGGCAGCAGCATTGATAGTGGCGGCTGTGAGCTGGGCAGGCGCGGACAAAGCAGCCGGGGCCAACTCAGCCGACAATATAAATGAAGAGGCAAAAATCCTCAGTGCTCTTGAGGATATGTCCAAAGATAGAAACTATGCAATGTGGAACATCACACCTGAAGAAGGCAGGCTGCTGAGGATTCTTACGGAGGCAACCGGCGCCAAACACGTCATTGAGATAGGCACCTCGAACGGATTTTCAACTATCTGGTTTTGCCTGGCTCTGCGAACCACCGGCGGAAAGCTGACCACCCACGAAATCGACCCCTACCGTATTTCGCTGGCCCGCAAAAACTTCAAAAGCGCCGGCGTCAGTCATTTGGTAACCATCGTCGAGGGCGACGCCCACAAGACAGTTACCCGGCTAAAAGAACCTATTGATATCCTTTTCATTGATGCGGACAAGGCCGGCTATTTCGACTACCTCAACAAGCTCCTGCCCTTAGTGCGTCCGGGCGGACTGATACTGGCACATAACACTGTCGACCTGGCATCTGAAATGCAGGACTACATAAAGGCCATCACCACAAATCCTACTCTGGAAAACATCTTCCTGCATAAAGAAACCGGCGGTATCAGCGTAACACTAAAGAAACGTAGATAAACATAGAAAAGCAGCGGGGAAAGCAGCTCGTATAAGAATTTTTTCTCAGGAATACACCTGCAAGGAGCTTTGTCACAAAACCGGCGCAGAAAATCCCCTCATTCCAAAACATACTGCGTTTTAGAAACCCCAGCAGGTCCCAATATGAGGTACTTATAGCCGGCTTATACTTGCTTAGGCACAACAAACGGCTTGCGATAAGGACGCGTCAACAGCTCATTAGCCGCTTGGTTATCCACGAACTTTTCAGTTTCGGCGTCGAACAATAGTTTGGGGCCGAGCCGATACGTGCTTCTTGCAGGGTCAACACCGATGGCCTTGGTATTGGCCAGAACTGTCTTGACACTGTCACGGACGATTTTGTTGTCTCCGAGGGCTTCGGAATCTTTGCCGAAGGCCACTTCATTACCCATCCGATAGGAGATATTGCCCAGATGGCAAAGAGCACTGGAGAGATGCGCTTCGAGGATGTCGGCACAGAGGTCCTTACGTTTTCGGCTGCGAACGCAACTAATAAAATTCTCGAAGTTGCCCTCAGACCGCCTTGGATAATCAACATCAACGAGAGGCTCGGCATTATCGCTGCCGCGAGGATAAAACTTGCCGTCGATGATTGCGCCTTCCTCAAGGTAGAATTCGTTGGCAACCTTGTTTGGGAAATCGTCATATTTACCGACCAGACCGCGAGTTTCAAAGACCAAAAGCGTACCATCATAGTCGAATACCGATAACTCCTGGTTGGGTGTCTGTGCCTGGTCCTTGAAATAGTTGGGGCCTTCAACCCATCGGCCTCCCATGCTTATCACGCTTTTAGGCAGGGTAGCTCCTTTTATGGCCCAGCGGGCGATGTCCATCTGGTGCACGCCTTGATTGCCTATATCGCCGTTGCCGGTGTCCCAGAACCAGTGCCAGTTATAGTGTACCAGGTTCTCGTGGTAGGGCTGAAGTGGAGCCGGACCAAGCCAGATATTGAAATCCAGCTCCTTCGGAGGAGTTTTTATAGGTTTGAAGCCAATGCTCCATCGTGGCTTACAACAGTAGCCCTTGGAGACAAGCAGCTTGCCGTATTTGCCGCTCTGGACGGCGGCAATCTGGCGCGCCCAGCCGTTACTGGCGCGGCTCTGCGTGCCGTGCTGAACAATTCTCTTGTACTTACGAGCGGCCTCGACGCACTTGCGTCCCTCGAAAACATTATGGCTGCATGGCTTCTCAACATAGACGTCTTTGCCCGCCTGGCAGGCCCAAACAGTAATCAGCGAGTGTGAGTGATTGGTCGTAGCGATGCCAACAGCATCAATGTTCTTGTCGTCCAGCAAATCGCGAACATCGACATAGGTATTGACCTTTTCATTGCGGTCCTTAAATGCCTTAGCACGGCGGTCGAGGACCTTTCTGTCCACATCACAAAGCGCAGCCACCCGTACCCCTGACATCTTACCGAACTCCTTAATGTGTGAGCCACCTCGACCATTGATGCCGACTACAGCCACCCGAATATCGTTGTTCGCCCCTCGTACCCGGGAAAAAGGACTGGCCATCGTCAGACCAATACCAGCGGCCATCGAATGTTTCATAAAATTACGGCGTGTGATAGGTTTCATTGTCAGCCTCCTGTTTGAACTTGTGTTAAATTAAACGGTTTCGACCTTACTAAAAGCCAAAACGCTATTATCAATTGAAATTTCGGCAGCTTCTTTAGCGTTATATTAAGAGAATAATGCCGTAGGAAGTCCTATAATAGGATAATCGAAAATAAAAGAGATAGCAAGAATCAAATTGAAAATATAGAAAATTTAAATTCCTGTTCACATAACGATTTCTTCTATCGATCGCGCAACTACGTAATCCGGCAGCTTTCTCAGGCCTGGTTTGGCCTCATAAGAAGATATAATACTTCTGTCCGGAAATGCTCCGAGTTCCCCTATAAGCTCATCGGCCAGCAATCGCAATCTTTCCTCTGTTACACTTGTTTTTACTTTGTCACGTGCGGCTTCTACCAAAGTTTCGAATTCGGCCCGGCTGTCATACCAGTCAAGCTGCAGCTCCAGTTCAAAGGCCTCTTTGGCCCGGGTGCGGTCGAAGGTATATTGAATCCCAAATGGGTCGTATAATTCTATTCGTTCATCAACAAAAGCCAGGCACGCATCCTTGTATGCGGCGTATTTGGCCTCGTCAAAGTCCTCAAATCCGCGTTCTGCAACCTCCTCGACCAGCAGTTCATCTATCCTTTTTGCTAAAAGTTCCTTGTTGGCTTGAAGCCGTTCATAAAGAGCTTCGTAGTATGCCTTCAAAAGTAAGCTCGTTCCGCTCATCTGTTTTCGTTTTCTCCAGCACTGGTGAATCACCTATTATCGATGTGTTTCAACGTCCAATTATACCATGCAAAACCCTCAAATACCATCGCAGACTCAAGACCAATATTCTAATAGGTCTATATTTTTAACGAGCTCTTTTTTTGAAGGATCCACAAACCTCTTCCAGATTTAACTACATAAGGTATTGACAAAGACCACAGAAATAGTCAAACTTTTTAGAAATATAATCCCGCCCAGAGGACGGGGCTGATATGACTGCATAAATGAATTTGGGAGAAAAATCATGAGAGTTGATGTTAGTCAAGTTGATGTGTGGGCTGCGAGTATTAAGGACCGACCCGGTGCATTAGCTGAGAAACTTGAAGCTCTTGCCCAGGCAGACGTTGACCTTGAATTTGCCATTGCCCGTCGTGTAAAACCCGGAAAAGGTGTGCTGTTCGTTACACCTATTAAGGGCCCCAGGCAAATAAAGGCTGCAAGAAAGGCCGGTTTTGAGAAAACCAAGTCGCTGCACGGAATCCGGATCGCTACAGGCAACAAGCCCGGCTTTGGTGCTGAACTAACGATGCGATTGGCTGATGCGGGTATCAACCTTCGAGGTCTTTCCGGTGCCGCTATCGGCAACCGGGCTATCTTTCACTTAGCTTTTGACTCCAGCGATGATGCAAGCAAAGCTAAGCGCCTGCTCAAGTAAATTTGTTCCAGCGCCCCGAACTAAACAGGTGATAAGATTTACTCTCCGAGCGTAAAAACCTCTGCCAGAGCTTGTGAGAGCTGTTGGATTGCCTGGCTTACCTGAGGAGATATAGATTGGCCAAGCTGTATTTGAGCAGGTTGAATACCGACAAAGTACACATCAAGCTTAATATTTTGACAGACCATATCGACAAATAAGCGGGGTGAGAGCGTATGGGTTGAGATGGTGTGTGAGTTTAGCTGCTCAGGTTTGAATATTCTTATTGTTCCAGGCGGGGCTCCAAAATCAATAGCATCGACGACAAGCAAATTCCGTGGGGCTTTTTTTATAATCGGCTGAATATAATTCTCCGGTACAGTACCGGCGTCTATCAGCTCGGCACAAACTTTTCCACGCTCGAGCTGCCCGCAAACAAGCGGTCCAGCCCCATCATCACCCTTTAATATATTTCCGATTCCGACAATAAGCGTTCTGGAACCACGAAATTTCTTGAGCTGTTCAAAAAGCTGCTTGTCCATAGCGCTGAGATTCACATAAGCCGAATTTTTTATAGCCGGATGTTTAATTCGCCTTTGCACTTAGGACACAGGATTCGCATAAAATCGCTCATTTGAATGCCTTTGCCGGATTGCTGCTGCTTCTGAATATCCTCCGGCTCTGTCAGGAGTGCACCGCTTTTGGCGAGCAATAAGGAAGGATTGGTATAGGCCAATGGGCCGAGTTTTTCATAAAGCCAGACCAGATGCTTTTTAGTGCCTATCATTGCACCACATTTTTCACACAGTTGAAGCTCGAATTCGTGAGTCTCGATTGTATCTTCTCTGTTCAGGGTGGCCAAATCCCATTCATTTGAGAGTGTTATGCCTGTTTCTGTGGTGCAGTTAGCTTCGCAATTCCCACAAAAGATGCAGGTGTCGTATCGGTGTGAGATTCTTCTTACCGGCGGGTCAGCTTCAAGGTCGTCTTCCATACTCAGGCATCCGGGACTTGGACAAACATTAACACACGCCCCGCAACCGATGCAGGTATCAAGGTCAAATTCCGGCTTACCTCTGTATTTTTTCGGCACTACGCAAGGCTTGGCAGGAAACCGAGTGGTAAAACGCGGCGAAAAAACCGCTATAACAGCTTCTTTCAATTCTCTTAACTTTGGCAAACGCAATTTTTAGACTCCCATTGTTTATTGGTAATTGGTTATTAGTTAGTATCTGTTGCGGAAGACAGAAACCGACGATGTCACCCCTGCCCCTGCTTCCGCAGGGGTAAACTTGTCCCCGCAAAAGCGGGGAGCAGGGGTCCAGAGCAAAAAAGCTGGATTCCCGCTTTCGCGGGAATGACAAATATGGATATATACGCTTCTAACAGGCATACCATTTCCACAACAGAAATTAGTTATTGGTACAGCACTTTGTTTTTTTTATTGCTTGTCAATTTCTTCTGCATATTTATCAACAACGCTGTTTTCCCACAATTCCACGCCGGAAGCATACGCACCTTTGGCGATTGCGTGCGCGGCAGTAGGCGAAGTTATCAATATAAAAACAGCGCAGATTATAGCTTTGGCGCTCAGGGCCGGCAAACCGCTCACTAAGGCGACACCAACTAAAAGCAAAATGGTGCCGAGGGTTACGCATTTTGTCGAGGCCTGCAGGCGGTTGTAAACATCGGGAAAGCGAACCAGCCCTATACAGCCGAATATGTCAAACAAAATTCCGACTATTATTAGTATGTGTCCAATGATATCAGTCATCGAAACTTCTACCCTCCAAAAACTTTGCCAATGCTATAGTCCCAATAAAGCTCAGCAGCGCCCAGGCGAGAGCAACATTGAGATAAAAATCTTTTCCGGTAACCAGCCCAAGGATGGCACAAAAACCCACTATGACGATACCCAAAATATCAATGGCCACTGTTCTGTCGGGGGCGCTGGGGCCGCGACCTATCCGATACAAGCATAAGAAGCAACACACACATAAGCCAATGTAAAATAACGTTATCATAGTTACCTCTCCGTCAACACGGCGCCGGATGGCGCATTTCTATTCGAAAATCTTTTTCAGGAACCACTCAAACCTTTGAGCAATGTGCCTGGTCGCCTGCTCGATGTCATCTGATTTAACGTTAATCCAGTGGACGTACAAAAAGCCATCGTCTGTCAAATCCACCGTCAAAGTACCCGGCGTCAGAGTAATCGAATTAGCTAACGCAGTTATTCCGGATTCTGTTTTTAGAGCTGTTTTTATTTTTACGATACCGGGTTTTATCGGCATCTTTGGATGAAGGGCGCGATAGACAACATCCAGATTGGCCTTGAATACATAATAGAAGAATACCGGTATGTAAACCAGGAACCAGAATATCCGCACAGGTGAGATGAATACGTGATGTTCTTTAGGTAGTATTTCGTGGAACATAACCGCAACGATGACAGAAGCTATCAAGCCCGCGATGACAACCTGACCGTTGATTTTGCCGTCAACAAAAGGCCAGGTCAACAATATCCAAATAACAAAAGCCAGAACAAAATAAATCAATCGTCTCATATTAGCACACCTTTAGTATCACATTGCCATTACATCAGCAGAGTAGTTAAGTCCATCAGTTAATACCTTAACAGCAGGGTCGAGAATTGCCTGCTTTAATCCGGGCACCAGCACGAGCAATCCCATAAGCACACATAAGCAGGCCAAAGATATCATAGCAACGAGCATAGAGCCTTTATTTTCTTTTACCTGCCGTAGATTTTCCGGCAGCTCACCAAGAAATACATATCGCTGGATTTTAAGGAAAGAGATGAGCGTAACAAGGCTCACAATAACCGTAACCGCAGCCAAATACAGAAATCCCGCCTGAATCGCGGCAACAACAAGAATCAGTTTGCTCCAGAATCCGTTAAATGGAGGTATACCGGCAATGGACGCCGACGCAACCGTACATGTCGTTCGCGTAAAAGGCAGCCTCTCAACAAGTCCTCCCATCTCCTTTAGCTGTCTTGTACCCGTTGACATCTCCACAGAACCGCTGGTCAAGAACAACAATGATTTAAAGACGGCATGGTTGACAAGATGAAACAAGCCCCCAAGGATAGCCAGCGCCGCCCACTCAACTTTTCCATTACGGGCAAGTATTAGTGCTCCGATACCTATCCCAAGAACCACGTAACCCATTTGGGATATGCTGTGATATGCGAGAAGACGTTTAAGGTCCCATTGCCCCACAGCCAAGAAAACACCAATTACCATACTCAAAACACCCAATGCAACCAATACCCAGCTAACTGAAACGGACACACCAAAAACGTTAAAGACAATTCGCACGAGTGAGTAAACGCCAAGTGACTTAATCAGAACACCGGAGAGCATTGCAGATATCGGGGCAGGAGCCGAGGGATGTGCATCAGGCAGCCAGGCGTGAAACGGCACAAGGGCGGCTTTCAAACCGAAGCCTACAATAAACAAAGCTAAGGCAAATTTCAGACCTGCATTTAATCCGGAGTTCTGGATTGTCTTTGAAATGTAGGCCATATTAAGGGTGCCGGTATTGCCATAAACAAGGGCAATAGCAAAAAGAACCAATATAGATGCGATGCTGCCCAACACCATATATTTAAAGGATGCCTCAAGCTCTTCATTCTCACAGCCGAAGCCGACAAGTGCGTAAGATGCAATTGAAGCAATTTCGAGAAATACAAACAGATTGAAAATATCTCCGGAGAGTACAACACCGTTCATACCCGCGACCATAAGCAGAAACAGGCTCAGGTATTTTATCTTGGCGGTGTACCGCTCCATATACCTAACGCTAAAGAGCATTGCGGCGGCACTAACAACGCTAATAGCCAAAAGAAGAAGTGAGCTCAAACCATCAAGGACAAGATTAATCCCGAGCGGGATAGACCATTTGCCTATTTCATAAACCTCTGTCTTACCTATAGAAGCAACCGCAAATACGAGCAGCAAAACGGTTACGAGATTGGCCAAGACTGTTGCAACAGCTTTGCCTTTTTTCCCGAAAGCGGGAAGCAAAAACCCCACTACCAAAGGAATAGCAATGAAAAAAGGCAGCGGTATACTCATCCTTTTAATCTCCTTATTTGAGTGATATCAAAGGTGCCGTATTTATCGTAAACTCTGATGCATATCGAAATTAAAAGGGCCAATGAACCCAAGCTAATAACGATTGCCGTAAGCACAAGGGCCTGAGGCAGGGGGTCAACAGAGCTGCTAATAAATTGTCCCGTTCCTGCTTCGAGCTGACCCTTGTCGATTATGGGGGCTGTACCGCCGGTACGATAGCCGAGCATAATCAGGAAAAGATTGACAGCATATTCCATAACCATAATGCCTATGACAATCTTGACCATATTCTTTTTTACGACTGCACAATACAGACCGAGCATAAACAGTAAAAAGCACAAAGAATAAGGCATAAGTTTTATTCCTTTCCATCAGATGGTGTATTAGGCTTAAAATCTTTACAGCAGATTGAAAGAGTAAGAATAACCAGAAATAATGATGCACCGACTTTCAGACCGATGGCAATATTCGATAACGGTATAGTGCCTGCGCTTATGAGCTCCAAAGGCTGGCCCGGCAGATACTTTTGATACAGGAAATTAACAAAGAATGTCCCGCCAAAGACCAGTCCCAAAATCGCTATCATAGCAAAGAGAAATGCACCCAGACAGTCAAGCTTTGAGGCAAGCGGTAGAGGCAGATTTTCTTCCACAAACTCCCTGCCGAACGATAACATAAGCAGTATATAGGAAGAAGCCAAAATCACCCCGCCGGCAAAACCGCCACCCGGGGTAAGATGGCCGAAGAGAATAATGTAAATGCCAAACAGGAAAATCAGCATCTTGACCCAACTGCTGATGGTTTTTACTATTATTGTCATACCTTTCATAATTCAGGTTCCTCCAGCAGTTTCTTGGCCTTTTTTCGTAGTATTACAGTGGCGCCTATAATCGAGGTAAACAGCACGGTCGTCTCACCAAGTGTATCGTAGGCACGATAGTCCAGGATAACCGATGCTACGATGTTTGCCGCCCCTGTCCTTTGAAGTCCCTCTTCGATATAGGTCTGGGAAGCAGCCCCGGGAGTCTCGGCAAAAATGGGCGTTCCAAAATCAGGCAACGTCTCAAATACCTGTACGCCGGCCAGGAAAATTACGAAGATAATCACGACCGAAATGACCGTCCCGAAAAATTCTTTGTCACCACTGATAAAAGTCAGGTCACGGGAGATTGTAGCGCGAATCATGATTATCAAACCTAACACTTCCACCACAATCTGAGTTATTGCAATATCCGGCGCCCGTAAAAATAGGAACATTATAGAAGCACCAAATCCGATGGCGCCGATACATATTACAGAGCTTAGCAGATTACTGGTTTCAATTGCAATAATAGCACCGATTATCATAAATAGAAGTAAGATGTAGAATATAGCCATAATAACCTCACCGAATCTCACAAACGATAAATATAATTATCAATAATCCTAAAACTACCCAGGTTAAATACATCGGCAGCACGCCGGAATGAAGCCATCGCAGAAAAGCTGTCAGGCCCAGCCCGCACCTTCCGCCTTGGTCGTATAGGTCGAAATATCCTTTTTCCTGGCCTGTGTAGAGCTGTTTCAGGCCGCCCATTCGCGAGACAGTCTTGTAGAAATGTGTCCCTGGTATTCTCATATCTTCATTACTCTGCACCTCGCCACAGGTCCACGTTGGCACGGTTCTGATACTTCTCGACAATCTTGCGACAAACCAGATGAGCACGCCAAGACCAATACCAATTATTAACAGGATTGTGGCAATGCCGGACATCCAGGTACCGAAAATTGCAGTACCTGGTTCTATACCCAACGCAGGATAAATGAAAAGTTTGAGCGGTACGTGGTAGAAAACTCCGAAGAACACACACAGCAAAGCAAGTACCATCATCGGAATGGTCATCGTCGCAGATACTTCTTTTACGTCTTTTAGCTCATCCGGCAGACGAGAAAGGAATATTGAGTGCAAGAGTTTTACAAATGAAGCCAGTGTAAGCGCGCTTCCGAACATTGCACAGGTGAGCCAGATGGGCCAGAGATTTGCTGCTGTACCGGTCTTTGCGGGGTCCATCTGAATCACGCCCTGGTAAACCATCCATTTGGAAACAAATCCGTTGAAAGGAGGTATTCCGGAAATACTCAGCGCAGCAATCAGGCAAGTAACGAAAGTAATCGGCATCTTTTTACCCAGGCCGCCGAGTCTATCCAGCTCAGGCGTTCCTGCTGCCTGCTCGACTGCACCACCGCACAAGAATAAACAACATTTATATATTGCATGGTTGAGCATGTGGAAGACTCCACCGGCAATGCCCACAGGTGTCCCTGTTGCTATGCCAAGTACCATATAGCCGACCTGGCTGATAGCGTGATAAGACAGCAGCTTTTTGAGATTGTGCTGAACCATCGCAATCATCACGGCGATGATAATCGTGGCGGCACCTATGATTGACAGGACGATAGTTAAAGCCGGAGATTTAATTATAAATATTTCCCGCACGATAATTACCAACAGGTAAATCCCAAGAAGTTTATCAATGGCAGCAGGCAAAAGTGCCATCACGGAGGCCGGTGCATATTCACCACTGGTGGGCAGCCAGGTATGTAAGGGCAAGGCACCTGCTTTGGTAATGGCGGCTGTCATAAGCAGTAAGAAGGCTATAATTGGCAGTGCTGAAGTGGTGGCCAGGCTAATATCTGAGATGACGAAAGTCCCCGAAAGTGACCATATCATAAACACGCCGAGCATAAAAGCGGCATCGGATGCGCCTATCATTGCGAAACTTTTTGTCGCTGCGAAATTGGAATTTTTGCCACCTGTTGTTATCAAAAGATACAGCGAAACGGTAACAATCTCCCAGAATATCAATAAAAACAGTAAGTTATTGGAAAGCAGTATCCCTGCTGTGCCACCTATGGTCAGCAGAATCGCACCATAATACTCGTTGACTCGCTTTACGTTCAGGCCGACCGACTTTAGTGAATATAAAGTTATTAACAGGCCGAAGCCCATAGCAAACAACAATACGAATTTCCCAAGAGGAGTAACGTTCAACAACAGTTCTAAGCTTACGTTATCTAATTCCAGAATGTGCCAGGTGAACGCAGACTCGCCGCCGGTAAAAATCTTAATGCCCAGAATAAACGTGATAGCCGAGATAATAAGCGCCAATGCTCTGGACACAGATTTGAATTTATTAGGCAAAAACAGCAGGACAAACCCCACAACCAGTGGCAAAAAGACAGGGATACACAGAATGTTCATTTCCAATTTAGAAATCCTCCAGCTTTAGTTGGGGCGTGCCGATTTCTTTCTTAATCCGTGCCGTTTTCTCACGAGATAATTTCAGCAGAGCCTCATAATCTTGCACAACATTGTTATGCCCATCAACAACCGCCAACCTTTCGGTGCAGCTATAGCAGGGGTCAACCGCAGCTAATGTAATTGTAACATCAGCAATATGCTGGCCAATACAAGAGGCCCTAAACGAAGGCACGTTGACAAAGCTTGGTGCTCTTACCTTATGCCGAATCGGCCTGTTGCCGCCGTCACTGCGGACGTAATGAAAAGTTTCACCTCTCGGTGCCTCAGCACGGCCACAAGCCTCGCCCGGAGGAATTTCCTTAACCTCCACGGCAATAGGGCCATCAGGAAGTTTCTTTATTGCCTGCCTGATAATCTTAATAGCTTCAAGAACCTCGAGAAGACGCACGACGGCTTTGGCAAAGACGTCCCCTTCGGGCTGGACAATTACCTTCCAGTCCAAATCGGCATAAGCGGCATAGGGGTCATCACGCCTTACGTCGATAGCAACACCGCTGCCCCTGGCGGTCGGGCCTGTTACCGCGTATTTGACAGCATCTTCCTTGCTCAGCGTGCCCACGCCTTTGAGCCGGGCGTGTATAACAGGGTCGTCAAGCACCGCCTTGGTGAGCATTTCAGTTTTCTTTTCGAGTTTGTCCAGCTCTTTCAACATCTTAGGTATAAGCTCATTTGGGATATCTTCCCGGCAGCCGCCTACCTTGACGTTCCCGTAATTGTTTCTGTTACCCGTTATTTCTTCCAACAAATCGAGCACCGGCTCACGATACTTCCACGCCCACATAAAAACAGTGTCATAACCGATAAAGTGTCCGCCAAGACCTACCCACAACAGATGACTGTGAATGCGTTCAAGCTCATTGATGATTACGCGAACATACTGAGCACGGTCGGGTGGCGTTACACCGGCAAGCTCTTCGACCGCATTGACGTAAGCCAATGGATGCGAAGCTGAGCAGATTCCGCAGATTCGGGAGACCAAAAACGGAACCTGGTCAAACTGCAGCGTTTCGCTGATTTTTTCTATGCCGCGATGGTTATAAGATATCCTCATATCTATATCGGTTACAATTTCACCATCGACGGTAAGCTGAAAAAACTCCATCTCTTCCTGCAATGGGTGAAAGGGGCCAACAGCTACAATGGGTTTCGAGAGTTTTACGGTTCGGCAGGCGGGCGATTGCGATTGGACGATTGGACGACCGGACGGTTCATCGTCCACCAGCCGTACCGGCAGCTTCGTATCTTTCCTCAAGGGATAAACACCCTCAGGCCAGTTATCAGCTAAAATCAACCGCCGCATATCAGGATGATTTGTGAAATCTATTCCCAATATGTCGTGTATCTCTCTTTCTATCCACTCGGCGGCCGGTAAGAACGGCGCAATAGATTCAATCGCCGGATTTTCACGGTCCCGAATAAAAGCTTTTACAGTAACAAAACAGCCGGTTTCGTCATTTGAAAAATGATAAAGAATTTCAAAACAATCTTCAGAGTCGATTCCCGTAGCAATTACAAACCTTAAAGGCACATCTTCAAACAGGAACTTGTTGACGGCATAACTGTTTTCGGCCTCACATAAAAGGAAGATTCTATTATCCGCCTGTTGTTCTATATCTATGAGCTTATCTTTTATTTCTGACAGCCTGTTGTTTAGTTCTTCTTGGTTCATATTCTTATCCTTATTATAAAACCGATAGCGCCTTTACCACGCCGGATATCATGGCTTCCGGCTTCGGCGGGCAGCCCGGCACATAAGCAATAATTGCATTAGGGTCAATTTCTCTGATTATCTTATCTACTGGCCCAACTATATGATAACCGCTTTTAAATATCCCTGTGCCGCAGGCACAAGCTCCTATTGCAAAGACAACACAGGGCTTTGAAGTTTGGCGATACACTTCCCGCAGTCGCGGAGCCGCCTGTGCGGTAACAGCGCCGGTTACCAGCAGAGCATCTGCATGCCGCGGTGAGCCAACTAATTTCATGCCAAACCTCTCAACGTCAAATTTCGGCGTGAGCAAATTAACAATTTCAATGTCGCAATTGTTGCACGCGCCGGTATTAACGTGAAAGACCCAGACCGATTTTTTCAATGACCATATTTTCCAGCTCATAAATTCACCCCTTCGGCTACGCTCAGGGCAGGCTTTTATTCGCTCAGGACAAGTTTACAGCCAGTTGATGCCATAATTACTGCCTATTGATGCAAGGATAATAGCGACAACCAAAGCAATCCCGCAATACACCCAGAAGAACTTCATCGCCTGGTCAATCCGCAGACGCGGGTTTGTATTCTTTATCAGAATCAACAAAACCAGAATCAAAACATATTTGCCGATTCCCCATACTAATGGCCATCCTGTTGTACCAAATCCGCCGAGAAATACCATCACCAAAAACAACGGCAGTGCCACGAGCATCATTGCCTGCATAACCTTCCAAACCGCAAGCAAAGCCCCGGAATACTCTATAATTATACCGCTGGCCACTTCGGTTTCCGATTCGGCTATATCGAACGGGACAAATCCAAGCTTTGCCTGAACACATAATAACGCAGCCAAAAAAGCTAACATCCCAGAGATGCTAAGGGCCGGTGTATGTTCGGCGATTGCAGCTAAATTTAGCTCACCGCCGGTCTTTATAATCACCACAATGAAGGCTAAAACAAGCGGCAGCTCGTAGCCCATAACAAGCTTCATCTCTCTACTTGTGCCAATTGCCGCGTGGGGACTGGCACTAGCGCTGCTGCCGAGAATCAACGCCAGCGACGGCAGTACCATAAGATAGATCGCTACAATGATGTCGCCGACAAAGGCCGTATGGGTAATAGTTATCCGCCAAAGCATTGTTGACAGCAATAATACACCTGCCAGACCGACAAGTGGTGCCACGAGGAAAACGGTTCGCTGAGCGTCTTGCGGTATGAGAATTTCTTTGCCCATAAGTTTCATAATATCGTAGAACGGCTGGAAGAGCGGCGGGCCAACTCGCCATTGCACCAGGGCACTAACCTTGCGAACTATCCAGCAGGCAACAAGGCCCAAAACGACAGTAAACAAAAAACCTGGAAAAATCAGAATCAAGAATACATTCTGTAATGCTTCAATCATTTCTTTGCCTTTTACTTATCCCTCAAAAACGGCTCCCATAAACCTCCACCGGACACCTCAACAACAATATCTTCGAGAACCTCTACAAAATCACCTTTTACCTCAACTTCTCTGTAATCTATACTTCCGTCCTGACAGGTATTTACGCACAATGGTTTTTCCCCCGGCGCCAACCTGCCTCTGCACACATCACAAACGCTGCTTGGGAAAGGTATCAAATCGGTATATATCGTTCCAAACGGGCAGGCTATCGCACAACTGCCGCAGCCGGTACACAACATATTTGCCCGTTTAAGAATACCGGCATCATTATTCTCGGTCGGCACTTTCTCCAATGCACCCTGAGGACAGGCCTTAATGCACGGCGCTAACTCACACCGACGACAGACCAGGGCGAAACGAATCATCTCCAGCAGTGAGTCTATCCCTTTGTTCTGGGGATGATGTTTGTATGAACATTGCACTTCGGATTCATCCTGAAGTTTGCATTTTGCCAAATCGATTATTAACTTCGCACCCATAATTTCGTATCTCGTATTTTGTATCTCATGCCTCGCTTATATGCGTTACATTTCAATCCCAGATATTCGGGTAGCTTTTTACCTGATCATAAGTAAAGACAGGGCCGTCTTTACAGACATAATATTTGCCTAACATACAGTGACCACATTTGCCCACCCCGCAGCTCATATTCTTTTCCATTGAGAGATAAATCTTCTCGGCAGGGAATCCGTATTCCAGTAATTTCAAGGTCGTGAATTTCATCATAATCGGCGGACCACAAACCACCGCCACCGCATTTGGAATATTCACGTCATCACGAGCCAAGATAGTAGTTACCACGCCAGTATTACCAGCCCAGTTGCCGTTTGCGCCGTCGACGGTAAGTTTTATATCCACGTCGTCAATTTTTTGCCATGAGTCGAAAAGTGTGTTCTTGTAGATAAAATCATCAGGTGTTTTTGCTCCGAATCGGCAGACCACAGATTTGAAATCCTTGATTTTCTCAACCAGCGTCAAAAACAAAGACCTAATCGGTGCCAAACCTACACCGCCGCCGATTATATAGACTTCTTTGCCGATAAAATCATCAATCGGATAGCCCTTACCATAAGGCCCCCGAATACCGACTTTTTGTCCCTTTTCGCACTCGTGTAATAAAGCCGTTACCCGACCGGCCTTCATAATCGTGATTTCCATCCTCTTCGTGTCCGAAGGCGACGAGGAAGGGGTGAAGGGCGCTTCACCTTCACCGGGCAAAGTCAGCTCCACAAACTGGCCTGTCTTAAACTTGAATGTTTCTTCCAGCACAACGACAAAACTTTTAATCGTTGGCGATTCGTCTATAATATCAACAATTCCGCCGGTTATGGGCTGGTAGAGATTTCGATTCATTTTGCAACTTCCGCTTTTGTCTTATCTTTACCTTTAAGCTCTTCATTCAACTTTTTTAATACCTTGCGGATATCCACCTCGCCCGCCTCGGCATCAACACACCTTCCACAGCCGATACACATCTGAATTCCGTACCTATCGAGAAAATAAGAAAACTTGTGCATAAAACGATGTCTGAGCCTATCACCGAGCACTTTGCGGGGATTTGCACCACCGGCCACTTGGGCATAGCCAAGCCTCATGCAACTGTCCCACATCTTCATCTTGGCAAAATAATCCTTCTGCTTAGTATCATAAAGATAGAAACAGTGGCATGTAGGACAGACCCGCGTACAGGCCTGACATTCAACGCAGGTTTTCGCTTCCTGGTCATAAACATCGGAATCCTGGCTGTTTTCGACAATCTCATTAACCGGCAAATCGAATTTCAGGTCGGCGTTATTCTGCTCAAGCTGCTTTTGTGTCTCGGCCCTGTTTTTGTCCCGCTCAGCCAACAAGGCATCTCCAGCCATGGTGAAAAGGTCGGGGTATTTTTCTATAAAATCTTTACCCTTTTGCGAGCCGACTTCGATAATAAAGCCATCCTTTACCTGCGAAACATTCAAATCATACCCGCTCTGAGCAAAGGGCCGTCCGTCCAGAACATTGCAAAAACAGCTCTGGGCCGGCTCGAAACAATCGGACGAGATGATGAACATTTTCTCCCGACGATTCACGTAAAACGGGTCCTCAAATTCCTCTTCCAAGAAGACTTTATCCAGAACTTCGATGGAGCGCAAATCGCAGTCTTTCAACCCAAAGACGGCGAATGGCTTGATCTCTTTCGGCTCAAAAGGATCGGGAAAAACCGCAGCAAGCTCTCGCAGCGGAAATAAAAACTCTTTGACAGGCGTGCAAGTGCGTATGTTATTGAATTCCACGCGGGTCTCGGTTGAAGGATCGTACCTGTTATATACATAATGCGTTCCGGTCTTTCTCGGAACATAGAGGTCCATCTGTTCGGCAATAGCGTTCAAAAATGGCTTTAATTCATTTATAAGAACAGTCTGCATTTTACTCACCCGAATTTCACCTATGACGTTACACAACGCCTTGTATACCTCCGAACATAAATAATCAAATAGAATCTACTATTTTTCAGCGACCAACAGCATAATTATCTAATTTTAACATTTAACTTCCCAGCGTATAGTAAGGCAGGCAAGCCAGGTCCATCGCAATATCAATGGTTATTACCTTGACATTCTTAGGCACCGCTATATGGCAGGGAGAAAAATTCAAAATACCCTTTACGCCCGCTTTGACCAATGCACTTGCTGTCTCCTGGGCAGCCTGGCGCGGAACGGCTATAATTGCATGTTTGATTTTGCGTTTCTTCAATGTCCACAGCCTCGACACATTTTCAATCGTGATATTCTCTATTTTCCTGCCCACTTTTTTAGGATTAACATCGAAAGCGGCAGCGATATCTAAACCATATATTCCAAAGCCGGGATGCGTCAAAATCGCCGACCCCAGATTGCCCACTCCGACCAGGGCTGCTTTTTGAGCTACATCAAGTTTGAGAATTCTTTTGATTTGCTTTGAGAGCTTTTCGATATTATAGCCAACTCCGCGAGTGCCGAAATCACCAAAGTAAGAAAAATCCTTCCTTATCTGCCAGTGTTTGACACCTACAAAATCGGCCAGCTTTTGGCTCGAGATGCTCTGTCGGCCCTGCTCAGACGTAAACAGCAGACATCGCAGATAAATCGGCAGCCGCCGGATGGTCTCATCTGGAATCCTTTTGTACCTCATATACTATCCTACAAATATTTTGTGCTTGTGTTCACATTCACAAACTAAAAACATATTATATACAGATGATTGTTGCACCCGTCAAGTAAAAACACATAATTTTATTAAAAGATTTATGTAAATTTTATGCCGCAGTAATATCTAATTGTAGCAAAATATTTCCATGTTTTTAACACTTTGATTCGCAACTGTCTTCAAGAAGCTAAATGTTTTTAGTTGTAACAGAACGCTCGAACTCCGGAGTGAGCAATAACAATCCATTCTTATTTCTGAGATTTCACTGCCTACCTGCCGGACATACACAAATGGTGTTAGCTCTCCATGCCGGCTTTACTGCTGAGATTTTGGTCAGGCTCATTTACCCTTAATCTTCTTGCAATGCCGGCCCACCGGAAGTAAAATTAAATGAAATATATCAGAACGCTTTTTGCTTTTAGGTCCGTTAGGCCGGTCTGGAACATAACTGATATTTTTTACGGCAAAACCTGCCTTTTCTGTGAATTTGTTAGTGTCAAAAAGTCTTGCGCCCGTAGCTCAGTAGGATAGAGCATCGGTTTCCTAAACCGAAGGCCGCAGGTTCGAATCCTGCCGGGCGTAGTTGGTTCGATTTTGGAACGCACATTGCCGCAGGGACAAAGGTGGCAGTCGATACAAGGCAAAAGGATATTTAGCCAGCTTCGTGCTCTCACAATAAAATTTTTTAACACAACGACAGTATAAGGAGATCGATAAAATGAGAAAAGGCGCTTGTTTGTTAACTCTAACATTGCTTTCTTTGCCCTTAATTTCAATTAGCTGTCACACGTCCGAAACTGATGTTTCAAATGTGGCGGACGACGTGACCATTGTTAGCCCATCGGATGCAACGACAGCAGAACGTTTAGCAGCAAAAGAGATTCGCCGTTATTTGTATTTGCGGACCGGCAAGCTGCTCCCAATCGTCCAAAGCAAAAACAAACTACCTTCGAAAACCTCCCTGATTGTCGTCGGACAAAAGGACCGTCCTCCTATCAAAACTCTAATTGCTAAAAATACAGCTCTGGAATCATCGGTAAATTCATTAGAACCTCAGCAATATCTGCTCAAGACGATAACTTTCGGGAAAAACCGGGCAGTGCTGATTACCGGCGGCGATTCGAGCGGGACGCTTTATGCCGCTTACCAATTCGCCGAACTTATGGGCGTACGTTTTTATATGCACGGCGAGACAATTCCCGATAAGCGAATCGCTTTGAAAATGCCCGACCTCGACGAAAACGGCAAACCATTATTCAAGTTGAGGGGGATTCAGCCATTCCACGATTTTCCCGAAGGGCCGGACTGGTGGAATACCGATGACTACAAAGCCATCATTGCACAGCTACCCAAGATGCGTATGGATTTCTTCGGATTACATACATATCCTCAGGGCGGTGTGGGGCCGGAGCCGACGGTCTGGATTGGTATGCCCGGTGACTACAACACCGACGGAACCGTGAAGTTCAGCTACCCATCAAGGCATTTCACTACGCCCAACACCACCGGTTCCTGGGGCTATCAGCCGGCAAAGACGGGCGATTACACTTTCGGCGCGGCACAGATGTTTGAACGCGATGACTACGGCCCGGACTATATGCGCGGTATGAATCCCTGGCCACAGCTTTCTGGGGAAAAAGCCAATGAATTATTCGACCGAATGGGCGTGACGCTCAGAGAGGCTTTTGAGTATGCCCACGCCCTCAGCGTTAAAACCTGTGTGGGAACGGAAACACCGCTTATCATACCAGACATCGTAAAAGAGCGCATCAAAACTATGGGCAAGGACCCATCCGACCCGGCTGTGGTGCAGCAAGTTTACGAGGGTATGTTCCGGCGAATTACCAGAGCGTATCCGCTGGACTATTACTGGTTCTGGACGCCCGAAGGCTGGACCTGGGGTGATCCGAAAGATGAGCAGATTGAAGCTACGCTGACCGATTTCCACTCCGCGATTGCGGCAGCCAAAAAGGTCAAACCGCCTTTCACATTAGCTACCTGTGGCTGGGTTCTTGGGCCGCCAAAGGACAGAGCCTTGTTCGACAATTTCCTGCCGAAGGAAATGTCTGTAAGCTGTATCAACCGCAACGTCGGGTTTGCACCTGTCGAGCCCGGCTTCGCCCGTGTCAAGGGACGACCGAAGTGGGCCATTCCCTGGCTCGAGGACGACCCGGCATTGATTATCCCGCAGCTCTGGGCGGGCCGAATGAGGCGTGACGCTGCCGACGCATTAGCCTACGGATGCACGGGCTTGATGGGCATCCACTGGCGAACACGCATCCTCGGACCCAACGTCTCAGCACTGGCTCACGCCGCCTGGGAGCAGAAAAGATGGAACCCGGACTTCGGCAGGAAAATCAAACCACCGGAACCAAAACTTCCTGAGTCTCGGCAGGGCGGCAACGCCGCTCAGTTCCCCAGTAACTTGATAGCCGATACTCAAGAGGACCCGCTTTACCAAACGGTAATCTGGGATGTAAAAGGATATTCACTAAAGGTACCAAACGGGTCTTATACTGTAACTCTCAAGTTTTGTGAGCCCCACTACAACGCTGTGGACAAAAGAGTTTTTGGAGTTAAGCTGCAGAACAAGGCAGTTATTGACAAGCTGGACATCTTCGCTGAGGTCGGCAGAAACAGAGCACTGGATTACACATTCGAGGATGTGAAGGTAGCTGACGGCCTGTTGAGCATCGACTTTGTGAAGGTAGTAGAGTTTCCGTGCATCGCTGCTTTTGTTGTGCAGGGCCGGGACATTACAAGGAAAATCAACTGTGGCGGAACGGCTTACAAAGACTACGAGGCCGACCTGCCGGCTTCCGACTCCGATGACAGACCGCGAGACCTGCCGGTACACGATTTCTACGCCGACTGGGCCGTGACACAATTTGGGCCCGAAGTGGTTAAACCAATCGCCGAATTGTTCGCGAGTCTCGATGGAGGACCAATGGCAGCAGACGGAGGCCAGCAAGCCGCTAACCTGCCGCGGCCATCTACCTGGGTCAAAGGCCCCGGAGGCATCAAACCTGACGAAAGACCATGGGAACAGGTAAGCAAGGAATATGATTTTGTCGAGAAAATGGCCGGGCTGCGCCCGCAGGTCGAAGGGCAAGGCAATCTGGAGCGGTTCGACTACTGGCTGAACAACTTCAGTTATTTGAGGGTTGTTGGACAGGTCAATTGCACCTGGGCAGAATTCAATGCTGCAATGAAGAAGGTCAAAGACCAGAAGAGCACCGATGAACAGAAGCGATTAGCCCGTCAGCTCGCCCTGCCGCTCAGGAAAAAGCTCGTCGCTGAGGCTGCTGAAGTTCACCGGTATTTATTGGCGACCGTTACAACGAATGGGGCAATGGGTAATGTAACCAACTGGCAGCAGCATATAATGCCGACACTACTAACTGAGCCAGGGCAGGAGCTGGCCAAAATTCTTGGCGAAGATCTGCCGGCTGACGCAATACCTTCGAACAAATACGTTGGTTCATTGCGAATATTTTTACCGACAGTGCGCACCAGTCTGAACATCGGCGAGGACTTAAAGATTAAGATAATCATCCTGGCCCAGAATCCGCCCAAAGATACAGCCTTGTACTGGCGACCAATGGGTAAGGGCAATTATAACAGAATTACTCTCACACATATCGCACGTGGAGTATATTCTGTTAAGATTCCTGCCAACAAGATTAAAACCGATCTGGAGTATTACGTCGTGGCCGTCTCAACTGACGGTCGGCAGGTTTCTTTTCCTGCGACCGCACCGCATATCAATCAAACGGTAGTGGTCATTATTAATAAAGAGAGATTAAGATGAGCAAATTCGATTACACCCGTCGTCATTTCCTAAAGACTATAGGTCTGGGAGCTGCGGCTTTTGCCTTTCAGGGCTACAAGAGGACTACAAAACTCTTTGCCAATGAGGTGATGAATAACAAACCCAACATCGTTTTCATCTTAGTTGACGACCTTGGCTGGATAGACACCGGTTGTTATGGCAGGGACCCCGCCTTGCGGGAACCCAGGGACCCCGCCTTGCGGGAACCCAGCAAGTTCTACGAAACGCCGAATATCGACAGACTTGCCGCCGAGGGTATGCGGTTCACCGATGCTTACGCCGCCTGTGCAGTCTGTTCGCCGACCCGTGCGGCTGTGATGACAGGACGCTATCCGGCCCGCCTTGGCGTTACCGACTGGATTCGTGCCCGCTTCCAGGGAGGCAAAATTCCCGCAGACAAGAAGAACCCAACAGAATATGTCGGCGGCAAAAACAAGAAGCTGCTATGCCCACCCAACGCACTGTGGATGGAGCTTGAAGAAGTTACCATTGCCGAGGCACTCAAACCGGCAGGATATACTTCGTGCCACATCGGAAAGTGGCATTTAGGCGCAGACGATTGGTACCCGGACAAGCAGGGATTCGATTTCAACATCGGCGGCTGCGACTTCGGCCAGCCACCGAGCTATTTCGACCCGTATTCTCGAAAGGGCCAGGGACCAATCCCAACACTAAATCCTCGTCGCAAGGGTGAGTATCTAACTGACCGCGAAGCTGATGAGGCGGTTAAATTTATCCGCCGGCATAAAGATAAACCTTTTTTCCTCTATATGGCCCACTATGCTGTACATACACCAATCCAGGGCAAAGCCGATTTGGTCTCAAAGTACAAGGCGAAAAAGCCCACAAATCAGAAGAATCCGACATACGCAGCAATGGTTGAGAGTGTGGACGACGCCGTGGGTAAGATTTGTTCGGCGCTCGACGAACTTAACCTGGCCAAGAGGACAATCATTTTCTTCACCAGTGACAACGGCGGCCTTATGGGTGTAACGAGCAATGTCCCCCTGCGTGCAGGAAAGGGCTATCCGTATGAAGGTGGTATCCGCGAGCCTTTAATTGTACGTTGGCTTAAGGTTATAAAACCCGGCACAGTCAGCCACGAACCGGTAACCAGTGTCGATTACTTTCCGACCATTTGTCAGGCCGCCGGTGTTCCGCTGCCGCGCGACCGTGACATCGATGGTATCTCGCTTCTTGGGCACCTAAAATCCTCCGGCATCCAAAAACTGAACCGTGATACCCTCTTCTGGCACTTCCCACACTATCGCGGCAACATTGTGCCCTACAGCATTATTCGAGAAGGTAACTGGAAGCTTATCAAAAGATATGATACTTCGGCAAGTTCAGTAGAGCCAGGCAAAACTTTCGAGCTGTATAACCTAAAGGGAGATTTATCCGAAAGCAACGACCTCTCAGAGGTACTGCCGGAAAAAGTCAGGCGTCTCAATGCCAAATTAACCAGATGGCTGCGAATTACGCGCGCCAAATTGCCCATACCGAATCCGGACTATGAACCCGAAAATAGCGTGTCTAAAAAGTGAGTTTAACATTCTATACGTATTGTCATTCCGACCGAAGCCCCCGTTCTTGCTTTCGCAAGAAAGCACGGGGGCGAAGCGGAGACGGTCTATGTCAAGTTCTAACTGAAAAAAAAATAATTTGCTGTTTTTA
>Ga0315545_1000918_pt1 | contig 30304 bp, 29 predicted proteins | sample SalMarSW160210MG_FD_203096 | JGI IMG/M metagenome (GOLD analysis project Ga0315545, IMG submission 203096) | Salt marsh sediment microbial communities from the Plum Island Ecosystem LTER, Massachusetts, United States - Salt Marsh Sediment SW1602-10 ...
GCCTCTATTATTTCAAGCAGGTTTATTTTCGACGGTTCCCTGCTCAAGCCAAATCCGCCTTTCGGGCCCATACAGCTTGTTACCAGTCCTGTATTATTGAGCTTCTGCATCAGCTTGCATGAAAGCTGGTACGGCACATTCTCCTGTTCGGATACCGTCCTGCTCGATACGGGGCCTTCATTGTAATTTCGGGCCAGATTCACCATTGCCCGCAACGCATAATCAGTGTTTCGCCTTACTATATCCATCTTTATTCACTATTCCTTATTCAATTACGTTCTTAAACAAAATCAGCCGTTATCTATATATAAGACTAATATAGTCCTACTTATATCTTATGTCAACAGTTAAAAAAAGTTTTTTTAAAATTTTCCGCTAAAAATTAATTAAATCAAACTGACCGATTCGATTTGTCATACCTGCGGAAGCAGGTATCCAGAAGAGGTTACAATGATCTGGATTCCCGCCCATTCGGCTAGCGCTCAGGGCAAGCTTTGCGCGGGAATGACACAATGGGTTATGTTATTAAAAAGTAATTGGTTATAACAATCATACTCTAAAGAACGGTCAGTTTGAGTAATTAACTATTCAGACTATCCGGGACAGTCTCGATGAATGCCTTTATTTTATCCCGTGCTTTTCGAAATTCGGCCATAATACGCTCTTCTGAGCCGGTTGCGAAATAAGGGTCTTCGAATGGCTTGTGTATTACTTTAATCTTTCCATGAAATACGGGACAGTTTTTGGCTGCGTTATCGCATAATGTTACAACGTAGTCGAAATCAACATTACAGAGTTCGTCGAGATGTTTGGAAGTATGCGTTGAAATATCGACACCCGCTTCGGCCATTACTTTTATCGCCCTTGAACTGACGCCGATGGGATGAATACCCGCCGAATATGCATCGATGACGTCTCCCTTTAAATGTCGCGCCCACCCCTCGGCCATCTGGCTCCTGCACGCATTACCGGTACAAATAAACAACACTTTAATTTTTTCCTCAGGTTCCGACATAACCACTCCAAAGTCATATATCTATATCATCGTTGTAAACAAAACGAGGAAAGCTCACAAAGCTCACAATCTATCCTGTATTTCCCCGTGCAGTTCTCAACAATTCCGACCCGGCTCAAAGCAAAATCATACTTCACGGGATCCGTTGGTTCTATCCGGGCAAATTTCTCCGTAATTGTTATCGCTGTTTTCAAAGACACTGCTTTATTATTATGGAATCCCAGGATTTTGCACAATCTGCCCATGTGCACATCAACAGGAACCACAAGCTTGGCTTTATCGACGGATTTCCATAATCCGGTATCAACTTGATCATCCCGTACCATCCATCGTAAAAAAAGATTCAGTCTTTTGCAGGCACTACCTCCTGCAGGCGAGACCAGCAAATATTTTAAGCCACGATTTGTATCGCCGGGATGTTCCAAAGCGTGCATGTTCAACAGCGAATCAGAAAAATTTATTAAGGCGGGAATAATATTCTCGTCGGTTTCATTGTAACCCAGCAGGAAATAATTTTCTATGCTGCCGTATTTTCTGAAAACCTTCTTAAGTAACATCAGCATATCTGAAATATCGTCACCGGTAGTGAAACGATGCTTGAATCCGTGCAGCTTTCTTCGATGCACCTGACCAAAATCCCTTACAAATTCAAAGGGGCTTTTCCCCATAAGTCCGAGAAGTTTTGTAAGACTGTTCTGGATTTGCTCTACCCGTCCATAGGCGAGCACCGCCGAAAGCAGGCCGGCGATTTCCATGTCTGCACGATTGGAGTACTTATAAACAAACTGTAAAGGGTCCGGCTTTATTAGATTGCGATGATTATATTTTCTATAAAGCTTTTGCAGAACGCTTGTTATCGCCGATTTTTTGCTGTCATACTTTGTTATCATTGCTTCAGACGTTTCCGGCGTTGATGCTTAGGAAAATATTCTTAATCTGTTCCAGAGTTAACGATTGTACCACAGCGTATTTAATCCTGCCTTTGGAATCGACAAAAAAGGAAGTCGGTATATATTGCACATCGATAAACGGGCTCGGCAAAACAGTGTTTCCCATGATTGTGACAGTATAGTTTATCTTTTTTTGTTTTGCAAAATTTTTCAAAAGTTCCGGTTCTTCGTTCGATATGGCAATGATGGCCAGATCTTCTTCGCTTTGTTGTTTTCTAAGTTCAATCAGATGAGGAATTTCCCTCTGACAGGGTGGACACCATGTCGCCCAGAAAACTACCAATACGTTTTTCCCGATGTAGTCACTCAAGCTGTGTTGTTTACCTTCGATATCAGTCACAGTAAAATCCGGAGCCGATTTACCGAACCATTGTGAAAAGGGATTGTTTTGCGATACGACAATCTTACCGGAATCATCCACATGTTCGGTGGCGGCTTGATTATTGCGTAAAGTTATTACAACCGCTCCGGCTACGAGCACAACTCCAATAAAGACTATTGGAATCCATGTTTTATTATTTGTCTTTGTTTGTTCAGCCATTGTTATTACCTCCGTAAACAGAATCTACTAAGCATGTTTACTATTAACACTAATTTCCTTTAGCCAGCAATATAAAACCGGCACAACTAACATTGTCAGAATTTCAATCGTCATTCCTCCGAATGAAGGTATAGCCATCGGCACCATAATATCCGAGCCCCGCCCGGTCGAGGTCAGGACCGGAATAAGGGCCAGTATTGTCGTTGCAGTGGTCATAAGACAGGGACGAATCCTTCGTTTTCCCGCTTCGATAACCATCCGGCGAACCTGATTTGTATCTGCGGGGACATTCCTCTGGAACGATTGCTTCAAATAAGTACACATAACAACACCATCATCCGAAGCGATTCCGAACAGCGCCAAAAATCCGACCCATATAGCCACACTAAGATTGATAGTATGTACCTGGAACAGATTACGCATATTAATCCCGAAGATGCTAAAATCAAGAAACCAGGGCTGCGCGTAAAACCATATCATCAGGAAACCTCCCGCCCAGGCGACGAAGATTCCTGAATATATCAACATACTCGTTGTCACCGAATGAAACTGAAGGTACAAAATGATAAATATAATGAAAAGAACCAGAGGTATGACCACCAAAAGTGTTTTTTGGGCACGAACCTGATTTTCGTAACTGCCGGCAAAAGTATAACTTACTCCGGCGGGAATGATAAACTCGCCGCTGCTGATTTTTGATTCAAGATACCGCTGACAATTTTCGACAACATCAACCTCTGCGAAACCGTCCTTCTTATCGAAAAGCACATAACCGACAAGAAACGTATTTTCGCTTTTTATTGCCTGAGGGCCGCGAACATAACGTATCTCGGCCAATTGTATCAGCGGTATCTGCGAGCCGTCCGTCGCAGGAACCAGAATTTTTTCCAAAGATTCAATCTCGTTCCTGAGCTCCCGCATATATCTGATTCGAACAGGATACCTCTGGCGTCCCTCGACCGTCGTTGTGATACGCCTGCCGCCTATGGCAACCTCGATAACCTCCTGGACCTGTACAATACTGATTCCGTATCGGGCGATGGCCTCGCGGTTGATATCAATTTCCAGGTATGGTTTTCCCACGATTCGGTCGGCTATTACAGCAGAAGCCTCCACGCTCGGAACTTCTTTGAGAAGCCGTTCTATCTCCAGTCCGACTCTCTCAATTGTATCCAGGTCAGGGCCCCTGACCTTAACACCCATAGGAGCACGCATACCGCTTTGCAGCATGACAATCCGGGCGGCGATAGGTTGCAGCTTCGGTGCGCTGGTTGTCCCGGGAATCTGTGCGGCCTTTACTATTTCATTCCAGATATCATCCGGGCTTTTAATATATTCCCGCCATTGTCTGATTCGATTTCCATTTTCGTCGGTAATGTACTGGGGTTTGTAGTTAATGATTGTTTCAATCATAGATATCGGTGCAGGATCGAGAGGGCTATCGACCCGGCCGATTTTACCGACAACCGATTCTATCTCCGGAATTGACCCAAGCGCGACATCCTGTTTCTGCAGTACATCAAGGCATTCACCGATTGAAGCATGTGGCATAGTTGTCGGCATATATAAAAACGATCCCTCATCCAGGGGCGGCATGAATTCCTTGCCGAGTCCCGGAAAAGTTCTAACCCCGGCGGCCCAATAATTATTCGTTTGTAATGAATCCGGGACAAATGAGAATACTCTTGCGAAACCCAGCCAAATCATACCGCCGAGAATTAAAATCATTGTGGGTATGGATAAGAACAGCATCTTATGAGCCAGGCACCATCCTAAAATTCGCGGATAGAGTTTCTGGAAAATCCTGAAAAATAATAAAAGCCCGCCTATAAGCAGCACAACGAAAATCAGATTGCGAATAAGCCCTTTTGTTACGCCCAACGGCAGCCAATGGTCGGTAAGTATGATCGCAACTATAATAACTGCTATTACATTGGCAAATAACGGAAACGTACTCTTTACTTTTTGCGGGACATGATTTCTAAATAAATGGTAAAGGCCAATAATTCCAATCAGGACCCCCACCCATAGACGAAGCCGCAATGCTGCTGCCACAGCAATAATGATTAAGCCTGCTCCTAAAAGATATCTTGTAACATTCTTAATGCCGGCTTTTCTGGTAAAGAGAATATGTGCCGCCGGCGGAATTATCGTCAAAGCTACTATCACCGAGGCTATCAAAGCAAATGTCTTTGTATATGCCAGCGGCTTAAAAAGTTTTCCTTCGGCCCCGGTCATTGTGAAAACCGGCAGGAAACTAACTACCGTGGTTGAAACCGCCGTTAATACCGCACCGCCTACCTCGCTGGCCGCTTTGAAAACAACTTCCTTAGTGTCATCGCTGGGGCCCGCCTGTTCGAGGTGCCTCAAAATATTCTCACAGATAATTATGCCCATATCCACCATAGTGCCGATAGCGATTGCAATACCGGAAAGCGCTACGATATTGGCATCCACGCCGAACAGCTTCATTGCGATAAAGCACATCAGTATAGCCAAAGGCAGCAGGGCACTAATCAGTACCGAGCTTCTAAGATGCATCACCAGCACAATCACTACGATAATCGTGACAAGAACTTCCTCGATAAGAGCAGTATTTAACGTACCAAGGGTCTCGTATATCAGTCCCGTGCGGTCGTAAAACGGGACAATTTTTACACGGGAAACTGTGCCGTCGGGCAGCGTCTTTTGGGGCAGACCAGGCGATATCTCCTCGATTTTCTTTTTGACGTTCTTAATGGCATCGAGGGGATTATAGCCGTACCGAACTACCACAACTCCTCCGACCGCCTCGGCGCCGCCTTTGTCCAGAGCACCTCGCCGCAGGGCGGGGCCGTATGTCACTTTTGCGATGTCTTTTATATAGATGGGGACATTGTCGTTTACTTTAACGACAGTTTTTTCGATATCGGATAAATCCTTGATGAAACCCAAACCGCGGATTACATATTCGACTTTGTTTATCTCTATAGTTCTCGCGCCGACATCGACATTGGAAGCCCTGACGGCCATAAATACCTCATCCAGCCCGACGTCGTAGGCACGCATCGCATCCGGGTCAACGTCTATCTGGTATTCTTTGACAAAGCCCCCCACAGAAGCCACTTCACTGACACCTTCGGCGCTTAATAATGCGTAACGAACATGCCAGTCCTGGATTGTTCGAAGCTCATCGAGGTCCCAGCCTCCTGCGGGATTACCATCTTCATCGTACCCCTCAAGCGTGTACCAGAAAACTTGACCAAGCGCGGTTGAATCCGGTCCAAGCATCGGCTGGACTCCCTCCGGGAGTGTGCCGGATGGGAGGGAATTGAGCTTTTCAAGGACCCGGCTTCGTGACCAGTAAAAATCGACATCCTCTTTGAATATTATGTAAATGCTGGAGAAACCGAAAAACGAGTAACTGCGAACCGTTTTCACGCCGGGAACACCAAGCAGCGAGACAGTCAGCGGATATGTTATCTGGTCCTCCACATCCTGCGGAGAGCGGCCCATCCATTCGGTGAATACGATTTGCTGGTTCTCGCCGATGTCTGGAATGGCATCAACCGGTACGGGATCCCGCGGCATACCCCACAAATCCCAGTCGAACGGGGCGACCCTGAGGCCCCAGCCCACGAACAATACTACCAACAGTCCCACGACCAGCTTGTTGTCGAGGCAGAATCGTATGACTCTATCTATCAGTGACTGTTTTGTATTAACCGGTTCGTCCATGTTTGTTTCCAGAAAACCGAGCAGGGTAATCTCATTTGGCTTCGAATGTATATACCTTAACCGATATCACCGGGTCTCAGGGCAACCAATTAAACATGCACATGATGCAATAAACTATTTCTTAAACTGCGGCAATTTGGCGATGTACATTTCAGGATTTTCCTTGAATTTCGTTTCGCAGGCTTTGCAACAGAAATAGACCTTCTTACCTTCGTACTCTATAAAGATATTCTTATCGATTGGTTCGCCCATTATAGGGCACTTTGTCTGTTCTGTTGCAGAAGCAACCTGCGTTGCCGCCTCATCCGCGACAGTTTCCTTTTTTGCCATTTCCTGTTTCATTGCGGTGGCCTCCGGCTCGGTCGTGGTCGGCTCGGATTTTTTGCAGCCATTGAGCATAACTAATGCTACGAACAACAATCCAGCGGTAAAAATAATCGAAACTAATTTTTTGCTGTTAAGTTCCATCTTCTTTTCCTTCCAAAATTTAGAAAATCTGTAACTACTGACTATTCCCTTTAATTTTCCTCGTTTGCATCTTCTGTATGCATATCCTCCGGTGACAATTTTTTGTCCCCGGTATTCATCATGCTCGGTTTGGCCCGAAGCTGCATTTCCGAGTCAATCTTGAAATTCCCATTGGTAACGACTATTTCGCCTTCATCCAGCCCTGATTCGACAATATAGTAGTCACCCGCTCGAGGGCCGAGTACTATTTCACGTCCCAGGTAGGTTGGTTTCTCGATATCGGCTATCTGTATATATACAACAGCGCGTTTACCGGTAATCAATACAGCCGATGCCGGTATGACCAAAGGAGCCCGGGCGGCAGCTTTTACATACCCCAGCGACTCGGCTGTAACCAAATCCATTCCGCATATATCACAAGTGCCGGAAGTATCCTTTACTATATCCAGGTGCATCGGGCATATCCATTTGCCCGCCATTTGTTCGTCCATAACCTTGCCGCCCTCCGCAATTTTCGAGTTTACCACCGCTCGTACAAACATTTCCGGCTTGAGACTTCCATCTGGATTCTCGACGTTGACCCGAAGTTTTACAGTCCGCGTCTTTGCATTAAGCACAGGATCTATAAAACTGATTCGGCCTTTGAATACCTCGCCGGGATAAGCCTCCGTAGTAAACTCTACCTCCTGACCGTATCTGATCCACATCATATCCGACTCGTATGCATCCAGCCTGACCCAAAGTTGTGATAAATCGGCGATGGTATATATTTTGGTTCCAGTCTTTACATACATCCCTTCGGCGGCGTTTTTTTCCATCACTACTCCGCCGATCGGTGCGTAAATTGTAAGATGATCGACAGGTTTACCCGTCTTTTCGATTTGTGCAATTTGCTCCTGTTTCAAACCGAGCAGTCGTAACTTTTCTCTTGTAGCTTCGAGAGTTGCAGTAATCGATTTGCCGATAAGCTCCGAGCCATCGGATTTGATGTTCTCTGCCGCTTTAACAGCCTGTAATAATTCAGCCTGTGCACTGAGCAGCTCCGGGCTGTAAATATAAACCATGTGGTCGTCTTTGCTTACCCTGATGCCTGTGTAGTCAACATAAAGTCTGTCAATCCTTCCGGCGACCCAGGATGTAATGTACTTGATCCTGGTTTCGTCATAGTCGATTTTTCCGACCATCCGAATCTGCGCAGTTACAAATTTGCGCTCAATTGGAGTTGTTTCAATCTGCATTAGCTTTATAGCTGCTTGCGAAAATTCTATTTGCAATTCTCCGATATCGGTTTCCGAGATGGGAATTAAATCCATAAAGCAAATAGGACATTTGCCGGGTTTTGGCTGGCGAATCTGTGGGTGCATCGAACACGTCCAGATGGTTGACTGTTCGCCCATCTCCGGATGGTTGTGGCTCACAATATTTTCTGTAGACGGTTCGGAACTTCTCAGCATCGAGCCAAGAACGAAAGCCGCAATCAGAAGCACGGCAAAAAGGCCGAATTTAGCAACTTTCAAAATCAACTGTATTTTCTTTCCTGCCATATTATTCACCATCAACTTTGGTATTCCTACTAATTTTATAGGATATATGTTCTACGAAAAACCGCTTTAATCGAACGTTTTTCAGGTTTTTTTCACATATTTATGCTTTGAAACCTAAATATTGATGAATTAATCAATATTAATCGGTAGTCTTCCGGCCCAATTGCTCTCCGACGAGCATCTCTAAACGGGCCAGCTTTTGCAGGTTTGTTGTGACCGCACGTTCGTAAGAAAGCTCAAATTCAAGCAAAGTCCTCTGTGCATCTATCAGGCTCAGGAAATCCACCGTACCGCTCTGATATGCCACCTCGGAGGCTTCGAGCATTTCCTTAGCCATGGGAATCAATATTCCCCCATATAATCCGGCTTTTCTGGTGGAATCTTCGAATTCGTATAGAACCTTCGCAAGTTGTGCAAGAAGGTCGTTCCGGCTCTGCACTTTTCCTGCTGTGTGGCTTCTCATTTGAGCTTTAGCTTGAAGCAGGGCGGCTTTGTAGCTGTCCGTCCAGAAAGGCAGATTGATTGAAAACATTGCTATAATCGGGTCTTTACCGCTGTCTCTTACACCCGCCGAGACGGCCTCATCGGTCTGTATCCAGTCCACGCCGACACTAATATCCGGATAAAACTTTTTCTTTGCCAATTCTATTTTGGCTTTTGCCGCGGCCAATTCGAAATCCAATGCCTTCAATTGCGGATTGCCGGCAATCGTCTTATCCACTAACACCTGGTGCTCTAATGTCACCGGGACAAATTGCCGCTTTGCAGGCCACGGTAACAACGAATCGTTTCTGCAATTGAGCACGGAATTTAATCCGGTGACAACAGGCGTTCGCATTTCTTCCAGGCTCTTTAATTTATCTTCAAACGTAGCCAATTCTATTTGTGCACGAATAATATCAGGGTGACTGCCTGTCGCGGCAGTGTATCTTGTCCTTGCAACTTCTTCGAAATGCTTCAACAGTTCAAGATTTTGTTTTGCTAACTCGACGGCCTGTCCGAGATAGGCGTATTCGTAGAACAAATCTTTCACATTAAAAAAAAGTTCGAGTTTGGCCGCTTCATATCTCATGTGTGCGGCTTTCGCAGCAGCAGATGCTACATCGGTCCGGGCTTCAATCTTTCCAAACCAGGGAAACGTTTGCGTCAGACTGAACCTCTGTCTCTGAGGCCCGGTCCTGGTTTCGATTTCTTTTATGAAATAACCGTAGGTGAATTTCGGATCGGGCAGAGCGCCGGACTGGGGGACCTGCTCTAAGGCCGCTTTCCACTGCTCGAAAGCAGCTTCAAGCCCGGCATTATTCAAGGCTGCGAACGCAAGGTAATCATCAAGCTCGACTAAATTGTTGGCATCGACCGGCTGCTGGGATGCCGCCGGAATGTTGACCAATAAAACCAAGAGAAATATTTTAAAGAGGATCGACGGTTTGTATCTCATTTATGTCCCCCTTTGATAAAAGTCATGATTGATATGGTTCTTCCATGATAACTAATTTCATCCCGAAATTATCGTGCCTCCTGCAACGATATTGTCATCGCTGTTATACAACACCAGCTTCTGACCGGGACACGGCGCGAACTGAGGTTCGTCAAATTCAACCGTCATATCGGTTTGGCTCAAGTCAATAAGACTGCATCGCTGTGGTGTGCCGTAAGAACGAATTTTACCGAAAAAATTCCCTCCGACAACAAATTCTTCGGGTATGAGGATATTAATCTGGCCCGCTTTAACCCGGTTAGTGCTGACATCCTCCCGGGTACCAAGGGCGATAGTGTTCATTTTAGGGTCTATTTTAGCCACATAAAGCGGTTTTCCACCGGCAAAACCGATACCCTGTCTTTGACCGAGGGTATAATTTGCTATCCCTTTGTGCCTGGCTATTTTATTGCCCTGCATATCGGTAATATCGCCGGCGGTGTCGGTTTCGGAAAGATTCAGGGCCGCTCTATAGTCTCCCTGACCTGCGAAACATAGTTCCATACTCTCGGCTCTGTTTGCAGTTCTCAGGTTCAATTGCGCTGCAATCGAACGAACCTTGTCTTTACTCGAAGCTCCAAGAGGCAGGATTAACCTGGAAAGTTTCTCCAAAGCAATGCCATGTAGAAAATAACTCTGGTCTTTTGTTTTATCCTCCGCCATTCCAAGATACCATCGCTTGTCCTTTTGAGATACTCTCGCATAGTGTCCCGTCGCAAGTGAGTTTATTCCAAATTTCTTTTCCAGGAAATCCCATACGATAGAGAACTTTAATAGTGCATTGCAATCCACACAGGGATTCGGCGTTTCGCCCTTTGCGTACGATTGATGAAATCTTTCGATTATGAGCTTCTCGAAAGGTTCGGTGACATCAACTAAATAATGCGGTATATCGAGTTCTTTGCAAACGAACGTGACATCCGCGCCGCCGCATCCTTCTTTGTCTGTGTCCGGGAAAACGGGAACTTTCATCGTAACGCCGAGAACTTCCCAACCCTGTTCTTTGAGAGTGTAAGCGGTGACGCTGCTGTCCACACCGCCGCTCATTAATACCACAATCCACTTAGAGCTGTCTTTCACCGGTTTCCAAGGTCGAGTGGTCGGCTCGGATAACCTGATGTCCCATTTTTTTTGTGTCATCAAAAATTACTCGAAAAGGATTGTACTGATGTAACGCTCGGCTGTATCACACAAAACGGCGACAATTAGTTTGTCCGCGTTTTCTTTACGCCCGGCCACTTTGACTGCGGCGGCCGCCGCGGCACCGGCGGATATGCCCGTGAAGATGCCTTCTTCCTTTGCCAGGCGTTTTGCCATATCGAAGGCTTCGGCGTTTGTAATCTGCACGATTTCATCTATTACTTCCACGTTCAGCACATCAGGGACAAAACCGGCCCCGATACCCTGAATCATGTGCGAACCGGGTTTGCCGCCGGAAAGGATGGGCGAGTCCGCCGGCTCGACCGCTATAATTCGAACGGAGGATTTTCGAGATTTAAGGACCTCACCCACACCGGTTATTGTTCCGCCCGTACCTACCCCGGCGACAAAGATATCCACCTGCCCGTCCGTATCGTTCCAAATCTCTTCGGCGGTTGTTTGGCGATGAATCTGCGGATTCGCCGGGTTCTGAAATTGTTGCAGCATAAAAGCACCGTCGGTTTCTTTAACAATCTCGTCGGCTTTATTTACCGCACCGGCCATACCCTCTGCTGCGGGTGTGAGTACGAGTTTGGCGCCGAATAGCTCCAGGATTTTTCTTCTTTCGATGCTCATTGACTCCGGCATAGTAAGGATCAGCTTGTATCCTCTTGCGGCCGAGACCCATGCAAGGGCTATTCCGGTATTGCCGCTGGTCGGTTCGACAAGCGTCATTCCGGGTTTGATTTTACCTTCACGCTCGGCAGTTAATATCATACTGACACCGATGCGGTCCTTGACATTGCTGGCCGGATTGAAAAATTCCAACTTACCGGCGATTTTAGCCTTACAATCTTTAGCTACCCTGTTTAGCCAGACCAGCGGCGTATTACCGATCAATTCCGTCATATCTTTTGCTATACGCATCTTCGAAATCCTCCATAAGTATTCGATTGGATAGATTATCTTTCTTGTTTATTGCTCTTTCATGCAAATGTTCATGTATATATTTTTCAAAAAAGTCGCTTTTTTTATTAACAAAGGCTTTTGAGTTCGTATAATATACTACCAATATAATAGGAATACAAGGAAAAATAAATTATGAAGCTTTCAACACGAACAAGATACGGAATACGGGCGGTTTTAGAATTAGCTGAAAACCACGGCAAAAGGCCGATACAGCTTAAAATCATCGCCCGCGATCAGGGAATTTCAGTCAAATATCTTGAACAACTGATGGCTATACTTAAATCTGCAGGTATAGTAAGCAGTGTCAGAGGTTCCAAAGGCGGCTATATTCTCGCAAAACCGCCGGACCAGATAAAACTCAGCGATTGTTTCAACTGCCTCGAGGGGCCTGTAATCACGGTAGAGTGCGTGGAAAATAATGATTATTGTCCGAGAGCATGTGATTGTGTTGCCAGAAGTGTCTGGGCCGAAGTTCAAAAGGCGGTGCTTACAGTTCTGGAATCGATGACGTTGCAAAGTCTTCTTGACAGAGCAAAGCATGACAAAACATTACATTATCACATATAGGAAATAACAATGGAAATAGACATCTTAACCAACGAAAAGATAAAGGAGCTTGTCGGGAAAATTGTTGATACATACAAGGGAGATTCGGGCATAAATTTTATCGATGCATCCAATCTGCCGGCAAGAGAGAAGATACTGGAAGTCCTCGACTTGTTCACTGAGCTGCTTTTTCCGGGTTATACCGGTAAAAGAGCGGTTACGCAAACGAATATCAGCTTTATTGTCGGTGATATCCTCTGTGATATCCAGGCCGAATTGTGCGACCAGATAGAGCGGGCGTATAAATACGCATGCAGAATCAAGGAATGCGAGGATTGCGACTGCCGGACAAAAGCGGAAAACGTGACAACGTATTTACTAACCCGCCTGCCGGAAATAAGGGATATGCTAAAAGGCGATGTCATTGCCGCTTTTGACGGCGACCCTGCAGCGCAGTCTTACGAGGAAATTGTAATAAGCTATCCATGTATAACGGCAATAGCCACGTATCGCATCGCACATGAGTTATATATCAAAGATGTACCGTTAATACCCCGAATCATGAGCGAATGCGCGCACTCCAGGACCGGCATCGACATCCATCCGGGAGCGAGAATAGGCAGAAACTTTTTCATCGACCACGGTACCGGTGTTGTAATAGGTGAAACTACAATCATCGGTGACAACGTCAAAATCTATCAGGGTACGACGCTCGGAGCGATGAGTTTTCCAAAAGATGAAAGAGGAAAGATAATAAAAGGAGCTAAAAGACATCCGACAATCGAAGACAACGTGACAATCTACGCTGAGGCGACAATATTGGGTGATGTAGTAATCGGGAAAAGCGCCATAATCGGAGGCAACGTCTGGGTGAAAGAATCCGTGCCGGCCGGCGTCACCGTCATAACGCCCAATGCGGAACTGGTTTATAAAAAGAATAAAAGCGACGAATAATGCAATTTTCAGGAGAACGCTTTGAATAACGTGCTTGAAAAAATTCAGAACTTAAAGCAGCGGTACGAAGCTGTAATACTCGCGCACAATTATCAGCCGGGAGAAATACAGGATATTGCCGATTTTACCGGCGATTCCCTGGGTTTGAGCATAAAAGCCGCTCAGACGGATGCCAGGGTTATCGTATTCTGCGGAGTTTACTTTATGGCGGAAACTGCGGCGATACTGTCGCCCGAAAAAACAGTTCTTCTGCCGGAAAAACATGCAGGCTGCCCGATGGCGGATATGATTACCGCCGAACAGCTCAGGGACTTAAAACAAAAGCACCCCGGTGCGATTGTAGTTTGTTATGTGAACAGTCCGGCAGAGGTCAAAGCCGAAAGCGACTACTGTTGTACCAGCGCCAACGCGGTTGAGGTTGTTGATTCTTTGCCGGAAGACAAAAAAATTATTTTTGTGCCCGATCAATATCTCGGTAGTTATGTCGCTGAGAAAACTTCGCGTGACCTTGTATTGTGGCCCGGTTATTGCCCGTCACACATGCTGATAACCGAAGACGATATAAAAAACGCCAGGGCAAGCCTTCCCGGTGCGATAGTGATGACACATCCGGAATGTACGAAACCTGTAAGGGATATCTCGGATCAGATATTCAGTACCGGGCAAATGCTCAAATTCGTCCGGCAAAGTGACGCCAAAAGATTTATCGTCGCAACTGAAACAGGAATTATACATTCTCTGAAGAAACAGAAGCCGGATGCTGAATTTATCGCAGCCAGTCAAAAGGCCGTTTGTCCCAATATGAAAAAGATTACGCTTGAAAAAGTACTTTGGGCAATGGAAGATTTTGCTAAAGCAAGCTCCAAATATCAGGTTAAAGTTCCGGACCAGATAAGAAAGAGAGCCAAAAAGGCGATTGACAGGATGGTTGAAACTCTGCCTGCGAACTGATTATGACAGTAGTAGAAAACAATTCGGTGGGTATCGTACAGACACGGACGATGCGCGTTGTAGAGCCGGAGCGGCCGTTAAAGCTGGAATGCGGCAAGACGTTGGCGCCGATAGACGTGGCCTATGAAACGTACGGCCGGCTTAACGATGCCGGTGACAATACCGTTTTAATTTGTCACGCGCTGAGCGGCAACGCCCACGTCGCCGGACAAAACAGCCCCGATGACAGGAAGCCCGGCTGGTGGGACAATATGGTCGGTCCCGGCAAAGCTATAGATACAAACAGGTATTTTGTCATCTGCTCGAACTTCTTAGGCGGTTGCAGCGGAACCACTGGGCCTTGCTCGTTGAACCCGGCGACAGGTCAGCGATACGGCCTGGATTTTCCAATCATAACAATAGCTGATATGGTTAAGGTTCAGAAACTCCTGTTGGACAAACTTGGCATTAAAAGTTTATTAGCAGTAATTGGCGGCTCAATCGGGGGTATGCAAGTCCTCCAATGGACGGTTGCATATCACGATTTTATTAAAGCGGCAATACCGGTCGCTACGACTTCGCATCTCGGCGCCCAATCGATCGCCTTCGATACCGTCGGCAGAAATTCAATTCTGGGAGACTCGAATTATGCCAACGGGCAATATAATGATAAAAAAGGTCCCGACAGGGGCCTGGCAATCGCACGGATGATAGGGCATATAACATACCTGTCCGAAAAAGGGATGCGCGCGAAATTCGGGCGGCAACTGCGGAATGGAGACCGTTATAGTTACGATTTCAACTCGGAGTTCGCCGTTGAGACTTATCTCGATTATCAGGGGCAAAGCTTCGTGGAGAGATTCGATGCGAACAGCTATCTCTACATAACCAAAGCGGCCGATTACTTCGACCTGGCGCAGGGCTATCGTTCTTTAAATGAGGCCCTTGCGAATACGACATGCAGATTCCTGGTCATGAGTTTTACAAGCGACTGGCTTTTTACACCCGAACAATCCATTGCGATTGTCAATGCTCTGACAGCTAATCGCAAAGACGTCAGTTTCTGTAATATCGAATCACCGTACGGTCACGATGCTTTTCTACTGGAACCTGAAACGCTCGGCTCGTTTATCTCCGGTTTTCTGGATGCTACATATCAATCCGAACCCGGAAGAGAGAACAGAAGTATAAAAGCAAAGGAACACGAACGGAAAGTTCATATGGAACAGGCCCATCGCGTTCGGGTCGATTATGAAGTGATCGAATCGCTGATAGAACCGGACAGTTCGGTACTGGACATAGGTTGCGGCGACGGAGAACTATTGGCAAAACTTACGGAAGACAAAAACATAAAAGGCGAAGGTATCGAGCTTGATGAAGACCTTGTCAGGATTTGTGTAGGCAGGGGATTATCCATAATACAGTACGATATCGAGCACGGGCTGGAGAATTACGCCGACAAAAGCTACGATTATGTAATACTATCCCAGACGGTACAAACAATTAAAAATACCGAAAACGTACTCTCTGAATTATTGCGGGTAGGCAAAAAAGTAATAGTCAGCTTTCCGAATTTCGCACACTGGCGATGCAGGGCGCAATTGTTCCTCAGGGGCAAAGCTCCGGTAACGAAACAACTGCCGTTCGAATGGCACAACTCGCCGAACATCCATTGTCTGTCATTGAAAGACTTCGAGGAATTCTGCAGGAAGCTGGGTGTGAAATTAGAAAAAAAGATACCATTGATAAAAACAAGTATAAGCCCTGTAAAAGTTGCTCCGAATCTTTTTGCCGAGCAGGTAGTTTATTTAACAAGCAAGGAGTAAAACATTTAATTTAGGAGATGGTCGTATGATTTTTTCACAAGTATCAGAAAAAGATGTTACCAAGGCAATAGTGTCCGAATTCGCCAAAGAATTCGAAGAACATATTGATAATGACGTGATTATCATAGGTGCCGGTCCGAGCGGACTCGTCGCCGCAACTGAATTTGCCAAACAGGGTCAAAAAACACTCCTTATCGAGAGTAATAATTACCTCGGTGGAGGTTTCTGGATAGGTGGCTATCTGATGAACAAGGTAACGGTCAGGGCACCCGCCCAGAGAATTCTCGATGAGATCGGTGCGCCATACAAGCAGGCCTCAGAAGGTTTATTCGTTGCCGACGGACCGCATGCATGTTCAAAATTGATTGCCGCTGCGTGTGATGCCTGTGTAAAAGTTTTGAATATGACGAAATTCGAGGATGTTGTTGTAAGAAAAAACAGGGTTTGTGGTGTAGTTATAAACTGGACGCCGGTATCTGCTCTTCCAAGAGCAATCACATGTGTGGACCCGGTTGCCATCGAATCCAAACTTGTTGTTGATGCAACCGGACACGATGCAGTGGTTGTTCGATCACTTGAAAAAAGAGGGCTTGTTGACATAAAAGGATGCGGAGCCATGTGGGTGGAAGAATCAGAGGACGCGGTTGTTGAAAATACCACTGAAGTATTCCCGGGCCTGATTGTAACCGGAATGGCCACTGCCACCACATTTGGTCTGCCGAGAATGGGACCGACATTTGGTGGGATGCTGCTGTCCGGTAAAAGAGCCGCTGAAGTTACAATGGAAGTATTAAAATAAAAAAGAATGCAGTACAGTGAATATCGGCGACGGTACGTTGCTGCTTCTAAATATATATGAGGTCATAAAATGGACAAAGAGATGAACTATCATCTGGAGACACTGGCTCTACACGCAGGCCAGCAAGTCGATTCGGAGACATTGAGCCGGGCGGTGCCAATCTATCAGACGAGCAGTTATGTATTCAGGGATTCCGAACATGCTGCCAATCTGTTCGCCCTGAAAGAATTCGGAAATATCTATACGCGCCTGATGAATCCTACAACAGATGTTTTCGAGAAACGGCTGGCTGCACTGGAAGGGGCAGTTGGGGGGCTTGCTTTGAGTTCGGGCCAGTCGGCGATATATGTGAGCATTCTTAATATTTGCGGCTCAGGGGGTCATATCGTATCATCGAACTCGCTTTACGGCGGGACGGTGACGCTTTTTAGCCATACATTTGCCAAGTTAGGTATCGAAGTGACCTTCGTCGATCCCAGTGAGCCGAAAAATTTCGCCCATGCGATTAAAGATAACACCAGACTGATTTATATTGAGAGCATCGCCAATCCAAGAAACAATGTTCTGCAATACGATAAAATAGCCGACATTGCACACGACAACGGCCTGCCGGTAATCTGTGACAACACGGTGACAACACCAATGCTCCTGCGACCGATTGAATACGGTATCGATATTGTGGTCCATAGCTGTACGAAATTCATCGGCGGCCACGGCACAAGTATCGGCGGGGCGATTGTAGATTCCGGTAAATTCGACTGGACGAACGGCCGATACCCGGAGCTGACCGAGCCGGACCCAAGTTATCACGGCGTAAAATACACCGAGTCCTTCGGCAAACTGGCTTATATTATCAAGGCAAGGACACAATTCCTGCGGGACATGGGCTCCTGCATGTCACCATTTAACGCCTTTTTGTTTTTGCAGGGTCTGGAAACGCTGCATCTGCGAATGCCGAGGCATTGTGAAAACGCCATGAGTCTTGCAAAATGGCTCGAAAAGCAATCTCAGGTTAGCTGGGTGAATTACCCCGGGCTTAAATCGCATCCTGATTATGCTCTTGCTCAAAAATATCTGCCCAACGGCCAGGGCGCTATCCTGGGTTTCGGAATCAAAGGAGGCAGGCAGGCCGGCATTAAGTTCATCAACAATGTGAAGTTAGCCAGCCACCTCGCCAACATCGGAGACAGCAAGACATTAGTCATTCACCCGGCCAGTACGACTCATCAGCAATTAAGCCAAAAAGAACAATTAGCCGCAGGTGTAACGGAGGATTATATCAGAGTTTCGGTAGGAACCGAGCATATAGATGATATAATTGCAGACTTCGAGCAGGCTTTGAAAGGCAGTTCATAGTTTTAATAAAGAAACAATAAAATGTCTGTCGTGTTAAAACTGATCGAAGAATCTGAAGAACTGATAAAAATACTAACTAATATCGTTTTACATTAAATATGTTTAATTTTTTTCTTATGTCATTCCGGACTTGATCCGGAATCCAAAATTAAAAACCTGGATTCCCGCCTTCGCGGGAATGACAAAATGTGAAATTTACTTTTTAGAAATGGTATCAGTATCGTAAAGACGGGTAAGAATAATGAATAATTATGGTTAAACTCAAAACTCAAAACCCAAAACTAAGGACTAATAATGTGGGAATATACAGATAAAGTCAGAGACCATTTTTTCAATCCGCACAATGTCGGTGAAATAGAAAATCCCGACGGGATTGGTGAAGTCGGCTCGTTAGCATGTGGAGACGCCCTGAGACTGACGTTCAAGCTCGATAAGGACGGCAGAATCAAAGACGCCAGGTTTAAGACGTTCGGCTGCGCAAGTGCCATAGCCACATCGTCTGTGCTGACCGAATTAATCAAGGGAAAAACTCTGGACGAAGCCGCCAAAGTAACCAACAAGGATATTGCCGATTACCTCGGTGGTTTACCCGAACAGAAAATGCACTGCTCGGTTATGGGCAGGGAGGCTCTCGAAGCGGCGATAGAAAACTATCGAAGCGGTGGCACAAGGAAACACCAGCTCGAAGGCAAAGTGGTCTGTACGTGTTTCGGTGTGACCGAAAAGGAAATCGAAAGAGTAATACGTGAAAACGATTTGACTACGGTCGAGGACGTTACGAATTACTGCAAAGCCGGCGGCGGTTGCGGCGGCTGCCGGGGTGAAATCGAAAAAATAATTGAAAAAATACAAAGTGACAAAATAAAAGAAGCGCCCACCGCTGAACCCCGACGTGCGGGTAAGCTGACGAATATCCAAAAAATCCAGTTGATAAAGGAAACTATAAACGAGCAAATCAGACCGGCACTGCGGGCACATGGAGGTAATATCGAGCTGATAGACGTCGAAGGCGACAAGGTTATAGTTGCGTTTCGCGGCATGTGCGCACAATGCAAACTCGCCGAATTTACAATGAAAGATGTGGTCGAAGCCAAGCTGAGAGAATTCGTATCCAGGGACCTCTTCGTCGAAGAAGATAAAGAATCGGCGCAACAGCCGCATAATCACCTGGAATGAATAATTAGTTTTACACAGTTTATTGGTTTATTAAAAGTTTGAAACCCGGCACTAAAGCAGGATGAAATAAAATGAAAACGATATATTTCGACAATAACGCCACAACAAAAGTAGATGAACGGGTGCTCGAAGAGATGAGGCCGTTATTCTGCGAGCTTTACGGCAATCCGTCGAGCATGCATACATTCGGCGGGCAAATCGGTCGCAGAATCGGACAGGCACGAGAACGGGTGGCCGCTCTGTTAGGTTGCGAGCCTAACGAGATAATTTTTACAAGCGGCGGCACCGAAAGTGACAATACCGCCATTGTGGGAGCGTTGGCTGCGGTACCGAACAGGCGTAAGGTCATAACGACCAGAGTCGAACATCCGGCCGTGCTGGCTGTGTGCAGGGAGCTGGAAAGTCACGGCTACACGGTCATTGAGCTAAATGTGGACAAGCAGGGCCGGCTAAACATGGCGGAACTGGAAGAGCAGCTCGACGACGACACTGCCCTGGTGACGATAATGTATGCAAACAACGAGACGGGCGTGATATTCCCGATAGAGAAAATCGCCGAATTAGTTACCGGCAGGGGGATAACGTTCCACACCGATGCGGTCCAGGCCGTCGGCAAGATACCGCTGAACTTAAAAAGCAGCAGCATCGACATGTTGAGTATTTCCGGCCATAAACTGCACGGGCCCAAAGGAGTCGGTGTCCTGTTTGTCAGAAAAGGGACACGGCTGTCTCCATTTATGTTGGGGGGACACCAGGAAGCCGGAAAAAGAGCGGGAACGGAAAACGTGCCGGGAATTGTCGGCCTCGGGAAAGCGTGCGAGCTGGCACTGACGAGTATCGACCAGGAAAATAAAAAGGTGAAATACCTGCGTGATAAACTCGAAAAAGCAATCTTAAAAAAATGCCCGGATTGCCGTCTCAACGGCGATAAGGAAAATCGCCTGCCGAACACGACCAACATCAGTTTCGAGTATATCGAGGGCGAGGCGATTTTATTAATGCTCGATCAATACGGCATCTGCGCCAGCAGCGGGTCGGCCTGCACTTCCGGCTCACTGGAACCCAGTCACGTTCTTCGGGCGATGGGCGTTCCCTTCACCGCGGCTCACGGCTCCATCCGATTCAGCCTGAGCAGATACAATACCGAGGAAGAAGTTGATTACGCCATTGAGAAAATACCGCCGATTATAAACCGCCTGAGAGAATTGTCGCCGTTCGTAGCGAAATAAGAAAAAAGCTTTTTTCATATCGATTTTATGACTCTTGACGAAAAGTACAATTTGCTCAGACAAATCCTGAAAGGCTTAAACAAAGTGGTTGTTGCCTATTCCGGCGGAGTCGATAGTACATTCCTTTTGAAAACCGCTGTCGATGTGCTCGGCGCTGAAAACGTTTTGGCCTGCATAGGGATTAGTTCGTCCCTGGCGAAGTCCCAGTACAATCTGGCTATCGATTGTGCCAAAATGATTGGGGCCAAAATCGAGGAAGTTCAGGTACAGGAAATTTACGACTCTGAATACTCCGCGAATAATCCCGACCGATGTTTCCACTGTAAATCGCATCTCTACACTCACCTGCAAAATATCGCCGGGCAAAGGGGCTTTGATAATGTGATTTGCGGCTCGAATTGCGATGATATGGACGATTTCAGACCGGGGAACAAGGCCGCCGATATTCATGGTATTCGTGCCCCGCTGATAGAAGCAAAAATGACCAAGAACGATATTCGAGAAATGAGCAGAAGACTAAATTTGCCGACGGCGGACTTACCCGCTTCGCCGTGCCTTGCTTCCAGGATAACTTACGGACTGGAAATAACACAGCAGCGATTGAAACAAATCGAGCAGGCCGAGGACTTCCTAAAAAAAATGGGCCTTTCCGAATTTCGTGTCCGTCACCATGATACAATCGCCCGGATTGAAGTAAACCCTGAAGACATGCACAAAATCACATCGGAGCCGGCTCGCAGGGAAATAGTAGATAAATTCAAATCGCTCGGTTTCAAATATGTTACGGTTGACCTCCAGGGCTTCCGCTCCGGCTCGCTGAACGAATCTCTCACAGAACAGCAGAAACAAATTGATCTATAATCTCACACGCGTCATTCCGAGCGCAGCGAAGCGGAGTCGAGGAATCCAATTTTAATAGATTTCTCCGCTACGTTCGCTCCGCTTACTCCGGTCGAAATGACAACGGTGCAATTTTGAATCACAATTGATGTTAGCTGCTCGAAAGTTTGTGCCACTTTCGCCCGTCGGATTCGATGAGCTTGTCGGCGGCGGGAAAACTTTCGGCTCCCGCCGGGTATTCATGCAGGAACGAGCCGTCCTTTTCCCAGAACTCCATGATGGGTGTCAATAATCGCCACGCCGCTTCGACTGCGTCCTGCCGCGTAAAAAGGGTCTGGTCCCCCAGCATGCAATCCAGTAACAGACGTTCATAGGCCTCCGGTGCCTCGGTGCCGAAAAGGTCCTGGTAACTGAAGTTCATCGTCAGTGTGCTGATACAGCTTTTCGAGCCGGGCCGTTTGGCCTGAAATTTCAAAATAATCCCTTCCCTCGGCTGAATCTGCAGGATAAGAACGTTGGGCGGCATCTCTTCCAGTCCCATCGAAGAAAACATCGAATGAGGGACATTTTTGAAGGTAATGGCAATTTCGGTATCCTTATCGGCCAGCCTTTTACCGGTCCGCAGGTAGAAAGGGACATCCTTCCATCGCCAGTTATCTACAAAAAGTTTCGCGGCGACGAAAGTCTCCGTTTTTGAGTCTGGCTTTACGCCGGCCTCGAACCTGTAACCGGCGACTTCCTCACCGTTCACTATACCGCCGCCGTATTGACCCCGAATAACGGTCTTATCCAATTGGTCGGGCACAAACGGTCGAATCGAGCGTAACAGCTTGATCTTTTCATCGCGAATGCTATCGGCCTCGAACGAAGTGGGGGGCTCCATTGCCGCTAATGTCAGCATCTGGAGCATATGATTTTGAAACATATCCCGCAGAGCGCCGCTTTCATCGTAGTATCTCGCCCGATGCTCGATACCAACCGATTCGGCAATCGTTATCTGTACGTGGTCGATATAATTGCGGTTCCAGAGAGGCTCGAATATCGCATTGGCAAAACGAAACATCAAAATATTCTGAACGGTTTCTTTGCCGAGATAATGGTCTATGCGATAAACCTGTGATTCATCGAAACACTGATGGATTTTGTCGCTCAAATCCAGCGCACTTTGGAGGTCTCTGCCGAAAGGTTTTTCGACCACCAATTTTACGTTTGCCTTTAAGCTTGCATCTATGGGACACGATAATCCCGCCAAACCGAGCTGTTCGACGATTGTGCCGTATAAGAAAGGCGGTACTGAAAAATAAAAAACAAGACTCCCGTAAACTTTATGCTTTTTATTTAGTTCGGCAATTTTAGGTGTGATCTTGGCGTACAATGACATATTGCTGTAATCGCCGGTGATATAATACAGCCGGCCGGTAAAAGATTCCAGTTCCTCTGAAGATATATCGGCGGACTTTTGACGTATTGCCTGCTGTGCATCCTGCCTGAACTGCTCATCAGAAAGTTTCGTTCGACCTACTCCCAAAAGATAAAAATGCTTGCTGAGCAAGCCATTCCTGAACAGCCGGAACAAACTTATCAGCAGTTTTCTGCGGACAAGGTCACCGGAAGCACCGAAGACTACAAGCCCGTTCGGCCCGGCGGCGGTTTCGGCACAGATAATATCCTGCCGGCTTATGGATAGTCCAACTTCCCGCACAATATCAGTCCTGTTATTCCAAACTAATCTTCAACCGGCTCGAACTCATCTTTGCCTGCGCCGCATTCCGGGCAAACCCAGCCATCGGGTAAATCTTCAAAATCAGTCCCTGCTTCCACTCCATTGTCGGGGTCGCCGACGGCCGGATCGTAAATATATCCACACAAAAGACATTTGTACTTTTTCATTCATGAACTCCTTATTTTAATATTTGTCCAAATGATACCATTCTGCATTTTCGAGCCATTGTTTAGGTCTTAAAACGAAATCAATGATATTTTCAAGTAAAAAGTAATGTTTTTCTTCCTCCCTTGCCAATTGCTCAAATAACTTCTGCAGCTCAGCCTTATCCGCCTGGATGGATTTTTCCGTGTAAAACTGCTGACTTTGCTTCTCGATTTCCTGTGCCTTTCTGTAAAGTTCTACCTGCTCCTGCTCCGGAGTGAACTCTTCCTTATCTTTCATCTGTATAAAAATATTTTTAACGTCATTGAGAATGTCGGTTTCTGTCATCTCATAGCGGTCTTTTGCAATTTGCTCGATGGCACGATAATGTTTTACTTCCTCATCAGCTAACAGATTCATGACCGACCTGAGAGCATCGCTGCTTGTTTCCAATGCAATCCGACGGTAAAAATATTCTCCATCTTTTTCCATTTGCATTGCATATTCTAAAATATCCATTTTTACCCCTTTATATACGATATTAATCCAAACCTTTCTACAAACTAAAAAAGTCGAATGAATTTTCCTTTATTACAGCCGTTGTTTAAATTCCGAAATCACCACAGAATTCCAAATTCGCGTTCAATTAATTCCTGTCAGTTTTGAACAGAAGCCATTCGTTCCCTGAATTTATTGAGAATCTTTATATGGTGTAACTCTTCTTTAATGATATCATCGATTTTTTCAATGGCAACTCCGGTAGAAGTAAAGTCCTTCAGGCCGCTGTAGAAAACGATTGAATCCTTTTCATTCTCGATTGCTCTTTTTATGATGTCAACCTTATTTTCCCGGCCGTTTAGTTCATTACCCGGATTCGGTCTGATTCCGAAAACGGCAAGTCCCGCCATCATCTTTTTCTCCGGCGGGTTTTCGTCGGTTCGACTCTTTCCGGTCTCGGGATTCGATTCGGCCAGTTGTTTTTTCATAAGGGCGAAAATCTTCACGTGTTCGGCTTCCCAGTCCGCCAGCCTGAGAAACAATCCGGAAATTTCAGGATCATCGAAGATTTCCGCCGCCCTGCGATAAAACTTGGCGCCGTTGCGCTCGATTTGTTCGGCGATGTCAAATACTTCGAAAACATTCAATGTAACAGTCAAGGTTCAGCCTTTCCGGGATTGTTTTGCCCGCCGTAATTATTACAGGCCGTCAAGTTTCTGTTTCAGGATGGCAATATGGCCCACTTCTTCTTTGATTATCGCATCAACCTTGTCCTTGCCGGCTCTCAGTGAGATGCTTTCTTTTATACCGACATAAAACATGATGGAATCCCGCTCCAGGCCTATGGCCTTTTTTAAGATTTCCTCGGGTGTTTCTATTCCCGCCAAAAGCTTAACAGGATCGGCCTTGGGATCAAAGACATGGTCATCGGCCATGACCTGAAGGTACATTTGGGCCTCGTTGTTGGGATCAAAAACAAGGGATTCGGCCTCAGTTCCCGATAGTTCATTCCGCATCAGGGCGAAAGTTTTCTCGTGTTGAACTTCCATCTCTGCAAGATCGAGCAATAACTCGCTGACCTTCGGGAATTTTTTTGCCGCAGTACGGTAGAACTTAACTCCGTTTCTTTCTATCTGTTCGGCCATTTTAAAAACTTCGTCTGCGTTAAAAGGCATACCCATGTAATTCTCCTTTTAGTTGCGAGCCTGCAACGTTCTTTTGTCGTTCATATACGAAATTATTTCCTGATTTTATTTAGCCGTGGCTTTGGCCCTGTCTTCCTGGGACATCGCCGCCAGTTTCTCCACTTCCTTTATGTCCAGCCCCAAACCTTTGGCGACACGCTTTCCATAGTCTTTATCCGCCTTATAGAACACCGCCGTCTGGCGTAACTGTATCCGTTTTTGAGCGCCGCACAAGTGGCTTACAATATTACCGATAAGATGCTCACGGTCTTGGTCGGTCATAACTTCGCGGTAGAGATTGCCGGCCTGAACGAAATCGTCGTTCGGATGTGAAAAGGCGTGACGTGCCGCCTCGCCGGATACGTCAAACGGAGGCTCCAGGGCTTTCGGATCCGGTGCAGGTCCGCCGAGGCTGTTCGGCCAGTAATTCGGGCCGCCTCCGCCGTTATTGTCAATACGCATCGAGGCATCCCTCTGGTAACTGTTTTCAGAGGCGCCTTTCGGCGAGTTGACCGGAATAAGATGATAGTTCGGACCCAGACGATGAATGTGAGTATCGTGATACGAGAAAATTCGCCCCTGCAGCATCTTATCCGGTGAGACGGTGATTCCCGGCACTACATTGCCCGGGCTAAAGGCGGCCTGCTCGACCTCGGCAAAGTAATTTTCAGGGTTTCTGTTCAAGACGAGCTTGCCGACTTCAATTAAAGGAAAATCACCGTGAGGCCAGACCTTGGTGATATCAAAGATATCGAACCGATAGTCTTTCGCCTGCTCCGGAGTCATAATTTGTACTTTCATCGTCCAGCTCGGATAATCACCGCGTTCTATGGCGTCATATAAATCTTTAGTGGCATGATTTGGCTCCTCACCTGACAAACGGGTCGCCTCTTGCCTGGTAAGATTTTTTATGCCCTGATCGGTTTTCAGGTGATATTGTATCCAGAAGTACTCACCTTTTTCATTATACCATTTGAAGGTATGGCTGCTGTAGCCGTTCATATTGCGGTAAGTGGCGGGGGTCCCCCGGTCGGAGAATAAAATAGTCACCTGGTGAATTGATTCGGGAGTTAACGAAAGGAAGTCCCAGAACATATCCGGGTCCGGGCAGTTGGTAGCCGGATTTCTTTTCTGGGTGTGTATAAAATCGGGAAACTTAAGCGGGTCGCGAATGAAAAAGACGGGAGTATTGTTCCCGACCAGATCGTAGTTCCCATCCTCGGTATAAAACTTGACGGCAAAACCACGGGGATCGCGTGCGGCGTCGGCCGAACCTCTTTCGCCGCCTACGGTGGAGAAACGGGCAAAAACCTCCGTTCGCTTGCCCACTTTGGAAAGAAATTTTGCCTTGGTATATTTTGTTACATCCGAGGTGACCTCGAAATAGCCGCCCGCACCGGCGCCCTTGGCGTGCACAACCCTTTCGGGAATTCTTTCACGGTCGAAGTGTGCCAGTTTTTCCAAAAGGTGAGCGTCCTGCATAAGAATTGGCCCACGAGTGCCTGCGGTCATGGAATTCTGGTCGTCGCCGACCGGTATTCCAAAGGCAGTTGTTAACTTTTTTTTATTTGAATTACTCATTTTAATGCCCCCTTTCTGAATAAAACAAATTCAAACTCATTATACTTGCTTTGCAACGTTGTCGGAGCTCATCTCTAATTCAAACTGACCGATTTGACTTGTCATACCTGCGAAAGCAGGTATCCAGAAATGATTTCAATAATCTGGATTCCCGCTTGCGCGGGAATGACACACTGTGTTATGTTATTACAAAATCATTAGTTATAACAACCATATTCTAAAGAACAGTCAGTTTGAGTCACTAATTAGTTTTTGTATTAAAAGAAATACACACTATGCCTGGCCTTTTGCCGCAGGTGGTGTAAATACTCTCAGTCCCAGTTCACGGTCGAGCATGAACATACCGCCGGGTGCATTTTCCATCATTTTTAGTTTTTGTACATTATCCTCGGCGGAAGACTCTTCCTCGACTTGTTCGGTGACAAACCATTGTAAAAAGCTGTTTGTCGCGTGGTCCTTTTCCTGGATAGCCAAATCGACCAAATTGTTAATCAGTCCCGTGACTTTTTGCTCATGCGCGCGAACCGCTTCGAGGACAGCCAGCGGTGAATCCCATTTCGTCGGCGGCCCCTCTATCGTTTTTAATAAAATCCTGCCGCCGCGTTCGTTGATAAATTCGTATATCTTCATCGCATGCACCATCTCTTCCTGTGTCTGCACCCGCATCCAGTTGGCAAAGCCGTTGAGGTTCAGGGACTTGAAATAGGACTCCATCGACAAATACAGATATGCCGAATACATCTCCGCATTCACCTGCTCGTTCAGCGCATTTTCCATTTTCTTACTTATCATATATCATCCTTTCCACAATCCGTGAACATTACAGTGCTCTCTGGCGCTAACGGAATCCGCTTTGACATGAAAGACGGCCTCCGGGGCCATCGCCGGCTTGAGGAATTGCCTGTATGCCTTGCCGTCGGCCAGCAGTTCAATCCACTCGATATAATGTTTTTCTTCCATCGGATGGGGCACGTCGCCGACCTTGACTTTATAGCCGCCATCGATTTTTTCGATGACCGGCACATGCTTTTCCTTGCCGGTGTCGGCAGTTTTTTCTTCAAGAAGCTCCATAGGTTCGCCACAACAGACCAGCTCACCCGCGCCGCCGTGAAGCACTTCGACAATATTGCCGCAAATCGAACATTTGTATATTTGCAGTTGTTTGGCCATTTTCTTCCCCTTTCATTTCTATAACGCTAATTTGCTATATTAAGCTCTTTATGTTTTGCTAAAATGTTGTCGGCCAACCTGTCCAGCGCGGCATAATCATCCTCTTTCGGATGTCCCTTTACCACCACCGGTTCTAATATCTCCGCTTTGAGATTCGGCATTAATGCCGTCAACTGCTCGACCATTTTGCCGCCCCAGCCGTAGGAACCTATAACCGAAGCGAATTTAACTTTGGGTCTCAGGGCATTTGCCAAAAATGCCGCATAAGCTGCACTTGGATGAGGCCCGATCAGTACCGTCGGTGAACCAATGACTACGGTCGCCGCATCTACCAGCGCCATAGCGAGCTTGCCGATATCGATTGTCGCAAGCTCGAACTGCTTTACGGTAATGCCTCTTTGAATCAGGGCATCCACGAAATAAGACACCATATTGGCCGTGCTGCCGTGCATTGATACATAAGGAATGATTACCTCGTTTTTGACGGTATCAGATGCCCAGTCCTTATAAGCATTTACGATAAACTCCGGCCGGTTATGCACCGGGCCGTGACTGGGGGCGATAATGTCTATTTTCCGGCCTTCGAGCTTTGCAATGTTTTTATTTATTTGGCCCCTGAACGGCATCATTATTTCTGCATAATAACGCTTTGCCGATTCATAGACAGTTGCCTGATCGTCCGCATACAGACTGCTGGTCGCAAGGTGGGCGCCGAAGAAATCGCACGGGAAAAGTATCCTGTCTTCTTTCAGATAAGTCCCGAAAGTTTCCGGCCAGTGCACCCACGGTAGATATATAAATTCGAGAGTTTTGTCACCAAGTGAAAGCGTCTGGCCGTCTTCAACGGTAATGAAACTGTCATCCTTGATATCGAGCAGCTCCATCAGCATTTGCTTGCACTTGGGATTCGTCACGACTTTTGCATCCGGAAACATCAAAAGTACATCGGGCAGGCTTCCGGAATGGTCCTGTTCGGCGTGGTGACTGACGATGTAATCGATTCTTTCAACGCCGCACCGGATAATATTATCCAACAGAACTGTTGTCTTGGTCGGATCGACCGTATCAAGCAAAGCCGTTTTGTCACTGCCTTTTATCAGGTAAGAATTGTAGCTCGTGCCGTCCGGCAGGGGGATCAGCCTGTCGAATAATCTGACATCCCAGTCAATCGCCCCGACCGCAAAAACATCGTCATTAATCTTTCTCATCCTTCAATACCTTTCAAGGCTTCGATTACCTCTTCATAGTCCGGTTCGTTTGTCAGTTCATCCACTATCTGTATGTATCTGATTGTCCCCTTTGCATCCACTATGAAAACGGCTCGTGCGAGCAGCCGCAGTTGTTCAATCAGAACACCGAATGCTTTTCCGAATTCTGCTTTACGATGGTCCGAAAGTGTCTGCAAATTTTCTATTCCCGCTGCGCCGCACCATCGTTTCTGAGCAAACGGAAGGTCCATACTGATAGTCAGGATAACCACATGCTTGCCGAAATTCGTGGCCTGCTCATTGAACTTTTTTGTCTGGATATCGCAAACGCTCGTATCCAATGACGGCACCGATGATATCAGACATACCTTTCCGGAAAATGAGGATAACCTGACCGGTGAGAGGTCATTGGCAAGAACTTCAAAATCCGGCGCCTTATCGCCGACCTTGACCTGATTGCCCGCCAGCGTCAGAGGATTGCCCTTCATTGTTACTGTTTTTTTCTCTTCCATGATTCCACTCCTTATCCCTCATTGAAATTCGTGTTCATCCGCAGCGGTATTACCAAAGTTTACAGCGCAAAATTTCCGCCGTAAAGACAGATTTTTCCTCATTTTTCAGATTCGCGGTCTGTTCGGCTATTTCGTCGAATATTATCTCCTGCTGATTTTCAGAAGTTTGTGGCTTCCAGCTCGTAATAGCTCAGCGGATGTGCACAGGCGGGGCACATATTCGGCGGCTCAAGCCCTTCGTGTACATAACCGCAGTTTCTGCAGACCCATCTGACCGGTTTGTTTCTCTTGAATACAAGCCCGTCTTTTATATTTTTCGCCAAAGCAGTATATCGCTGTTCATGGCGTTTTTCTGCGATGGCAATATTGCGAAAAACTTCGGAGATTTCTTTGAATCCCTCCTTATCCGCTACCTCGGCGAAGCCTGGGTACATCTCGGTATTCTCGTAGTGCTCACCCGCCGCCGCTTCTTTCAAATTCTCAAGTGTGTTGCCGATGACGCCGGCGGGGAACGCCGCCGTTATTTCCACCTCCCCGCCTTTTAGAAATTTGAATTCGCGCTTGGCGTGTTCTTTTTCCTGATTGGCCGTCTCCTCGAAAATAGCCGCTATCTGCTCGTATCCTTCCTTTTTGGCCTGGCTGGCAAAATATGAATATCTGTTTCTTGCCTGCGATTCGCCCGCAAATGCAGCCAATAAATTCTTTTCTGTCTGGCTTCCTTTTAGTTCCATATTATAACCTCTCTTTCTTCTTTTCTAAATTGCCGACTACACAATCAATCTATTTACACAAATTGCATATCCCTTC
>Ga0315545_1000925_pt1 | contig 30195 bp, 23 predicted proteins | sample SalMarSW160210MG_FD_203096 | JGI IMG/M metagenome (GOLD analysis project Ga0315545, IMG submission 203096) | Salt marsh sediment microbial communities from the Plum Island Ecosystem LTER, Massachusetts, United States - Salt Marsh Sediment SW1602-10 ...
CCCTCCAGTTTCTCACGGCCATACCAGAATCAATGGGCGCCGAAGAACACCTCATCCGCGCCTTCAGAGCCATGGAGGCTTTTCGCCCAGACCACGTGATCCTTGACGCCATCTCAGCCTGCAATCGCATGGGTTCAGAGGCTGCCGCCTTTGACTATCTGATGCGCCTCATCAATGCCTGCAAGGAGCAGGGAGTGACTATCGTGCTCACCAACCAGGCCACAGGGCTGAAAGAAGAGCAGGAGATTAGCGGCATCGGCATCTCCTCCCTGGTAGACGCGGTCATCTTGCTGCGCTACAACGAAATCGGCGGCGAGATTAACCGCACCCTGCTGGTCATGAAATCCCGCGGCTCCAAACATTCCAACCAGTACCGCGAGTTTCTAATCACCGACCAGGGCATTGACGTCGTTGATGTTTACGTTGGTGAGGGCGGTATGGTGACCGGCACAGCCCGCTACGAGCAGGAGGAAAGGGAAGCAGTGGAGCAACGAGTCAGAGAACATGAAATCAAGCGCAAGGAGCACGAAGTCATTGAAAAACGAGCTGAACTCGAGGCGCAGACTGCACATCTACGAGCTGAACTCGAGGCCTCTGAAGCAGAGCTGGGATCCCTTCAGCTGGAAACGAGCATGCGCCAGCGCGGAAGAAACGCTCGAGCGAGAATCCGGGCTGAGAATGCTGACAGCCCTCGGCTCGGGACGAAGCGGAAAGGCGCAGGAGGGAAAGGGGGTCCAAAATGAGACAGCCTGCTCAAAGAACAAAGAAAGAGGGCTCTGGAACTCAGGGTAAAACGTACATGCTACGGCTCTTTGTGGTCGGTGACGAGTCCAATTCCAAACAGGCACGAGAGAATCTCGTGAAGATCTGCGAAGACCACCTCAAAGGAAAATATAAGATCGAAATCGTAGACGTACTTGAGGATTTTGAGGCTGCACTTAAAAGCAATATCTTGTTGACGCCGGCACTGGTGGTAGTCAGCGCCTCGCCGCCCGTCACGATCTTTGGCAACCTGAGCGATACCGAAAAGGTCCTTAGTGCGTTGGGACTAACTGGAGGTAAATCATGAGGAGCAAAAAGCCAACCTACCAAGAACTCAAGGCCAAACTGGCCTATGCCGAGGAGATCATTGCAGCCTTGCGCAGGGAAGAGGTGGACGCTGTTGTCGGCAAGAACCACGTTGCTCTCCTACTCATGAAAGAAATGGAGGAGGCACTGCGGGAGAGTGAGGAGAGGTACCGGTCGCTATTCGAAGGAATCAGCGATTCGGTAATGGTCTATAGTTCGCAAGGAAGGCTCCTAGACTGCAACAAAGTTACACTTCAGCGGTTAGGTTACAGCCATGAAGAGTTACTCCGATTGAGCGCAGCTGATATTGTCCATCCCGACTTATACCAATTGATGAAAGACAATCAGAAGAGGATATGGGCTGGAGAAGGCACTGTAGTAGAGTCGGCACATCTCTGCAAGGACGGAAAGGTCATTCCTGTAGAGGTCAATGCCCGCAGGATCGAATATAAAGGAGAATTGGTTATCCTCGCCGTGGTGCGAGACATCACCGAGCGCAAGCAGGCAGAGGAGGCACTTTCGTATTCAAAAGACAAACTGCAAATACTTCAACAGATTACTGCCACAGTTCACAGCACGTTGGAGAAGGAGAAATTATTCAATCAGATAGCTGATGGGATTGTATATTCCCTGGGGTATACCGCTGCCTTAATAATCCTGCTCAATGATGAGAAGAATTGCTTCGAGGTGCAAACGTTCTCCACTCACAAACGGCTTGTTACACAGATAGATAAGGTATTGGGATTTCCACTGAAAAAATTCTCATTTTCAGCGGAACCTGTGCCAAATGATGCAATAGGCACAGTATTGAAGGGGAAAATAGTAGTTACTAAAAACCTCGCTGAAATCGCCTACCCTCTGATCAGTAAAAGTGCTTGTTCAATTATTCAAGCACTAAGAAGGAGCAAGAATTACATCGTAGCTCCCTTAAGGATCACAGATGAGGTGGTCGGGGGATTAATGATTAGCAGTGAACGAGAAGAGATTACCGCGGAGGAATTACAATTAGTTGAAACCTTTGCATATGCTGCATCTCAGGCAATCACAAACGCTAGTTTACATATGGAAACGAAGCGGGCTGCTGATGCGCTCAGGGAGAGTGAAGAGAAATATCGGGATTTAGTAGAGAATGTAAACGATGTGATTTATATGTTAGACATAGACGGAATAGTCACCTACATCAGCCCTGTTGTGGAAGCAGTTACGGGCTTTAGCCTTAAGGAAGTTGTCGGCAGGCCTTTTACAGACTTCGTGTACGAAGAGGATTTACCACTTATTATGAAGCGGTTTCAGGAACTTATGTCCGGTCATCTGGAACCAACTGAGTACAGACTTATCGACAGGTCTGGACAGATCCGCTGGGTTCGATCCTCCAGTCGCCCGATCGTTGAGGATAATCGTGTTATCGGTTTACGAGGGGTTTTTTCGGACATCACCGAGCGCAAGCAAGCCATCGAACAGATTAAGCGCCATAACAGAGAATTAGCTATCCTTAACAAAATTACCACCTCAGTGAGCAGTACCTTGGATTTACATGAGATCCTGGATTTAGCCCTGTCCAATGTTCTGGAAATTGCTGGCCTAAATATTGGCTCCATCTATCTCATGGACCATCAGGCAGAAGAGGTTGCTCTCGTCACCTATCGTGGCTCATCAGAGGAGTTTGCACAACAGGTACGCAGCTTTAAGATGGGTGAGAGCCTTACAGGCCGTGTAGCACAGTCAGGGGAACCTATCGTAGTCGGTGATCTCACTAAAGATAGTAGAGTCGCAACGTCATTAGTAAGCGAGGAAGGGATCCACTCCTTTGCTGCAATCCCGATGAAGTCGAAAGGAAAGGTGCAGGGAGTGATATGTATAGCAAGCCACAGGCATCACCAGTTTATCCATGAAGAAATCCAACTCTACATATCCATAGCCGACCATATCGGCATAGCCATCGAGAATGCACGTCTATACGAAAAAACGAAACAGGTGGAGGAGGGGCTTCGAGAGAGCGAGGGACAAAAGAAGGCTATTCTTGACTCCTCAATAGATAGGATTCGTCTTGCTGACAAGGATATGAGGATCATCTGGGCAAACCAGACACACACAAAAGACCTCAATATGGCCCCTGAAGATTTAGAGGGTAAGGTCTGTTATGAAGTCTTTGTCGGTAGGGACAGCCCATGCCCGGAATGTCCAGCCCAAAAAGCACTCAAGACTGGCAAAGTTGAACATACTACCCTGGTTCGATCTCAAGCAGGGGGAATAGACAAGAAAACATATCTGGATTCTTATGCCGTGCCTATCAAAAACGAGTCCGGTGAAATTGTCAGCATGATAATGATTACCAGGGACATCACTGAACAGGTGCTGGACGAGAAAAGGCTTCGGGAGAGCAAGGAGAGATACCGAGAGCTCGCAGATAGCATCACCGATGTCTTTTTTGCAATGGATAAAAACTTGAGGTACACATACTGGAACAAGGCCTCTGAAGAGCTCACGGGAATTCCAGCGAAAAACGCCATCGGGAAGTCCCTCTTCGAGATTTTCCCTGACACCCCACAAACAAGGGCGGCTGGAGAGACATACCGGGAAGTACTGAAAACGCAGAAATCCAAGACTTTTATGTACAAATACCACCTCAAAGGTAAGAGCTTTTTCTTTGATATTACGGCATATCCATCCAGAGATGGGCTGTCTGTTTTCGTCAGGGACATTACCAAGCAAAAGCAGACAGAGTACGCATTGTGGGAGAGCGAGAAGCGCTACCGTAGTTTGTTTAATGGCGTACCTGTGGGGCTCTACAGAACTACCCTCAATGGTAAGATCCTTGATGCGAACAGGGCTTTGCTTGAGATACTGGGCTATCCCAATCGGGAAACATTAGTTCATGCAAACGCCATTGAATTGTACGTGAACCCAAAGGATAGCGAGCTCTTTCAGGCCACAGTTGAGAGACAGGGTGCGATCTATGACTTTGAAACGCAACTGTATGGCTATGATGGGACGCCGGTGTGGGTAGGAATTAATGCCCGAGTAGTCAAAAATGCCGATGGAAACATCCTTTACTACGAAAGAAGCATGACCGATATCACCGAGCGCAAGATGACGGAGAAGGCACTGAAGGAAAGCGAGGAAAGGTACAGGCTGTTAAGTGAGAATGTACCGGTAATTCTCTATTCGGCATTATCAGATGAAACCTCTACAAATCTCTTTATATCAGGAAAAGTAGAGGAGCTTACCGGATATTCCGATAAACAGTTTATCGAAAACCCGGAACTCTATTCCGCTATCATTTATCCTGATGATAAGGCGTATGTGTGGGAAAAGATCGAAGAGCACCGGAAGAAAAAAATCCCGCTTGATGTCGAATATCGCATAATCACAAAGGGCAACGGAGTAAAATGGATCAGAGACAATGCAAATCCTATTTTTAATGAAGAAAAAGAGATCATTCGAATTGATGGCTTTATGGAAGACATCACCGATCGCAAACAGGCACAGGAGGCGCTAATAGAGAGCGGGAATCGCTTCCGTGAACTGTTCGACAACATGAGCAGTGGTGTGGCGGTCTATGAGCCAATCAACGACGGCAGTGATTTCATAGTCAAGGATTACAACAAAGCTGGTGAGCTGATCAGTAAGGTTAATAAAGAACATATTGTCGGCAGGAGTGTCCTGGAGGTATTTCCAGGGATAAAACAGTTTGGCCTCTTTGAGGTATTACAGAGGGTATGGAACATTGGAGGACCAGAACATCACCCCGTCTCCCTCTATCAGGATGATTATCTGACCCACTGGGCTGAAAACTATGTCTACAAACTGCCATCTGGTGAAATAATTGCAGTCTTCGACGATGTAACCGAGCGGGTGCAGGCGGAAGAGGAATTAAGATGCTCACAGGAACAGCTACGCAGCCTGGCAGATCATCTCCAGACCGTGAGGGAAGATGAAAGGACCAGCATAGCACGAGAGATTCACGATGAGCTGGGGCAGGCATTGACCGGCTTGAAGATGGATCTCTCCTGGATGGCCAAGAAGATACCGGAAGATCAAAAATCACTCCTCGACAAGGTACATTCAATGTCAGAGCTCACCGGTACCACGCTCAGAACAGTACAGAGGATTTCCACAGAGCTGAGGCCCGGGCTTTTAGACGACCTTGGGCTGGTGGCAGCAGCCGAATGGCAGATAGAGGAGTTTCAAAATCGAACGGGAATTAAAAGTAAGCTTACCGTAGACCCTGAGGATATCACTTTAGATGACAGGCGCTCTACGGCGCTCTTTCGTATCCTTCAGGAGACCCTCACCAACGTGGCCCGCCACGCACAGGCGACAAGGGTGCAGGTGAGCTTAAAGGAAAAAGATGGTGTCTTAAAGCTAAGAGTGAGAGACAATGGCATAGGGATAACGAAAGAGCAGATTTCCGATTCCAAATCATTTGGCATCATTGGAATAAAGGAGCGTGTCCATCCGTGGAGAGGTGAGGTGAAGATCAGCGGTAGATCTGGGAAAGGGACGACGGTAGTGGTGAGGATGCCGGTTAAGGATTGAGGGATTTTAGATTTGCGATTTTAGATTGAAGGGGATTTGAAAATGAAGAATGCGGAGTTCGGAATGCGGAATGAAGGGGAATTTGGCTTTTGGATTGCGGAGTGCAGATTTCGGCCTGCCTCGGCCTCCGGCTCGGTTTCCAGCCCTTAGAGCTTAGAACTTGGAGAGAGGGAGGACCCTACGGCTCGGAGAGAAATTGAAAATGGAAACTTAACGCCTGGATTTCCGTTGCCGCAGATAAGTCCAGATTGCCCCGGTAAAACCAATAATTACAAGGACGATAAATAAGATAGTTAGGTTAGTCATTATCAGAACCTCCATCAATTACGTAGCCCCATATGAAAAAACCTATAGCGGCTAATAGGCCAATAATCAGATTTGAAATATTCCATTGATCTTTGACAATATTGCCTATCACAGCAACAAGGGCAACACCTTTGCTTATATCATAAAGGTATTTGGCTGTATTTTCTCTTTGTTTCTTGTTCATTTGAATAGTTGGTTTTTCAAGAATAGACGAAATGAATTTTGAAAGTCAAGGATTTTGTCAATCTCCATATTTTGGATTTTGGAATCAACTGATTGCGGAATGCGGAATGAAAGAGATGTTAGATTTACGATTGTCGATTTTCAAATTAAGGGATTGGGGGATTTGCGATTTGTAATTTGTAATTTGCGATCCATATTTTTACATCCACAGCATGAGAAAGAAAATGAAAGAAGGGGAACCGAAGAAGAGAATCAAACAATTGCCCTGCGAGTTATGAAGCTTGTGGGTGTTTTACCAAAAACCATTGAGGGTCGTGCAATAGGTAATCAGCTTATACGGTCTGGAACGTCTATCGGCGCTAATTACCGGGCGGCATGCAAAGGTCGTTCAAAAAAAGAGTTTATCGCAAAACTGGGCATTGTTGAAGAGGAAGCGGATGAAAGTGCATATTGGATGGAACTGATTATTGAAGGTGATCTTTTGAAAAGGGAACTCGTGCAACCATTGCTTGACGAGGCGAATGAAATCGCAGCTATTATGGCTGCATCTCGCATGACAGCTTCTAAAGGTGCCCAGAAAGAAAAGAAATATTCGGAATAGGAGAAAATGAAAAATCGATAATTGCAAATTGAAAATCACAAATAGGAGTATCAGAATGATAAGGATCCTCATCGCCGATGATCATATGATTGTGAGAGAGGGGATAAAACAGATTATTTCAGAAATCCCCGATATGACTGTTGCTGATGAAGCGCACACAGGGCACGAGGCACTGAATAAGGCGTTAACAAACGACTACGATGTTGTTGTGCTGGATATCACCATGCCCGGAGTCAACGGGCTTGATGTGATGAAACAAATAAAAACTCAAAAACCGCACCTCCCTGTTTTGGTGCTCAGCGTGCATCCGGAAGAGCAATACGCATTAAGGGTTTTAAAGGCAGGTGCCTCCGGATATTTAACAAAGGAGAGCGCATCTGATGAATTAATAGCGGCTATACGTAAAATATCATCAGGGCGAAAATATATTACCTCCTCACTTGCTGAGAAATTAGCGTTTGACCTTGAAAGCGATACTGACAAACCACGCCATGAGTCCCTCAGTGATCGAGAGTTTCAGGTGCTGTGCATGATTGCCTCTGGAAAAACAGTAAAAGAGATCGCAGAGGAAATTTTCCTGAGTGTAAAAACCATAAGCACCTATCGAGCCCGTATTCAGGAAAAAATGAAAATGAAGAACAATGCGGAATTAACCTATTACGCCGTAAAACATGGATTGGTAGACTGAAAAGTTTCCTTTGGACAGTTGTTAACCGCAGAGCCGCAAAGGACGCAGAGAAGAAAATTTTTCCCTTGCCGTTGAGAGGCAGGCAAGGGAAAAGTATCTCAGCCCTTTGGGCGATAGGAATAAAGTGGATATCAATACATTAAGCAGTAAAATCATCGGTGCAGCTATAGAGGTACATAAAGCCCTTGGCCCCGGTTTACTTGAATCAGCATATGAAGAATGCTTATGTTATGAGCTGAGTCTCCAAGGTTTATCAATTGAAAGGCAGAAGCCCTTACCCGTAAAGTATAAAGGAAAGAAACTGGATTGTTGTTACAAGTTGGATACCGTCGTTGAAAATGCAATCATACTTGAATTGAAATCATGCGAGAAGATTGAACCAATCCATAAGGCACAGCTTTTGACATATCTCAAGTTATCAGGCATTAATTTGGGATTGCTTCTAAATTTTAACGTGCCGGTAATGCGGGATGGAATAGTACGAATTGTAAATAAATTAAAGGAGTAGCCCCGCAGGGCTTGAGTATTTTTGCTTTTCGCTGTCCTTGCCCCGTGAAATTCACGATAGTGACAGCGAAGCGTATTTCACTAGGTTCAGCGGAAAGCAAAAAATAACTATACCTCAGCGATCTTTGCGTCTCTGCGGTTAATCATAAAACCAGAAGAAGCGAAATGACATAATGACTCAACCCTGACAGCGAAGCGACATGACGTAATGACACAATGACCATCCTTTGCTATTCGCCAAGCCTTTACTCCCTTTTATCCCCTCGGTTCCGATCACCTCTTTTTGTGTCTACGAGGTCTTGCTTTTTGAACTGTAAGATGCTATCTTTACGATACTTAAAAAAGGAGACCATTATGGCAGATGTAGCTAAACTTAATGAGCTGATTTTAAATAATATTCAAGGGTTATCAGAGAAAGAAAAAAAAGAAATTTTGAGTTTTATAGAATACTTAAAGATTAAAGAGGATCATTCTTTCATCGAATATGTCAATAAGAGGACTCGAGAGGCTATAGAAGCTAAGACACGTGGTGAGGAATTTACTTCATTAGAAGATCTACAGCGAGATTATGCCTAGACCTTATAAACTTGATCTCTCCCCCGCTGCCGGAAGAGACTTGAAAAGATTACCTCTTTACATTCAAAAAGAAAAAGCGAGCTCCGCATTGCCCCGCCATGTCATACCCCACTCAGAAGTGTGGTATCTATCAACATCCAGATTTATTTTGCCTGTAACTCTCGATAAACGTCTTCATTTCTTTCACAAAGACTTCAATATCAGCAAGATCGTTCTTTATTATTTGATATAACTCCCTATCATTGACCTCATGATAAAAATGAACCAATCGATTTCTGTAGCCTGCCATTAATCTAAGTTTTTCGGCGAGTTGCTTTGTAATGACCCCCCTGTCACCAAGGGCGCTTGCTATTTCCTTATATTCGACAATGCCCTTGCCAGGAGTCTTTGCGATAATGTGTCTGCCGATATCAAAAATCGCTTCAAGGGAGCGCCTTAAATAACTCTCGGCTATAGCAGGGCTATCATCATCAAGAAAATCCTTTTTATCGAGATATGATACCCTCTTCAACCTTTCGACAGCCTTACTAATAAATCCGAGTCTATCCTCTATAAGCTTTATATTCAAATTCGAAATAACCATTGTCGATAGCCTCTAAAAAGTCTGTTTCATTACGCCTGAATATCTCTCGTTCGTCTGATGCAAACATCAGTACCTTTTCCTCAAAGTTCTCTCTATATTCTTGATTTAAAGAATATACATTAATCCCCTTGATGGCCTCAAGCTGAATGAGATGGTCAACCTCGTGTAAAAAAAGGAGGTCAGCTTTAAACGGGGAGACGAAATCCTGGAACTCGAGACTCAAAGCCGCATAAGCCTCGAGGCTATTGTGGGGAGGGATCTTGAATAAGACCGCAAAGTCAATATCCGATTCCCTATCTTTCAGTTCTACATGTTTTCCTTCCAAGAGGGCTTTTCCCTCCTCTTTCTGGGAACCAAAAAGATAACACAAGACCACATTATATTTTTTGCATATCTGCCCAATTTGATTCATTGTTTATAAATTCCCCGGCTTAATTCCTGTTTCAGCAATTTCAAGCAGGCTGATTACATCTTCCAGTGAAGATAGCCCGGATGAAAGAAAAATATAAGAAATTATAAACTATTTTAATATGTTATAGAAAAATTGTCAAAACTATTCTTTCGAACTTTCATAATGAATAATCCTGATAATTCTTTACTAGACCACAATAGCCTAACACATTGACATAAAATCCACATGACCCAATGACCCAATGACTTACTGACCCACTGACCATCCTCTCCTGCCTACTGTTACCACGCCTGCCCCGTAGGTCAGAATGATCGTACTGGGGTGAAATCATAGCTCTCCCCATATTGAGTATGGCTTGACATATGTATCAGCTATGTTCAAGGGCCAAGCTGATAAATTGAGCTCTATTTCACTGTGGCTTACTGCCTACTGCTTACTGCCTACTGCATTCTGTAGGACAAACACCGACAAAAAAAAGAGCTAAAACCCTACAGAAAAATCAGACAAACACCGATACCATTATATTTCTACTCCATGTAAAATAAACTGGTGGAATGGTCTTATTCAATGGTCATGTAAGTTAATATCACTTAACCGCGCAGCTGGAATAATGGAATAATGGAATAATGGAATATTGGAATGTTGGAGTTATGACTTTAAGAGGTGTTGAGTTTTATCCACCTATGTCAGACCCGTGTAATCTGTATTCTGGACACTAAATCCTGAATTGGGAATATTTGCAGCAGATTCAGTATCCAGTATTCAGTATCCAGCATCCAGCATCTAGTCCCGATTTATCGGGATGAAGCATAAGAGGCATAGCCTCATTAATCTATTATAGGCAAATTGTGTCACATGAAAGGGCTCCATAATGAAAGTTTTTATTGCCGATGATTCGCCGATTCTACGCGAACGCCTAAAGACAATGCTGTCTGACTTTCCGGAAGTCGAAATTTCCGGCCAAGCAAAAGATACACCCGAAGCGATAAAATCCATAAAAGAGTTGAAACCGGATGTGGTGATACTGGATATCCGGATGCCGGGCGGAAGTGGAATTGAGGTGTTGCAAAGCATCAAAAAAGACAGGCCAGACATAAAAGTAATCGTGTTCACCAATTACCCCTACCCGCAATACCGCAAAAAGTGCATGGATCTTGGGGCAGATTTCTTCTTCGCGAAGGCAACCGAATCCGAGAAGCTTCCTAAGGTTATCGAGCAGTTATTAAAAAATGCCAAGAATTAGAGGGTTATGCCTAACGTGATCAATGGGCCTGAAAACACATCTAACCGGAAACAGCTATGAGCGCAATGATACAACTGGTTGCATTTCTTCTTGATGGACAACAATTTGCAGTCCACCTTTCATCCGTTGAAGGTGTTGTTCGCATGGTTGAAATAACCCCATTGCCCAAGGCTCCTGATATCGTGTCAGGCATTATCAATTACAAGGGCAGCGTTATTCCGGTGATGAATGTCCGCAGACGATGCAATATTCAGGAACGAGAGATCGAGTTGAGCGATAAGCTCATCATAGTGAATACCGGCCAGCGCACAGTTGCACTGCACGTTGATCATGTGAGCGGGGTGGTTGAGCGATTACAGGACCACATCATAGGTGCAAAGACCATCCTGCCGGAGCTCCCGTATATTGAAGGCGTTATAAAGCTTGAGGATGGGATGATTCTCATTCACAACCTGGATCAGTTCCTGTCCCTTGAAGAGGAAAAGATACTGGGTGAGGCCATGGCTGCCCATATAACCGAAGGGCATCAGGCGGAAGGAAAAAAGAAGAGAAGAAAGCGGTAGCGGCCGAACCTTTCGTCCGCAAGGTTGAGAGCTCATGAAGACAAAAAAGGCAGTAATGGAAGATGCAGTTGTCCCCGAGGAGCTTCTCTCACGATTGGCAGATATCCTGAGGCTTCATATGGGGCTGTATTTTCCGAGGAAAAACTGGAACAGCCTCAAGGGAAAACTATTTGACGCCATGAGAGATTTTGATTTTGAGGATGCCGGGGAATTCGTTCAGTGGCTCTCATCAGCCCCCTTGACCAAAGGCCGCATTGAGCTCCTCGCCAGCCACATCACCACAGGAGAAACCCACTTCTTCAGGGAAAACAACCTGTTTTCCGCGCTGGAAAACAGGTTGTTTCCCGATCTCATTCAGGCCCGCCAGGCAGCGGGAAAACAGATCAGGATCTGGAGCGCCGGTTGCGCCACCGGAGAGGAGCCTTACTCTATTGCAATTCTGCTCAGAAAGCTGATCCCCGACTACAGCAGCTGGAATATCAGCATCCTTGCCACCGATATCAATCCCCGGTTCCTTCAAAAGGCACGGGACGGCATCTATTCAAAGTGGTCCTTTCGAAATACCCCGTCATGGGTCGTTGATGAGTATTTTCGGCACCTGGAAGACGGCCTCTCCATGATTCTTCCGCACATCAAACAGATGGTTCAATTCTCTTACCTCAACCTGGCCGAGGACGTGTATCCATCGCTTCTGAACAATACCAATGCCACGGATATGATCTTTTGCCGTAATGTGCTTATGTACTTTGCCCCCGATTACACACAACCCGTCGTCGACCGGCTCTACCGATCACTCGTCAACGGCGGAATCCTTATGGTGAGTCCCGTTGAAACATCGCAGGTCATCACCCCTCAATTTATACCGGAGCGGTATGACGGCATGGTATTTCACAGAAAGGATTCAGGAAATCCAGCGCTGTACAGGAAGGCACCTGAAATTACACAAAACCATACAGAACCCCGGGTTGTGCACTTTAAAGAGATGATTCCCCAACGGGATCCTCGCACGGCAAGGGCAGTTGAAAAAACAATGCGGATCATTGCGAAAGATATTCCGGAGAAAAGCCCCTATGACAAGGCCCTCAATCTCTACATTCACGGCCGTTACCTGGAAGCAGAGGATAAGCTGACGAATGTATGGAAAGCGGATCACCATAATCCCAAGGCGCTCATCCTTATGGCGCGCGTCCATGCCAACCAGGGTAATCTTGATACGGCCCTGAACTGGTGCGAAAAGGCCATTGATGAAGATAAGCTCAATCCGGTTTCGTACTACCTTCGCGCCTTAATCCTTGAGGAACAGGGAAAAGATGCTGAAGCCCTGGAATCACTCAGAGGAGTCCTGTACCTGGACCCCTCCTTTGCGCTCGCCCATTTCTCACTGGGCAATCTTGCGTTTAAGCAGGGAAGGCGGGATGAGGGAGAGAGACATTTCATGAATACACTGGATATCCTGTCCCGGTTTAAACCGGATGGTGTAATTAACGAATCCGAAGGGATTACCGCGAAAAGGCTCGCCGAGATTATTTCGTCTATCAGCAGCCAGCATTCAGAGGGACCCGGGCACGATGGAGGGGGCATTGCGGGAGCGCCGAATAAACTACAACAATCGAGGCCTCAAGGCCTCCACTCGGAGATACCACTATGAGGAACCAGTTACCGGTTGAATCAGCTACCCGGGCCGGGCTTTACCAACGGTTACAGAAGGCAAAGAAAGCAATAAAAAAGGAGGCCGTCCTCCCCACACGAAACAGGAGGGAGATTCTGAAATCCCGGGCCAGGGAGCTCTCACGGGCAGAGGAGAGAAATAAGGAAACCGCACCGCATATCGAGGTTCTTGAATTCATTCTGGGCGGTGAACGGTATGCCCTTGAGACAGGGCACATTCGCGAGATCTATCCTATGAAGGAATACACCGTTCTCCCATGCACACCCCCCTTTATTATGGGCATCATCAATGTTCACCGGCAGGTTATCACCATTATAGATATGAAAAAATTCTTTGACCTCCCGGAAAAGGGACTCACCGATCTCAACAAGGTGATCATACTCAGGAAAGACGATATGGAGCTGGGAATTCTTGCCGATGAGGTGCGCGGTATCCAGGATATCGGTGAGCATGAGCTTCAACCTGCCCTTTCAACGCTCACCGATCTCCGCGCGGATTTCCTCAAGGGGGTGACGAGTGAGGGCCTTATCGTGATCGATGCGCTCAGGCTCCTGGCTGATGAGAGAATTATCGTGCATGAGGAGGTTTAGATACTAGAATATACGAATATTTACTATGGGTAACGCTCTAAACAGGAGGTATGTATGATGGGCAATATGAAAATCGGTACCAAGCTTATGATAGGCGGGCTTCTGGCCGTTATTATCCCGCTTATCATCATCGGATTTGTCTCGGTGCTCAAAACAACACAGAGCATTTCCTTCATAAAGACGAAAGATATGAAGCAGATGTCTCAAAGCCTTGCAAATGCGATCGAAATGGGGCTGCAGGAACAATTGATCAGCATAAGGAACATCTCTTACTCAAATAGCGTGATCAGTGTTACTGAAAAGGTATTCAGGGAGGGTGCGGACAACAGCAAGCAGGAGATCGCCCTTGTTCAAAAAGAGCTCAACAAGATTAAAGACGCGGCAGGAGACCGGTTTTCAAGCATAAGCCTGGTTGGCAAGCGGGATGGGGTCATATTCGCTTGCAGCGACAGCGGTAAATTCAAGGGGACCGACCTTTCAGAGCGGGATTACATCAAAAGATCCCTGCGTGGGGAGAACACCATCGGAGCGGTGGTTCATTCAAAGGCCACGGACAAATTGATCTGCACGGCCTCATCCCCGATCTACTCTTCCGACGGCAAGGAAATTACCGGTGTCGCCGTGATGTCCCTCTGGCTCAATTATTTTACCGATATCATCGACGCGGTAAAGGTGGGGAAAGCAGGATACGCCTATCTGGTGAACAAAGAAGGATACTACATCACCCATCCTGATAAGAAAAACATCCTCACCGTGACCATCTCCGGGATAAAGGGCATGGAATCCCTCGCAATGGAAATCAGCAAGGGGCACTCGGGCGCCATTGAACATACCTTAGAAGGGGTTGAAAAAATCGCCGCCTATGCCGTCATACCTCTCACGAGGTGGAGTATTGTGACTATCATTCCGAAATCGGAGATCTTCGCGCCAGCATATTTTATACGGAATCTCATTATCGGCGTCGGTGCAATCGCCTTTATCCTGGCCTTTTTCTTCTTCTCCCTCTTTGCCAGAAGCATTACGCGGCCCCTTGGCATCCTGGTTGAGGCAGTAGATCGACTGGGGATTGGTGATACGAGCGTAGACATCCAGGTTACCTCCAATGATGAAGTGGGGCAGGCCATGAGATCGGTGCAGGCAGCCATCAATGCCATGAGAGAGATAGAAAGCAAGGTCCAAAAGGTGGCTGAAGGTGATCTCACCGTTACGGTTACGCCGCGCTCGGACAAGGATACCACGATCAAGGCGCTTGCTGTCATGATAGAGAATAATCGAAAGCAGATTCAAGAGATCATGGATATCGTGAACAACCTGGCTTCAGCAACGAGCCAGATTATGTCCACCATGGCTCAGGTTGCATCGGGTGCCGCAGAATCTGCAGCGGCGGTGAGCGAGACCACAACCACGGTTGAAGAGGTCAAACAGACGGCTGAGGTTTCAAACCAGAAGGCACAGCATGTGTCCGCCACGGGCCGGCGGGCCGTGGAGATTTCCGAGCCCGGCTCACAATCCGTGGAAGATGCGATCAAGGGAATGGGCCGCGTTCAAGAACAGATGGAATCCATCGCGGACACGGTGGTCAGCTTGAGCGAGCAGAGCCAGGCCATTGGGGAGATCATAGCAACGGTGAACGATTTGGCAGAGCAGTCAAACCTGCTTGCCGTGAATGCCTCAATAGAAGCCGCTAAAGCAGGTGAACAGGGAAGAGGGTTTTCTGTTGTTTCCCAGGAGATGAAAAACCTCGCAGAGCAATCAAAACAGGCCACGGCGCAGATTCGGGGTATTCTGAATGACATACAGAAGGGAATCAGCTCGGCAGTCATGACCACAGAGCAGGGGGCCAAATCAGTGGATGAAGGGGTCACGCTGGCCATTAAGGCGGGTGAGTCGATCCGGACCCTGTCTGGCAGCATAAACGAAGCAGCGGAGGCCGCGGTGCAGATCGCGGCATCGAATCAGCAGCAGCTGGTGGGAATGAGCCAGGTGGGATCGGCAATGGAAAATATCAAGACTGCAAGCGAACAGACCGCTGCAGGCACACGGCAAATCGAGGAATCGGCCCAAGCCCTGCAACGGTTAGGACAACAACTCCAGGGAATGGTGAGCAGGTATACGGTATAAGCTCCGCTGTTGCGACAACGAGCTTCAGCGGCGGAACTTTTAAAAAGAGACCTGATAATCGTGGACCAAAACCGGGGTCGATACGGTGACAGCAAAACAGGGAACAGGCACGGGGAACGGGTATGGCAAACGCAAAGGATGATTTCCTTAAAAAACTTCTCGCAACCTTTAAGCTCGAGGCGGAAGAACACCTCAATGCGATTACGGCCGGGCTGCTGGAGCTTGAAAAATCAGGGGACGCGCAGGATCAGGGCAAGGTAGTCGAGACGGTGCTTCGCGAAGCCCATAGTCTTAAAGGCGCAGCGCGCGCGGTAACCGTACCGGAAGCGGAGCGAATATGCCAGTCCCTTGAAGGTGTCTTTTCCGCATTAAAGGGAGAAAAAATTAAGGCAATTCCGGCGATGTTCGACACGCTTCACCGCGCGGTCGACTTTCTCTCCGGCATCATTGAATCGCCCGGCGAAAAAAGGAGCGCCCTTCCAGAAGACCAGGTAACGAACATTATAGAGCAGCTCGCACGGATAGAGGCCGGCGAACCGGAAATTCCGAAAGACCTTCATGCAGAAAAAGGACTCGTGGAGAAACATAGAGAGAAGGCCAAGGCCGGATCCGCGGGCAGGGAACCCATAGAGATAATAACACCTGAGCCGGAGCCGCTCTCCGGAGATGACCGGCCCGAAGCCCGGAAAAGGCCCCTTTCAGGCAGTGTGCGAATCCCCATGGAAAAACTCGATGCCCTTCTGGTGCAAACCGAGGAGATGCTTTTAATAAAACATGCGGTTTCCCAGCGAGCGCAGGATATCACCGATATCCTGAGAATGGTTGAGGCATGGCGGAATTCATGGGCAAAGCGGTATCCGGATCTTAGAGATATTCGAAAGACCTTCGAGACAGAAGGTGCGCGAGGCGAAGACGCCTCTTTCCATGCCCGCATCGGCACATTGCTGGAGCTCAGCGATGCTACATCCGCCCATCTCACGTCCGTTGAAAGCAGAATGACCGGCCTGAGAAAATCCGTTATCACCGATCTCTACGCCCTTGAGTCCATGCTCGGGGTTCTCCTCGACAATGTAAAGGAAATGATCATGCTCCCCTTCTCCATGCTCCTTGAGGTCTTTCCGAAATTTGCCCGCGATCTTTCGCGCGATCAGGGCAAGGAGGCAACCCTGTCCATAAAGGGTGAGGAGACTCACGTTGATCGCCGGATTCTTGAGGAAATCAGGGACCCCCTGATGCATCTCGTTCGAAATTGCATTGATCACGGCATAGAGACAACGAATGAAAGATTGAAACATAATAAACCGCAGCGCGGAACTGTCACCATTGAGGTATCACGCGAGAACACCAGCAAGGTGAAGGTGTGTGTTTCTGACGACGGCCAGGGGATTGATGTGGAGAAATTGAAGACGGCAACGGTGAAACGGGGAATCATGCCTGAAAAAGCGGTGAAAAAACTCACCGGGCACGAAGCGCTCTCCCTTATCTTCGAGTCGGGGGTATCCACCAGTTCCATCATTACCGATATATCAGGCAGGGGATTGGGCCTGGCGATTGTAAAGGAAAAGGTGGGAAAAATCGGTGGCTCAATCTCGGTAGAAACCCATCGCTTTCAGGGCACCTCATTCTCAATTATTTTTCCAGCCATGCTCGCATCCCATAGAGGTATCCTGGTTCGGGTCGAAGGGGAAGAGTTCATTATTCCCACGGCACATGTTGAACGCGTAGTGCGGATTAACAGGGATGAGATCAAATCCGTAGAAAACAGGGCAGCTCTTTCGATTAACGGCCGCATGGTTCCCTGTGTCCGTCTTGGTGATATCCTCGGGGTTCCGCCCAAGGAAAAAAAGGAAGGGGAGTATATTCAGGTGGTTATCCTTGGTACTGGAGAGGAAGGCATCGGTTTCGTAGTTGACCGTGTTGAATATGTGGAAGAGATCCTGGTCAAGGAGTTCAGCAAGAACCTCTCCCGCGTCAAAAACATCAGTGGCGCCACCATCCTCGGTACCGGAAAGGTGGTACCCATACTCAATGCCGCCGATCTGGCAAAATCGGCAATAGGCGCTCCTGTTGTGAGCGCCAAGGCCCCTGTTTCCGTTAAAAGTGAAGAGGAAAAACGATCTCTTCTGGTTGTGGAGGATTCCATCACCTCACGAATGTTGCTAAAGAACATACTGGAGGCTGCCGGATATACGGTGAAAACAGCGGTCGACGGCATTGACGGCTTTACCACCCTGAAAGAGGGACATTACGACCTCGTGGTTTCCGATATTGACATGCCCAGGCTGAACGGCTTCGGGCTCACCGCCAAGATTCGTGCCGATAAAAAACTCTCGAATTTACCGGTGGTGCTCGTTACCGCGCTTGAATCGCGAGAGGACAGAGAGCGGGGAATCGACGCAGGAGCCGATGCCTATATCGTTAAGAGCAGCTTTGACCAGACCATTCTGATCGATATTATACGGAGGCTTATCTGAGTTCACGATATAGTAAACCACAAAACCTCGAGATACGTTGGGAATGAGCACATCGCGGGAAGAAAGATATAATTCCAGCGGGAAAGGAAGAAATGATTTCGAGGGCCTGCCCTTGTAGACCGAGGAAAAATTTATGATCAGGGTGCTTATTGTAGAGGATTCGGAGGTGGTGAGCGACTTTATCGCCTATATTCTCGAGTCCGATCCGGATATTACGGTCATTGGAACCGCCGGCAACGGAGAGGAAGCGCTTGAGCTCGTAAGGCGCAAGAAACCGGATCTCATAACCATGGATATTCAGATGCCCGGAATGAACGGAATAGAGGCTACGCGGAGGATTATGAAGGAATCGCCTACGCCCATTGTTATTGTTACCGCAAGCCACGATGCCTACGGCGGTGATGCCACCTTTAGCGCATTGGAGGCGGGTGCGCTCACCGTTGTTGAAAAACCAGTGGGTATCAACCACCCAAACTTTGAGGTAACCTCAAAAGAGCTCATAAAAATGGTGAAATTGATGTCGGAGGTAAAGGTCGTTACCCGGCGACCGCGCCTTCTCCCGAAAACGGAAAAACCCAAACGAACGGATCAACAGCCCGTTACAAGCCCAAGGAATATCAAAGTGGTTGCCATCGGCTCCTCCACAGGAGGGCCTGCTGTCCTTCACCTGATCCTCTCGATGCTCACACGGGATTTTCAGGCACCCATCTTAATCGTACAGCACATATCCAGGGGTTTTATCGGGAGCCTCGTAAACTGGATCCAAAAGGCCACCGATCTCGAGATTCAGGTAGCCCGCGACCGGGAATACATACTGCCGGGGCATGTCTATTTTGCGCCGGACGATGTACAGATGGGGGTGGACCATACCAGCAGGATAATCCTCGGCAAGGACGAGCCGTTCTTTGGCACCTGTCCTTCGGTCTCCTACCTCTTTCGCTCCGTTAACAGGGTATTTCAGGAAAACGCCATCGGTGTATTGCTGACGGGCATGGGAAAGGATGGGGCCGAAGAACTCCGGCTTATGAGGGAAAAGGGAGCCATCACCATTGTGCAGGATGAAAAAAGCTCTGTAGTACATGGCATGCCGGGACAGGCAATACGTATCAATGCGGCGATGCATATCCTTTCACCGGAGATAATCGCCGCAAGCCTGAATAGCCTGGTGGCAATGGGAAAGCACGGTAACCAAGGCTCGATATAAGTGAAAGAACACCGTGCTTATGATCACACAAAGGAGTGTTAATTATGGGATCTAAAAAAGAAAAGGCCGGCAAAGCGACCTCAATACTCATCGCAGAGGACAGCCCCACACAGGCCCTGCAACTCCAACACAGCCTGGAGAAAAACGGTTTCGCCGTAACGGTTGCCCGGAACGGCAAAGAGGCCCTCTCGCTCATGAAGAAATCCAGGCCCGCAATCGTTATCTCGGACATTATTATGCCGGAGATGGACGGCTACGACCTCTGCCACAATATCAAGAAGGACCCGAACCTCGAGGATATCCCCGTTATCCTCCTGACGCAGCTCTCCGATCCCCAGGATATCATTAAAGGCCTTCAAGCAGGGGCCAACAACTTTATCACCAAACCCTATGATGAATCCTTAATGCTTTCGCGCATACAGTACATTCTGATCAACCAGGAGGTGAGAAGAGAAGGCAGTACAGAGGCCTCGATCAACATCTATTTTATGGGGAAAACCTATAATATCACATCGGATCGCATGCAGATCATTGACCTGCTCCTTTCCACTTACGAGCATGCCGTGATGCAGAACAAGGAATTGCAAAAGACGCAGGCCGAGCTGAGAGAGCTTAACGAGCGTCTTGAAGACAAGGTGAAACAAAGGACACAGAGGATAGAACGGTTGAACTCCGTGCTTCACGCCATTCGGGGGGTAAATCAACTTATAGTACGGGAAAAAAATCCCGACCGTCTGATTCAAAAAGCCTGCGCAACTCTCACTTCTGCCCGCGATCACCATAACGCGTGGATCGCCCTGATGGATGAATCCGGAAAATTGGTCACAACTGCGGAGGCAGGGCTTGGCAAGGAGTTTCTGGCGCTGCAAAGGCTCTTGAAAGGGGGTAAGTTAGTAAATTGCGCTCAGAGGGCATTGAAAAAATCAGGGGTCGTTTTCATTGAAAACCCATCTACCGCATGCGCTGATTGCCCGCTGGCAAAAGAGTCACACGCCAGGGGGTCAATGGCAGTCAGATTGGAGCATGGTGGAAAGACATTCGGTCTGTTATCTATATCCATACCCAAAGAACTGGTGAGAGACAAAGAGAAACTGTCGCTATTTGAGGAAGTTGCCGGTGACATCGCTTTCGGACTATACAATATAGAACAGGAGGAGCAGCGCAAGAGAGGGGAATATGCCTTACGGGAGCGGACGTATGAACTTGGCGAACGGGTCAAGGAACTAGGCTGCCTCTCTAACATCTCCATGCTTATCGAGAAAGAGGACACCTCCCTTGAGGAAATCCTTCAGGACACAGTTAATCTCATTCCCGCTGCCTTTCAGTATCCAGAGATCACCTGTGCACGAATCATCCTGGAGGATAAAGGGTTCAGAACAGAAAACTTCAGAGAGGCACCCTGGAAGTTGACCCAAGACATCACGGTCCATGCAAAAAGCATCGGCATTATGGAAGTATACTACCTGGAGCAAAAACAGGAAAGAGATGAAGGTCCTTTCATGAAAGAAGAATGCAACTTGCTCACATTAATTGCAGAACGATTGGGACACGTCATCGAGCGCTTGCGGGCAGAGGGAAATCTACGCCATGAACGCGACTTTGTCTCTCGCATCATGGAGACGAGCCCCGTATGTATCATCATGATAAACCGCGAGGGACAGATCACCTTTGCCAACCCAGGGGCTGAGGAAGTGCTGGGGCTGAATCCGGATGAGGTGACTGGGCGCACCCACAACTCTCCTGAGTGGCGCATCACCGATTACGATGGAAAGCCCTTTCCTGACGAGCACTTGCCTTTTCGACGGGTGATGGACACAGGCCAACCGGTTTATGAGGTACGCCATGCCATAGAGTGGCCTGATGGGAGGAAGGTGTTGCTCTCCATAAACGGCGCACCACTCTTTGATAACGCTGGCAAAATAGAAGGAGTGATATGTACGATTCAAGATATGACCGAGCAGACGAAGACAGAGAAGGCGCTGAAGGAGTCCGAAACCAGGTACAGGTCGCTTGTCGAGCAGGTTCCCGCGATAACATACACGGCTGCGTTGGACGAAGCCAGAACTACTCTCTACGTTAGTCCCCAGATTGAAGCGATTCTAGGCCTCTCGTCTGAGGAGTACAAAGATGATCCCGATTTCTGGCAAAAGCATCTGCATCCGGAAGACCGCGAAAGCGTGTTATCCGAAATTGCACGCGCGCATGACACCGGACAGCCGTTCGTGGTGGACTACAGGATGGCCACCAAGGACGGGCGTGAAGTCTGGCTGCGGGACGAAGCAAGGATAATCAAGGATGAACACGAAAGCCCGCTGTGTCTACAGGGAATCATGATTAACATTACCGATCGAAAACTCTCTGAACAGAAGATAAAAAAATCTGCAGAAAACCTTGAAAAAATGGTGGAAGAGCGAACCAAGGAGCTCAACCGCGCCCTCTACGACGCCGAACAGGCGCGAGATAGAATCGATGGTATCCTCAAGTCCGTGGGTGACGGCCTCATCGTGACTGACCTTTATAATCGGGTCATTCTCATGAACCGTGCCGCAGAAGACCTCCTTAGGGTACGGTTAAGCGAGGTAATCGATAGGCCTATTGATTTCGCCATTGAGGATACAACACTGAGAAATCGAATCAAGAATACCCTTGATAAAAGGGAAAGCGGCTATCAATTCGATTTTGAGCTACCTGGAGATGAGCCTTCCAATCCCCGAATTATACGGGGCAGGACATCGATGATTGAAGATAAGGCAGAGAAACACACCGGCATCATCACCACCATGCACGATGTCACTTATGAGCGAGAAGTGGACCGAATGAAGACCGAGTTCATCTCAACGGCCGCCCATGAGCTGAGAACCCCGCTCACCTCCATTCAGGGATTCTCCGAGCTCTTGACCACACGGGACGATATCACCGAGGATGAGAAAAAGGAGTGCCTCTTCTATATCAATGCCCAATCGGTGAATCTCGCCAATATCATAAGTGACCTCCTGGATATCTCTCGCATAGAATCCGGCAAGGGATTCTCATTGGATAAGGCACCCTGTAACATCGCCGAACTGATACGAGAGACGTTGCCCTCCTTTCAGGTGCAATCAAAGAAGCACCATTTCGATCTCGCGTTACCAGATGAACCCTTGGAAGCAATGGTAGATAAGGATAAGATGCGCCAGGTGCTTGAGAACATTCTGAGCAACGCGGTCAAGTACTCCCCTGAAGGAGGCGAGATTCGGATAACCGGTGAGATAGTTGAAGATCATTATCAGGTTTCAATCGAAGATCAGGGCATTGGCATGACCCCGGATCAGATTGAGAAGATGTTCGACAAGTTCTACCGTGCCGATGCCTCTAACACCGCTATTCCCGGCACCGGCCTGGGCATGAGTATTGTCGCATACCTGGTAGAGACCCATGGAGGAGAGGTGTGGGTGGCGAGCACTCACGGGAAGGGAACCACGGTGAGGTTTACCATACCTATGTAGTATTTTTGATTTTGGATTTTGGAATTTGGAATGTGCCCCTGTTAAATAGTCCTTCGGAATTTAACGGGGTAAAGATTGCGGAATGCGGAATGTAGATTTTTTTCAATCGCAAATCCAAAATCTAAAATAAGAAGGGAGGGATTTCTTATGATTAAAACCAAGGTATTATGCGGTGCCATGATTGCACTAATATCTGGATTTATCTTATGTTCTCATGCACTCGGTAAAGACAAGGGCGAGTACAGAACTGCCCCCACCACCAACCAAGGCGCCAAATGGCGGGTGGGCTACCTGGAAGGTGGTCCCTATGTCAACTATCAAGGAAGTTTGAAGACCACGGCCGAGGCCTTGGTGGAACTGGGCTGGATAGAGCGGGAGACTATTCCCGCCCTGCCGGATTCTGAAGACACAAGGGAACTCTGGAAATGGCTGTCCACCACAGCGAAGAGCAACTATATACAATTTGTGGGTGACGCCTATTGGTCTTCTGATTGGAACAAGGACAAAAGGCGGCAAAACAAGGAGAAAGCTGTGAAACGCCTTACCACTGTTAAGGACATTGATTTGATAATCGCTATGGGCACCTGGGCTGGCCAGGATTTAGTCAAGGACATCCGGTCCGTGCCGTTGGTGGTCATGTCAGTGAGCGATCCTGTTAAGGCCGGCATTATTAAGGACCCTGAGGACTCAGGCCAAGACAATGTCCACGCATGGTCTGATCCGACCAGGGCCACCAGACGCCTCAAGCTCTTCCATGATGTTCTTGGTTTCAAGAAGCTCGGTATCATTTACGAGGATACCGAGAGCGGGAGGCTGTATGCCTGCCTGACTGATACGAAGCAGGTGGCCAGTGAAAGGGGATTCCGGCTCATTGAGTGCCAGGCCCCCGATACCGGAATATCATTAGATGAGTGTATGAGGGGCGTAGATAGCTGCATTAAAAAGTTAGCGCCCGAGGTGGACGCCTTTACCCTTACGGACCATCGGGGAGAGCATGCCAGATATCTGCCTCAAATCCTGGAGCCGATGTTCAAGCACAAGGTTCCTGTGTTCACACCAGTACGAGGTCCGGCTCTGGTCAAGCGCGGCGCTGTGATGGGGATAGCGAGAGAGGACTATGATCCGTTAGGCAAGTTCTATGCAGGCGTAATAGCAAAAATATTTAACGGCGCCAGGCCACGGGGCCTGGATCAAATTTACAAAGAACCACTCAGACTGGCTGTCAATCTGGAAGCGGCTCAAAGGATTGACTACAAGATACCGAAGGCCGTCTTGGCAATCGCCGATCTGGTATATAAAAATATCGACTCTCAGCCAATGAAGTAGGATCAGGGAGGCCTCGATGGCAAGCAGACGAGAGAAGTATTACTACGTATGGGTTATGGGCATAGCTGCTCTATTCGGGGGAGCCTTTTGGCTGGCTGACGGAATCTACGAATACTACTTCTTTCATAAAAATTTGAAATTCCTCTTGTTGGAGGGACCTGAGAGTCTGATGGATTCAATAGTCTTCAACGTTCCCCCCCGAGCTATAGTGGTGAGAATCTCTTTTATCATTGCATCCTTGATAGGCGGATTATTGGTGACCGTGTTCTTGCACCGACAACGCGAGGTGCAGAAGGGTCTAGCGGAAAGCGAAGAAAACCTGCGCACCCTGGTTGAGAGTTCAACCGATTCGATCCTCACCCTCGACCTCGATCAATGGATCATCAGTTCCAACTCTTCTTTTCTGAATCAATTTGGCTACAGCCGGGAGGAAGTCATCGGACAGTCGGTGTTAATTATTCATCCCTCGAGGGAAAGCTTTGACTTGTTCGGTCAGACCGTCTACCCGGTCATTGAGCGGAAGGGCTTTTGGAGCGGCGAGTGGGAGTTTAAACGCAAGGACGGAAGCATATTCCCAAGTGATATCGTCAACTCCTCTATGAAGCGTTCGGACGGCTCTCTCCGTGGCTATGTTTCCATCCTGCGTAACATTACCGATCGAAAACTCTCTGAACAGAAGATAAAAGACTATGCGGATAACCTTAAGACGATGGTTGAGGAGCGAACCAAGGAGCTCAACCGCGCCCTCTACGACGCCGAACAGGCGCGAGATAGAATCGATGGCATCCTCAAGTCCGTGGGTGACGGCCTCATCGTGACTGACCTTTATAATCGTGTCATTCTCATGAACCGTGCCGAAGAAGATCTCCTTAGGGTACGGTTAAGCGAGGTAATCGATAGGCCTATTGATTTCGCCATTGATGATACAACACTGAGGAAGAGGATTAAAAATACCCTCGATAAGAAACAGGAGGGTTATGAGTTTGACTTTGAACTTCCAGGGAAAGATGGCGAGAATCCTCGGATAATACGCGCGCGGACTTCCATGATAAAGGACAAGTCCGGAACGCACACCGGCATCATCACCATCATGCACGATGTTACCTACGAGCGCGAACTGGACCGAATGAAAACCGAGTTTATCTCAACAGCCGCCCATGAGCTGAGAACCCCGCTCACCTCCATCCAGGGATTCTCCGAGCTCTTGACCACACGGGACGATATCACAGAGGAGGAGGAAAAAGAATGCCTCTCCTACATCAATACCCAATCGGTAAATCTTGCCAATATCATTAATGATCTCCTGGACATATCACGAATTGAGTCGGGGAAGGGATTTTCCTCAACTAAGGCCCCCTCTGATATGGGCACCATAATCACAGAGACAGTGCATTATTTTCAGGTTCAATCAAAGAGACATGACTTTGATCTTTCCTTACCCGAAAAACCGGTGGAAGCAATGGTAGATAAGGATAAGATGCGCCAGGTACTCGAGAACATTCTAAGCAACGCGGTCAAGTACTCCCCTGAAGGAGGCGAGATTCGGATAACCGGTGAGGTAGTTGAAGATCATTATCAGGTTTCAATCGAAGATCAGGGCATTGGCATGACCCCGGATCAGATTGAGAAGATGTTCGACAAATTCTACCGGGCTGATGCATCTAACACCGCTATTCCAGGCACCGGCCTGGGCATGAGCATTGTCAAATACCTGGTAGAGGCACACGGGGGAGAGGTGTGGGTGGAGAGTCCCTCGACAGAGCTCGGGACATGTGAAGTAGGGAAAGGAACCACGGTGAGGTTTACCATACCTATGTAGTATTTTTGATTTTGGATTTTGGATTTGGGATTAAAAAAAACGTCAAGAATATTGGATTTGGGATTTAATAAGTGGAGATAAGGCATGAATGAAGCTCAAATGAAACAAAGAACTAAGGAATTTGCAAAGAAAATAATTACACTCTGCCGACAGCTTCCCGATAATAGGGAGGGCAGATTAATCGGAAATCAAATATTTCGATCAGGTACATCCATTGCCGCAAATTATAGATCCGCTTGCAGAGCAAGATCAAACGCTGATTTTGTATCAAAGTTATCCATTGTTGAGGAAGAAGCTGATGAAACATTGTTTTGGCTTGAACTGATTAAAGAGACGCGGATTCTTGATAACGATTTCATTGATTCTCTGATGAAAGAAAACAATGAACTTCTCTCTATCATTGTTGCATCAATTAAAACATCACGAAAAAGGGCTAAAATCCAAAATCGCAAATCCAAAATCTAAAATAAATTATGGGAGGTTACAAGAGATGAAAAAGGTTCTTATAGTAGACGACCAGGCAGAGGTGAGGAGACTGGTAGCTATGACCCTTAAAGTGGGGCAGTATAAGGTTTTTCAAGCGCAAAGTGGGAAAGAGGCAATTGATGCTGCCAGGAAGGAAAAGCCGGATCTCATTATCATGGACATCATGATGCCAGGAGACACTGATGGGCTTGAGGCCACTCGTGTGCTAAAAAATGACCCGGAGACCAAGGACTGCACCATCATCATGCTGACAGCCCAAGGCCAGGAGGCTGACAAGGAAGAGGGTTTTAAAGCAGGAGCAGATGACTATTTTACTAAACCCTTCAGCCCCTTGGAATTGATAAGGAAGGTTGAAAAGGTCATTGGATAGTTGTTTGATGCTGGATACTTGACCCTGGCTATTGGATTTATCGAGTATCTGGGATCTAGGGGAGGTTTTCATGGACATAAATACCTTTCAGAAAGATCCTTCTAATTCGGATCAACTGGAAAAATATGCAAAGGATCTCATTGAGACTTACAAATCCGAACGGGAAAAAGGAAAGAAACTCGAAGCTGCATATCGGCAGCTCGAGAGGTATGCCGATGACCTAAGTAATACCATCTTAGAGCTAAAAGATGCCCATCAAGAACTACAGGAAGCTTACCTTGACACCATTCACCGACTCGTGCTCGCAGCTGAATATAAAGATGAAGACACTGGCGATCATATTGTCCGCATGGGCCGCTATAGCGCCTTGATTGCCGAAAAACTTGGGTTATCGGCGAATGAGGTTCAAAATATCTTATATGCATCTCCCATGCATGATGTGGGGAAAATAGGCATCCCGGACAGCATTTTAATGAAGCCCGGCAAATTAACTGAGGAAGAATTCGCGACAATGAAAACCCACAGCATAATTGGAGCAAACCTAATGGCATACTCCAAGGCGCCGGTCCTCAAGCTCGCAGAGGAAATTGCATTATCACACCATGAGAAATGGAATGGTAAAGGATACCCGCAGGGCCTTGCCGGTGAGGATATCCCTCTAGTGGGAAGAATCGTAGGCCTCGCAGATGTCTTTGACGCCCTTACCTCAAAGCGCCCCTACAAGAACCCTTTTCCAGTAGAGAAGGCCATAGATATCATCAAGCAAGAGCGCGGAGAGCATTTTGATCCTGATGTGGTAGATGTTTTTTTGGAAAATATAGATGAAATTCTAAAAATCAAAGCAGAAGTGGTTTCAGCATAGGATGTGTGTTTGTATGATTTTGCAATGAGTGAGAGAGATTAGCTGGAAGGAGTGGAATGAGTGGGGCAATTTTAAGGTGATGGAAATAGCAGAGGAATAAAATGAAAATAGCCAATAAAATAAGCATTTCTTTTCTTATAACGGGCTTAGTGCTTACAACTGTTGCAGGGTCTATTTTTTACACGATTTCCAGAAACAACATCGAAAAGGCGATATTTGAACATTTAAAGACAGCTGCCCGATCAAGAGCATACCATATAGAAATATTCCTGAATATGCAAAAAGAGAGTATAATGCAGTTACTCCAAAGTACAGTTCTTGAGAGCTTTTTACGTACAAATGAACAGTATACCGATTACATGGATAAGTTTGATACGGCTGTGAGGAGGCTTAAGAGGATAGAAAAAGCCAGTGAATATGTTTATGAGGTTTTTGTTTTGAATGCAAAGGGTAAAGCTATTGCCTCCAGCGATAGAAGCAAAATCGGCCTGGACAGGTCTACTGATGCCTATTTTTTGGGAGCAAAATCAGGACCGTATATTAAAGATGCCTATTTTTCCAAAACAACAGCACAAAAATCGATTACCATTTCTGCTCCGATTACAGATAGAGAAACAAAAGAGCTTTTGGGTGTCGTTGTTTGCAGGATTAGCCTGAGCATGTTAAATGAAATAACTGCCGATAGAACCGGCCTGGGTAAGACAGGTGAAATTTATCTGATAAATAAACATGGTTATATGATAACCCCTTCCCGTTTTAAAAAAGACACCTTTCTTAAACTAAAAGTTGATACTGAAAACACAAGAAAATGTTTAGAAGATTTTAAAAAATTTGGTGTAAAACCTCACGAGCATGAGCCTCTTATATATACAGATTACAGAGGAGTTAGAGTTCTGGGGCTTCACGACCATATACCAGAAATGCAATGGGGTCTTCTTGCAAAGATCGATGAACTTGAGGCATTTGCGCCCTTAAAAAAAATAAAGGCCATTTTTCTTATTATTATAGTTTTTGTTCCATTAGTAGCATGGTTGACGGGTATTTTTATTGCAAGACTTATAACAGGGCCGATTCGTATGCTGCATGAAGGAACTGAGATAATAGGCCAGGGTAATCTGGATTATAAAGTAAGTACGTATGCAAAGGACGAGATTGGCCAACTCTCAAGAGCGTTTGACAAAATGACAGGGGATTTGAAGAAGACTACAATATCGGTAAATGAACTTAATAAAGAGATTGCCGAGCACAAGCAGGCTGAAGAGATGTTAAATATTCAACGGGCACGGATAAAGTCGCTGTTCGATTACTCCGGTGAGGCCATGGCGCTGCTTGACCTGGAAAACCATATCATAGACGCAAACTTGGCCTTTGAAGAGGTGTTTGGCTATCCCCTCGAAGAGGCGCACGGAAAGGTTATACAAGACCTGATATGTCCGGAGCGCTTTTACTACACTGAAGCGAAGGAGCTTGATGGGCAGGCGATGCAGGGTATAAAGGGCGCCGAGCTAATCCGGATGCGCAAAGACGGCAAGGAGATTAATGTTCGCGTATCCGCCGGTCCGATAAAGGTGGGCAGCGCAATAACCGGTAGATTTGTAGTTTTTGATGATATCACCGAGCGCAAGCAGACAGAGGAGGAACTGCGGGATGCAGAGGTAATCTTTAGAGCCATTTTTGATAATGCAAACGACGGAATACTTCTGACAGATGAGGCGACAAAAAAATTTTATATCGGCAATAATACAATCTGTCAAATGTTAGGTTATAGCCTTGAAGAGATTAAAAATTTAGGTGTCACAGACATTCATCCCAAGGAAGAGTTACCCTATGCTATAGGGCAGTTTGAGAGAGTATTAAGAAGAGAGATTGCAGTGGCTGAAGGTCTTCAGGTGAAAAGAAAAGACGGCAGTGTTTTTTATGCCGACGTTAACACTTCTCTTATAACACTGGCTGGAAGAACGCATCTCTTAGGTCTTTTTAGAGACATCACCGAACAGAAGCAGACAGAGAAGGCTTCGAGAAAAATGGCTGCCTTTGAAACATTGAGCACTGTTTTAGAGAACTTTATAGGTGACTCATTGAGCAATTTACTCACCCCTATCTATGGTCATATCGAGTTGTGTGAAATGAGAGATAGCATTGACGAAATAAAGGGTGAGCTTGGGAATATGAAGGGAGATATTACAAAGCTCTTAATAGGTATTAACACATACAGGAAGTTTACTAAAGCAGGAGAAAGATCCTTAGGGAAAATAAGTTCAGTAGATATAAGTTCTATACTCGATCCCTTTCTCTCTGGACAGCCGTTGAAGACATATGGAGATGAAGAGTTTCCAATAGATCCCAAGGTAAAGTTACAATTCACCTATAATCCAAAACAGAAAGGATCAGTGAGGTGGGAAGAGTTGCCCTCTGTTTCAGGTAGTAAACTCGCAGTAGCAACAACATTACAAGAAACCCTAATTAATGCAGTAGAATCCTATGATCCAAAAAAAGCTGGAGATGTGGTGGTATCTGCAA
>Ga0315545_1000926_pt1 | contig 30186 bp, 30 predicted proteins | sample SalMarSW160210MG_FD_203096 | JGI IMG/M metagenome (GOLD analysis project Ga0315545, IMG submission 203096) | Salt marsh sediment microbial communities from the Plum Island Ecosystem LTER, Massachusetts, United States - Salt Marsh Sediment SW1602-10 ...
CGCTGCCAGCATATCAACTTGCATTACCTTTCTCCCGAGCTGCTTGGCGCGAGATGACGCTGTGCAACAGCCTGACTGATACGACTTTATGAGACTTTGCCCGGTATGAGTTTATGAGACTCGACACCTCGTTACTTGCTAGATCACGCTCCGCGCGGTTCACGCTAGCAAGGAAGTTGCGCATTAGGCTGTCTAGCTCAAGGATATCCCGTTCATTCTTTGTCCAACGCCCTGCCTCAAGAGTGGGAAGAAGTAACAGGCGGAGAATCTGCCTTTGAGCCGATGGATCCCAGACAAGTGCGCGTCGGTCTTCAAAGTAGAAGGTCAAGAATCGCAGGAGTAGTATCCAGTCGCCAAGAGACGAGACACCGGCCAACTTGATTATGTTGTTCTGATAAGTCTTCTCGCCTTTGAGTTCGATTTCCTGATTGTCGATCTCCAGTCGTGTGAGTGTGAGATTGCTCAAGAGACGTTCGATTACCACACTTTGTGAGCCAAGGTGGAAGGATAAGCGAGCTCCTGCGTTGCGAGCGCCATCCATTACGCGACCTGCAAACGTCTTGCGCTCCCTAGACGGCAGGCGAGTCGTTTCGAGGCTGGTAGTCCCAAGGTCGCGCCTACCTTCGAGACGGGGAATGTCGAAGGGACCTGTCAACAACCGAAAGATAATCCTGATCAGGGTTGTCTTTCCAAGTCCATTTGCCCCGAGGACCAGGGTGAAACCAGGGCGAAAATCGATATGCAATCCTGGCTCTGCACCCTCTTCACCGGGGTAGAGTCCATACTCTGAAATATCGAGATGGTCAAACACTGGGAAATTGATCATCGTTAACCTCTATCGTACTACGGCAATAGGCCGGGTTGAGCAACGCCAAACCCATCTTGCCATTAGAATCGATACTGCAATTCGTCAGAGCCAGCAGGTTCGAGAGCTGACTTGCAATAGCCTACTGAGTAATTCGCCAAGTCTCCGTTTCCCTGCTATCACTCAATACAGTGTCTGTTCAAAACTTGGGAACGTGTTCTAAATTTCCCACCCCGGCCTCAAAACACACCTTCTTGGCGCATCTTGCCCCACTCTGACGTCATCAAGGGCGCTTTTTAGGGCTGATGCCCCACCAACAACCTATTTCCCCATTCATTGAACAGTCACCAATACATAAGGGCTTGACAACAGGATGGCAAACTAGTGCTTGCTTATTGGGCACTGACCCTCCTGAATTGTCGAACCGCTTCGCGCAGCTCACTGGAGGCCGCTTTCGCGCCGAAGATCTCTTTCCACATCTCGTAATCTTCGTCCGTCCAATTCTCGAAATCCAACTCGTCGAGCTTGTCTCGGCCGACAACTTTGACGGTCTTTAGTAAGTGTATCTCGCCCGATCCATATAGCAGCAAGGCGTTATTGCAGCCTTCAATCCCCTCTCCGCCAAACCAAACAAGCCAGTTTTCTTCTGGTTTGGGCTGCTCGTCGATTGATCGCCTCATATAATAGGTAGGCATCTTGCTCTTTCCTTTCTCCCTCTAGGGGTATATCGCTCACCCAGCCTAGTCAAGAAACCAATGTAAGATACGATGACATATACCGGGTAGTAGTGGGTCGCCTCGTGGCCACCCACACGCCGGATCCGGCCCGCCAGGTGACCCGGCCACGGTGGAAAGCCAACTCGCGGCCAGGCTTTTCTCAGGCCTGCTCGAACAGTGTCTGATGGGCCAAGGGAATGTCCCATAGGATTTTACACCTGATGACTCGCTTCGCCAATTGGTGTCGATTATCGCCTCCGCCCCCGGCCCTTCCTGATCGCCTCGGGCACCGGTGGGGAGAGGGCTGCGGAGCGCCAACGCTCACGCCTGGCCATCAATCCACCCTTGCTCGCGGCAGGCCGAGAGCGCCTCTTGGTAGCGCGCCGGGTCGCCGTACTCCTTAAGCCGTTGAAAGACCTCGGCCAGCCTCTGATCGCGTACGCTGCCGGACACTCGGATTACGCCGACGATCCAGTTGAGATTTTGCTCACAGTCCAGAAACGCCATAAGGGATTTGAGGACATATCTGCGTGTGCCTTCTTCCGGGCTCTTGACCATTTCATCCCCCTCAACTATCACTCATCCACGGTGCCATCACCACCCACCACTCGCCCCGATGCACTACACCGGGCCCATCGACTCAACGAGCCTCACAAAGCCCTATTGATCGCATACAAGGCCGCGACAGCGGCATCAGGACGGGTGGTGGTTAGGCATCTTTTGCTTCATCTGAGAACACTGGGATCTTGCCATACGTGCCCAATGCTCACGAAGAGCCGCATCTGATGGTTGGATAGGACCCAACCTGCCTGCTATCCCCGCTCAATGATGGCCCTATTCATTGCCTGGACAATCTCCCTAGCCCAGGGTTCATCTTCCGATACCAGGGCGTCCGACTCTCCAGTGACGCTTCCAACCCTGACCGCATACTTGGGTTTCGCCCGTACGGCCCTAACGATGCCAAAGATGCTCATAAGCGTCGCAATGATTGCTGGCCCTATGCAGCAAGACAGTGATGGATCTGAGCCGTAAAGTATGAGCGCGACTACGACAATGACTGTTGAAGCCGTACTGATCAGACCGCCAATAGTGGCAAGTATTATGCCGGGCGCTCTATTGACCGGTATCACCCCAAGTGATGCCGACTTGACGTCGGCTATTGCATAGGTCTTCGCTCCCAGGGTGGCCCGTGTGCTGGTGATGGTGACGTCCCCCTTCTGGAAGTAGACGGTCTCTTGTGACATGTCGCCCTCCTTCATCGCTTGGGCATGGCTTTCATAGACCATTGTGTCCCTCCTCCAAAAACTGTAGGTTCAATGTGGGTCATTCACCCAACATGTGACTATATAGAATCGTCTTTTGCTCCCCCAGCAGGATATTCTACAGTATCGTCCCATCCTCCCTCTGGACGACCAATTGCAGCCTTCCCTCTCCTCTCAACTATCACCCCCTCCACACCATCACCCCCCACTCGCCCCCTGCCCCGCGCCGGGCCAGCGGCTCGAGGGGCCTCGTGAAGGCCGGTTGGGTGGCGATACGAGGCCGCGAAGTGGCGGCGCCTGCAGCGGGAGTTGATGGCCGCTCCCTGCCCAGTCTGGTAGGTAGGAAGGTTACAGTGCCCAACCCTACTCCAAACCCAATCGCCCATTAGCCAAAGCTTTCTGCGAATTGGCCAACTATCTCTATGGGATCTGGCGCCTTGGCCGACGCATCTGCAAGCGAAAATGTGTGGCTTCCATGAACCGGTCACGATCAAGCATCGGTGAAAGGATGAGCCAGAGGCCCCAAGTCGCAAGTACTAGCCCCCAATGGGGTTTCCACTCAGTAGACTTGTGGCGCAATAGGCGTTCCCCGCCATATGTGGCGGTTGGACAGCACAATTTGTGCCCTTTGACCGCCATATGTAGTCAATTCTGCTATTACACCACAAGTCTAGTGTACGTGCGAACCTGAAAACATGCAGGGCCCACCTCACTTACTGGCTTCCACCCCTCGTCAAGCCAGGTATGTACTTGTTTCATGATGCCTGCTTGCGTTGCTTGCCAGAAGTGTAAACGTCCTTCCGGAATGGTGTAACCCCTGGGTCCGATATAGACCTTTCCCCTGCTTCCCGGCGGGAACTCGATTTCAAAGTCCTTGTACTCCCATTCAATCGGTTCCTGTGGCTTGCCTACAATCTGATCATGTGAGGCAGCTATTCGATTACCACAATGGAGGCAAAAGGTGCTCTGGTCTGGTATTTCATTGCCACACAAGGAGCAGTACATGAAGTGTCTCCTCTATCCCGCACAATCTGAACGGGCCTGTCACTCAAGCAGCATCTTGCCCGATGACGAACTGCTGCCCAACCCGTTAATCTCCCGAACTACTCCCCAATATGCCTCTGCGGGGCATTATGTCCAATCGCACTTCCGCTCCACTCTCCCCTTGCATCACCAAAACACCAGCCACCACCCGCCCCCCCACTCGCCCCCTGCCCCACGCCGGGCCCGTCGGCTCAAGGGGCCTCATAAAGCCAAATCATTCTTGGAGGTAGCCAGCTGGTGGCCGTCGCCGCTCAGGTTTTACGTGCCTTCCGTGGCCTTCACTTTGACAAGCTTGGCTCTCTCCTGTTCCCCTTTCGAGTCAGCATTTCGACACCGCAGGATTTGCTTTATATCACGAACTGAGGTTTTGCACTCCCTTCTCAGGAGGTTACAACGCTTCAGCACCTCCGGTCACCCAGAAGCACTGGTTGCCTGCTACGCGGCTGCCTGACCATTACCGCGACCGGACTTGCACCGGTTAGCAGACGACAGCTTTCAAGACACACCATGCGCGGGTTGGGCAGCATTGTTGTCGTCCCGCCAGACAGGTCAGGAGTCGGTCTCCTCGTCAAGAGCCTTGTTCCTTCGCGCCTTGAAAGTGCCATTCGATCTGAAGCGGAGGGTTTGGTCGCTCAACATCTCATATATCGTCTTCCGGATTTCGGTCTCATCTATCCGTTGCCCAGGAGTCATCCCCTTGAAGTGGTGAATGATCTCGTCTTCCGTGCGGGCCGTCTCCTGGCACAAGAAGAAGACCTTCAGCTTGTTGGCTGTCCGACGCTCGGCCTTCCCGATTTGCATGAGCTGCCTTCCCTGTTGGAAGACTAGCGCAAGCAGGGCAAGGAACAGGATGCCCCCTTGGATCCAATCACTCGTTGTCATTGCTACTCCTTTCAGTCTAGCCGAAGCCCCCTCGCCCCCTGCCCCGCGCCGGGGCAGAGGCTCGAGGGGCCTCGTGAAGGCCGGTCGGGCGGCGATCAGGGCTGCGAAGCGGCGGCGGCTGCAACCGCTGGACGGGTGGCGACCACGCTACCCTGACAGCGTGATCTTCACGGGAGTATGAGAATCTCATCAATAACCACGGTTCCAGAACCGGGCTCATCATCGCGAATTGGCCCATTCGAAAAGCCGAAATCTATCCTGTCTATGTGCTTCGGATTGAGAATCGGAGATCCTGCGCAGCCAAGGGTTCCTGCACACTTACCGGTACCTACCCTACACAGACACTCGTCGAACGAGACGTCCTGGTACACCACTTGCCCAGCTGTATTGGTCGCTCCGGGTAGTTCACATACGAAGATAGTCTCGTGTTTGTCGATCAACTTGAGCTCGATAGTATTAGAAGCCCCTGTGCCTCTATAAGCGATCCTTACACTCTTCATCCCTGACAGTGATTGCGGGGGGAGTTTCTTATAGATTGTCACCCAGTCATCTGCCAGCAAGCTGAAGGAGACTTCAATAGCGTTGTCTGTACCAGTCACAGGCTTCAGGATCGTCACCGACGATCCTCCATTATTCTCCACATACGGGTTCCAACCCGTATTCGTGATCGTTACAGAAGACGTAGGTGCTGGAGTCGCGAGATGGGGGAAGATAATGACCACAACACCGGCCAATGCGAGGACTACTATCGCTCCACCAATTGCCCATAACCAGCCGTTCGAATTCCGTTTGATCAATGCGCCGACACCAGCGGCGATGATTGCCCCGATGGCCATAATCAACGCACTTGTGATTTCCGGGTCCATATCGTCCTCCTCCTTCTCCAGCTCTTCGCCTTTGCGTAGGCCGCCCAACACCCATTTATCGGCCCTCAAGCCGACAAACAGTCCTATCTCCACCACCACCCCCCAATCGCCCCCTGCCCCACGCCGGGCCCATCGGCTCGACGGGCCTCAGGGTCAGCGCGGAGAGTGCGGGACACAGCTATCGTGCTCATTCCACGAGTCCGACCTGCAAGTATTCCTCCTCGAATAGGCTTACAAAGTACTTGACACTGGCAGGCGTTGCCGGCTCCGGGACCTCGAACGCGACCCAGCCTTGAGCCTTTTCGCCGACCTCCAGGTCAAAGGTGGCAAGCTGGCCTTCCCGGCTACCCAGCTCGGGCTGGTAGACGAAGCCTTCGTCATCGACCAGCACGGCGTTGAACGGATTGAGGCTAAGCGTCTCGCCCGATACGTTGCCGACGATGATCTCGACGGCGACGAGCTTCAAGCCCGCGGTGGGCTCGTAGAACATCGTGGAGGTGCACGGATCCTCGAGGGCGGTGGCCGATAGGGAGTAGCCATACTCCTCGTGGGTCGCCCTTAATCCGATCGGTGGTGGGGGCGGGAGGATGGAGAGAGGCTCTGTGTACGCCTCGTGCCCTGCTGGGGGAGGCGCCAAGTTAGCCCGGACGAAATCATCGCTAAAGATGGAGGCAGCAAGTTTGATGCTGGCCGGCAGGGCGTCCTCGGGCATTTCGAACGCAATCCACCCTCTGACTTTTTCCCCATAACTCAAATCGACGGTGGCAATCTGACCATCCCGGCCAGCCAGCTCGGGCTCGTAGACGAACCCCTCACTATCGAGCAAAGTGGCGTTCAGCGGATTGACGCTGAGGGGTTCATCAGACAGATTGCCGACGATGATTTCGACGGCGACGAGCTTCTTTCCCTCTGTGGCCTTGTAGAACATCCCCGGTGTGGTCGGGTCCTCTACGGTGAGGGCCGCGAGAAGCATCCCGTGAGCCTCGACGACGTCGCCGAGATACGTTTCGGCTGGCCTGGGCTCGGGTTCCTCAGTTGGTTCAACCTCTGATGCTTCGGTCGGTTCGGCTTCAGACTCTTTGGTCGGTGCTGCGGTTGCTGCAGACGACGACGTCGTAGCCGCAGGCTCGGGTCTTTCCGTCGGCTCCCTGTCCGAGCTGCCGCAGGCCCAGGCGCTCACGGCGAGCACGAGAACAGCCACCAATGCCAGCCATTGCTTGTCCATCATCCGCTCCTTTCGGTTGTTCTATTGTGATCGATCGTCTCAGGGGGGATCTTCGGTCGTGGATTCGCGTTACCCTGCCCCCTTTCGTGCCTACCACCGGCCGGCCCAGGTAGGCCTCGTACACCCACAGGCAATAGGTCCAGTAGAGCAATCGCCTTTGAGAAACTACTCCCCACTCGTATGGGGGAAAACGGGCTCTTTTCAAATGTGCATCGCCTCTCCAAACGCCCCATGCGCAGCCTCGGCCAGCACCCCGCACCAGGCAACCCGATTGTACAGGCGAGTCGGAAAGCGCGCAAGCGGCAGGTGGCAGCGGCCAAGCTATTGCGCTGGGGCGATCTCGATATTTGTCAGCACGAGGTGGTCACCCCCCGATCCGCCGCCGAGGGCCGCGTCCGGCCGCTCGCCGGTGACCACCGAATTTGCGGAGCGCCTCGTCACGCCCGATGCGCCCGATCCCGGAGGTGGAGATGGGGTGGTTCAGGAGGCTTCGGGGTTTGCCGGGGCGTTGAATCTGCTGCTCAGTGGGGGGAGTCCACGCAGCATCTCGGTGAACTCTTGCACCGTCTCGACGAACAGACCTCCCTCCGAGGCGGCCACCCACTTGGCCAGGAAGCGCTCCGGCTCGATGCCGGTGAACTCCAGTAGCTTTTTGAGCACCGGCATGCGGCGCGCGGTGCGGTGGTTGCCGGTGTTATAGTGGCAGTCGCCGATGTGGCAGCCCAGCATCATCACCCCATCCGCACCCTCCTTGAAGGTGCGCAAGATCAGCTCTGGTGAGACGCGCCCGGAGCAGGGGACACGGACGATCTTGAGATTGGGCGGGTACTTGAGCCGGGCCGATCCCGCCAGGTCCGCCCCGGCGTAGCTGCACCAGTTGCACAGGAATCCGACGATCTTGGGTTCGTAGGTTCGTTCGGTCATGCCACCACCTCCGCCTCCTCCAGCTCCCACATCACGTTCATTGCCCCCACCATTTCGGCCACCAACTGCTGGTCGGTAAAGTGGCGCAGGGTGATGGCTTTGGAGGGACAGGTTCCGGCGCAGGTGCCGCAGCCCTGGCACAGCGCCTCGTTGACGCGCGCCACCTGCCGCCCACGGTTGTCCACCATCTCGATGGCCGTGTAGGGGCAGGTCTGCACACACTGGGTGCAGCCCACGCACATCATCTCGTCCACCAGCGCGGTGGCCGCCACCCCCTCGATCTCGCCCTGCCGAATGAAGGTGAGCACCCGCGCTGCCGCCGCTGAGCCCTGAGCCACCGAGTCGGGGATGTCGCGCGGGCCCTGGCAGCACCCGGCGATGAACACGCCGCCCGTCATCGTCGCCACCGGGTCGAGCTTGGGGTGCTTTTCCTTGAGCCAGCCGTGCTCATCACAACTGATGCCGAACAGCTTGGCCACCTCGCGCGCATCGTGCCGCGCCTCCAATCCTATGCTCAAGATGACCATGTCCACCGGCAGCCGCATCAGCCGCCCCAGCGCCCGATCCTCGACGGACACCACCAGCTTGTCCCCCTCGGGCTGGATCTCGCCCGGACGCCCGTTGATGAAGGTCACGCCCTCGCTCTGCAAGCGCTTGTAGAACTCCTCGTAGGCCTTGCCGCCGGTGCGCATGTCCATAAAGCACTCGTACATGCGCGCGCCGGTTTTGCTGTGCACCAGGTGGGCCTGCTTGAGCGAGACCATGCAGCACACCTTGGAGCAGTACTCGTTAAAGTTCTCGTCGCGGCTGCCCACGCAGTGGATCACGGCGACGCTCTGCGGCACCGTCTCGCCGTCGCGCAGGACGATCTTGCCGTCGGTGGGGCCGGAGCCGCTCAGCATGCGCTCGATCTCCATGCTGGTGAAGACGTTGGGATAGCGGCCGTAGCCGTAGGCGGTGAGCCGCCTGGCGTCGAAGGGGTCGTAGCCGGTAGCCACGATGATGTTGCCTACCTCCAACTCCAAAGTCTCGTCTTCCTGCTCGTAATCGATGGCCCCAGTGGGGCAGGCCGTCTCACATAGTTTGCACTTGCCCTTGGTGAAAAAGAGGCAATTCTCGCGATCGATGACGGGAATGGCGGGCACCGCCTGAGCAAAGGGGCGGTAGATCACCTTGCGCTTTCCCAGCCCCACGTTGAACCCCTGCTCGTCCACGATCCGCCGGGGGCACTTTTCCTCGCACGATCCGCAGCCGGTGCACTTTTCCTCGTTCACCGAGCGCGCCCGCTTGCGCACACGAGCGACGAATTTACCCACGTACCCGGAGACTTGTTCAACCTCGCTGTAGGTCAGGAGAGTGATGTTGGGATGCCGACCGGCATCCATCATTTTCGGCCCGAGAATTCAGGCGCTACAGTCGAGCGTCGGGAACGTCTCGTCCAGTTGGGCCATCCGGCCGCCGATGGACGGCTCCCGCTCCACCAGGTAGACCGGGTAGTTTGCGTTCGCCAGCTCCAGCGCGGCCTGAATGCCCGCGATGCCTCCACCCACGACGAGCGTCGCCGGGTTGATGGGCACCCGTCGCGGCTCCAGCGCGCGATGGTGGCGCACCCGCGAGACGGCGGCGGCGACCAGCGCCTTGGCCTTTTCCGTCGCACCCTCCGGATCGTCGGTGACCCAGGAGCACTGCTCGCGGATGTTGGCCTGTTCAAAGTAGTAAGGGTTGAGCCCGCCCTTCGCCAGCGCCCGTTGGAACGTCGGCTCGTGCATGCGCGGCGTGCAGCAGGCCACCACCACCCGGTCGAGCCCCTGCTCCTGGATGTCGTCCTTGATCAGCTCCTGGCCTACCTGCGAGCACATGAACTCGTAGTCACGAGCGACGACGACACCGGGCAGCCCTGCTGCCCACTCCGCTACCTGGGCGACGTCCACCACACCGGCGATGTTGCTCCCGCAGTGACACACGTAGACACCTATCTTCATATTGCGTCTCCTTGCATGGCAAACCAGTATACCAAACCTACACATGACTCCACTGAAAAAGGTCATCAAACCACAGAGACACGGAGCACACAGAGGAAAACTGAGAGATGACTCAATTGTTTTGCCGCAAAAGCCACGAGTTCATCAAGAGATGCCTTAAAAACCTCCGTGCTCTCTGTGTCTCCGTGGTGATTTGATAGTTTCTTCAGCAGAATCACACATCACTTTCCAAAAACTCGGCGATCTCGTTCTGCCAAAAGACCGGACCATCCGTGCAGATGAACTTTTCCCCCATGTTGCACCGCCCGCACTTGCCAATGCCGCAGTGCATGCGGGCCTCCAGCGTCGTCAGCATCTGGTCCAGTTGAAAGCCCAGCTTGAGCAGCGTCAGCGTGATAAAGTGGATCGCGATGGGCGGGCCGCAGGCGATGGTGACGACATTCTCCGACGACGGGTTGACCTGCTCCAGCAGGTTGGTGATGAGGCCGACGTTGCCGCTCCAGCTCCCATTTCCCTCGTCCACTGTCACGTGAAACTCGGTGTCGGGGGCGGAACCCCAGTCGTCGAACTCCTCGGTAAAGACGAGCAGGTCCGGGCGGCGGGCGGCCCACAGGAGGGCCAGGTGGCCGTAGTCATTTCGGTTGTCAAGGATAGTGTGGATAACGGGCCGCAACGGCGCACCGCCGATACCGGCGCCCAAGATGACGACGTCCTTGCCCTTGATCTCATCCATCGGGAACCAATTGCCCAGCGGTCCCCGCACCCCCACCATCTCGCCTTCCTCCAGAGTATGCAGTGTGTGGGTGACGTGGCCCAAGTCGTTGACGGCGAACTCGACCACGCTTCCGCCCCGGGCAGGGGTGGAGGTGATGCCGAAGGGCGCCTCTCCCGCGCCAAAGGCGGAGACGAAGGCGAACTGCCCCGGCTTATAGTCGGCAAAGGCCGCCTTTCCTTCCGGCTCTGTCAGCTCGATCTGGAAGAGCTTGTGGTTGGTTGCAATGTCCTTGATCCCGACGAGCTTACCCAAATAGGGCTTCATTGGGTTTGCATCTGTCGTCGTCGCCATCGCCGCCATCATCATCTTTACCTCCTGGCACTTCGCGTGTACGTTCCCATCAACTCTGCCTGAGCCAAGATGTGTCCCTCCATCGCCTGCTCCAACTGCTCCCGGGTCGCTCCAGCAGGCAGATCGAGCATCGTATCCAGAGCGTAGAGCTTGAAAAAGTAGCGGTGCGTGCCGCCGGGCGGGCAGGGACCGCCATAGTCCATTCGCCTCCAACTATTCTTGCCGTGCAGGCTGCCATCGACAAGCTTGACCTCTGCTGGGACAGCATCAGGCAACGCACGCGCCTCGCCCGGAATGTTGTAGAGCACCCAATGCACCCATGTGCCCGCTGGGGCGTCGGGATCGTCAAAGATGAGGGCAAAGCTCTGCGCGCCCTCGGGTGGATCGCCCCACCGTAGCGGCGGCGAGACGTTTTCGCCGTCACAGCTATACTTGCCTGGAATCGGCCCTTCGTGCTCAAAGGCACTGCTCGTCAATTGGAAGGCCATCTCTATACCTCCTTCCTGTGCCGGCGGTGCGGATGTCGGCATAGGAGTGCCTTGCCCACAGCCCACCATCGCCAGAGTGAGACAGATCGCTGTGATTTGCCACCTCACTTCGCCACTACTGCCCCGCACCTGCCACCTCCCGCATCACTTCTCTGATATCGATATCCACCGGGCAGGAGACGACGCACCGCCCGCAGCCCACGCAGCCCAACGCCCCAAAATCCTCCGGGTAGTAACAGAACTTGCAGTAGAAACGGTTGCGCAGCCGGCTCGTCTTGGTGGGGCGGGAGTTGTGACCCCCGGCGGCGCGGCGATAGTTGGGGCTGGTGCAGGCATCCCACACGCGGATGCGCTCGATATGCGTCACGCCCTCGCGCACGCCAGTCACCCGATCGACCACGTCGAAGCAGCGGCAGGTGGGGCAGACGTAGGTGCAGATGCGGCAGCTCAGGCAGCGCTCGCCGTGGCGCATCCAGATTTCGTCCTCGAACAACGGCCTCCACTTGGCGGGTTCCGTCACAGGCACCTGCTCAGCATCCGCCGCAGACTTTGGAACTCTGCCATCCTGCTCTTTCAGCGCCAGCCCTCCCAACAGCGCCTCCCCCTTTTCCGTCACCGCCTTCACCGTGTAGCCGCCCTCCACTTCGCGCAGCAGCACGTCCAGGTGCGTCCCGTCGTCGGGCGCGCCGCCCACAGAGGTGCAAAAGCAACCTTCCCACATCTGCGGGCAGGCCAGCCCTACCAACGTGGTACGCTGCCGGTGGTGGCGGTAGTAGGCGTCTGAGGGTTCCTTCTGGATAAAGAGCGCGTCAATCGCCGCGAGCCCGTGCGCGTCGCAGGGGCGCAGGCCGAAGATGACCTGCTTGCGATCCGGCAATATCTCCTCCTGAGTCACCTCGCCGCCTTGCTTTTCGGCTCGCAAAAGGACTTCGGTGGCAGGGAAGAGATAATCCTTGGCCGAAAGCTCCGGCCGCTCATAGTCGAACAAGACGTCGTCAGCGGAGGCAACCGGCCGGTAGAGCACCTTGCCGTCCACGTCGCGGGGGGCGACCAAGTCGTACTCATCGGTCAAGCCGTCGAGCCAGGCCTTCAAGTGATCTCGTGTGGTAAATGTCATAGCGGCGATCCCTCCTCGCCGAGCTCAAACAGCAGCGGGCTCAACGCCTCCTCTCGCCCGGCCCGGTGGTCGAAGAGCGACTCCACTTCGCGCATCAGCATCCGGTTGAGCAGGCTCAGTGGCAGATCCATCGGACAGACCCGCTCGCACTCATTGCACTCGACGCAGCGCCCGGCCAGGTGCAGCGCCCGGCCCAGGTGAAATAGGTGCTTTTGCGGGAGCTCGACCCCGGCGTCGATCCACAGCCCGTCGTCCCGCTCGAACATGCAGGTGGTGCAGTAGCAGCCGGGGCAGACTTGGCGGCAGGCGTAGCAGCGGATGCAGCGATCGAACTGGCGTAACCAGAAGGCCAGCCGCTCGGTGGGCGGCAGATCCTCGACCTCGCTCAAATCGGCAAAGTCGTCCTCGACGGGCGCCGCCTCTGGCGGCTCTCCGAGCAGAACGTCGTAGATCGCCGGCACCCGGTCGGAGCAGCGGGCACAGCGGACATCCGGTTCCCCGGTTCCATTCTGCATCCCCTCGCAGGCCACGCCGATGACGAACACCCGCTCCCGCGCGATCTGTTGCTCGGCCAGGAGGACGTTGATCGCGCGGCTATCGCAGGGCTTGGCAACGACGGCCACACAGGGCGGATCCTCACCACGCTTCTGCGAATGCTTCTTGTCGTGCAGGTAGGTGACTAGGTTGTGGACGCAATGCTCGTTCCACACCAGCCGATCGACGTCGGCGGGATCGTAGATGAACGCAGGGCGAGCACCGTCGCGCTCGCTCGCCTCGTATCCGATCACACAGCTCACCTGTCCGCTCTCCAAGAGCTCCCTGGCTTTTTCTCGTATCCCGGTGATGATTGACTCGTTCAAATTCATCCTCCGCATTGGTAGCTTGGTAGTGGTAGACCGGTAGAATGGTAAAGGGGTGATCGGTACTGGCTGGATGTCCTCCTCGACCGACCCCACGTTATTATACTCATCTGCTGGAGTCTGGCGAAAATCGGTTTTGGGGCAATCTGGCCTTGTTTTTGCTCCACCAGGCCCTGTTTTTTCCGGGCAATTCCCCACTGGGGCATCAGAAAGCCGCTTTTTTGAGCGGTATCCCCCACTTTTCAAAATTCGCGAGTCCAGTCATCTGGAAAATCTGCAAAAGTTGGAGATAGTGGACGCCAACCTATCGACTCAACACAGGAAAAGCAACCGTGAACCTTGTGCCTTTCCCAGCCTGGCTCTCCACCTCAATGTGTCCGCTGTATCGTTCCACCAGATCCTTGACGATCGCCAACCCCAGCCCTGTGCCCGCCTCGCCCGATGCCTTGGCGCTGGGTGCGCGGTAGAATTCCTCAAACAGGTGAGACAGCGCATTCTCTGGAATGCCGATGCCCGTATCGGTCACCTCGACTCGGGCCTGACCGTCCGCCTGGCGCACGGTGACGGTGACGCTGCCGTTGGATGGCGTGTACTTGACTGCATTGCTGATCAGGTTGACAAAGATGCGGTCAAGCCCTCCTTCTGTGCCCCAGACGATCAATTGATCGTGGCACGGTTGGAGCTTGATCTCCAGCCCTTTCTCCTCGGCGCGGGGTTGGAGGAGCAAAACTGCCCGCCCGACGGAGCCATTGAGCGAGACGGGGCCTTCTTCTTCCGCCAGCCCCGGCGCTTTGCCCGCCGCCAGGTCGAGCAGGTCGTTGACCAGGCTCTCGAGGAAATCGAGGCGGCGGCTGATGCGCCCAAAGACGTCGCTCTGCTTCTCCGTCATCTTGCCGGCGTATCCCTTAAGCACGCCCCGCACCAGCGATTGGGCGACGGCGACGGGCGAGCGCAGTTCGTGGGTGGCGACGCGGATGAATTTAGCCTTGCTGGCATTCAGCGTTTCCAACGTATCGACGGCGCGCGCGGCTGCTACCGTCGCCGCACCTACCTCGGCCAGTGGCATCAGCCGTGCGACGGCGTCCTCGTCGAATTGGCCGGCTTGGATCGCATAGGCGTGGAGCGTGCCGATGGGGACGTTCTCGTGTATCAATGGTACGCAGAGGATGGAACAAAAATCCCCGGGCGCGTTCGCAGCCTGGGGATCGGACTTTGCATCGGCGATGACGGTGAAATGACCAGCGAGGGCCTTTTTGTCGGCAGGGCTGTGCTCGACTTCGATGGGCTCCTGCGGCCAGCACGCGGCGTCCGCGCTGCAGACTGCAGCGACGGTCAGTCGGTCACCCTCTTCATCCAGCAGGTAGACCGCCACGGCATCCGCTGCCGCCAACTGTCTGGCGCTCTCGGCCAGGCAGGTCAGGACATGATCGAGTTCCACTACATGCTCCAGAGCGCCCCTTAACCCCTCCCCCTCGGGGGAGGGAATGGGGGGTTACTTTGCGATCAGCGCTGCCACCTTCTCCAGCAACACGTCAGGCTCAATCGGCTTGTCCACGAAATCGTCCACCGGCAGGTAGGCCTCGTCGGGACCGAAACGCAAGGATGTGGTGTCGTGGATCGCCGTCAGCATCAGGATCGGGGTGTTCTTGTAGGGAGCATACTCCGACCCGGGATCAGGGCTGCGAAGTTGCAGCGAGACCTGGAACCCGGCCGTCGTTGTCTCCATCATCACGTCGAGGACGATCAGGTCAGGCTCGGCCTCCTTGACTTTTCGCAGTCCTTCTTCGCCGGTGGCAGCGTGGAACACCTTGTACCCGTTGGCCTCCAGCGGCATGCGGACCGCTTCCGCCATGTCGAGATCGTCTTCGATGACCAAGATTTTAGGCATGGTTGTCTCCTTCTAGCTCTTCAAGTACTGCGTCAATCAGGTCCGGGAGCGTGGCCTCCACCGCCGGGCTCAGCCCCTCGCCCCAGTCGATCTTTCCCGGCTGGACGCCAAAGATGACCATCTCCGGCAAAGACTGGCCCACTGCGTCGGCCAGCGCTAGCACCTCGGCCAGCCCTGCGTTGTGGAGGGAGAGCGCACCGGCTGATCCTGCCAAGCGCACCTCGTCCGGCGTGAAGCGCGCGAACTGGCCCGGCTCCCACTCCAGATCGGCGGCATCGACGACGACGACCCGTTCCCACCCCTCCAACACGTGCAATAGGTCAAGCCCTCCGGTTCCTGCGTCCAAGGCCGCAACCCCCTCCGGCAGTCCGCGGCACTTGAGTTCCGCGATGACGCGGGGACCGATGCCGTCGTCGCCGCGAAGGGGGTTACCTAGACCGATGATCGCTATTCGCTCATCGCATATCGCTGATCGCGTATCGCCAGCTACCTGCGACTTACGATCTGCAATTCGCAATCTGCAATTTGCAATTTGCGCTTTCCAGTTCAAGGTTCGTTGCTCACACAAGCTCTACCCGCAACGTATGCGTCGAACACGAGATGCACGGATCGTACGCCCGCACCAGCATCTCCAGCAGGTGACGGATCTCGTCCTCGGGCTTGTCCAGGATCTGGGGCACGAATGCCCTCATGTCGGCGTTGACGTTGGCCCAGTTCTGGTTGGTCGGAATGATGCAATTGGCCCCCTTGCAGGTGCCATCCTCGTACACGTAATGGTGGAACAGGATTCCGCGCGGCACGTCGCAGGAGCCGGCACCCTCGCCGCTCGTCCGGGCGACAGGGGCCGGGTCCTCGGGGGTGACGCCCCGCGTGAGCAACTCGTCGATAATGGCAATCGAGTCCTCCACGCAGTGCACGATCTCGACCACCTGCGCCGCGCTGTTGAGGAACGGGTTAATGCAGATAGGCCCCAGGCCGAGCTTTTTCGCCGCTTCCTTAGCCTTGGGGTGAAGCCGGTCGTAGTTGTTGTTGAACCGCGCCAACGCGCCCACCATGTAGGACTCGCGGTTGTGCTTGGCCCATTTGGCCGTCGAGAAGGGCACGCACCACTCGTTGGTCACCTTCTTATAATCCTCGATGGGATAGGTGAACCCATCGGAGGTGACGATCTCACCGCCGACGAAGGCGTACTCGTCGTCCTTGTGCAGGCTGACGTACTCGGTCTCCCGCTCAAACTCTGGCCACGGCAGGGTGGAAAAGAGCGCCACCGTCTCGTCCAAGTCGGCGCGGGCCTCTTCCAGACGGGCCTTCATATCGCGTAACTCCTGCTCCTTGGGCGTGTAGGTGAAGCCGCCGACGACGAGCGCACATGGATGGGTGTGCCGCCCGCCGACCATCGCGCACAGATCGCCAGCCAGCTTTTTCATGCGCAGCGCGCGCATCAGCACGTCCGGGTTCATTTCCAGCAGCGGGATGACGTCGTCGATCCCCAAAAAGTCGGGGGCCACCAGGTAGTAAGTGTGCAGGATGTGGCTATCCATAATCTCGCCGTGGAAGATGAGCTTGCGCAGCAGCCTCGCCTGCTCGGTCAACTCCACACCCAGCGCCTTCTCGGTGGCCTCGACGCTGGTCGTCGAGTGGCCCACGGAGCAGATGCCGCAGATACGAGAGGTGATGTGGTTGATTTCGGTGTAGGGCCGCCCGCGCACGAACGCCTCGAAGAAGCGCGGCGCTTCGACGACCTCGAACTGGCACTTTTTGATCTCACCGTTCTGGACGTCCACGACGATGTCGCCGTGGCCCTCGACGCGGGTGAGGTGGTGTACGTTGACGTTTACGCTAACCGTTGTCATACTTCCTTCTCCGACACAAAATAAGCGTTGAACATGGTCATCTGCGCCATGATCTCCTCGACGGTCAATCCGGCCTCGTCCAACACCTCTTTCATCGCGTTCTCGTTAGGGTTGGGGATCAGGCCCCGGCAGCCCTCGCAGCCGTCGCCGTAGGTAGGGCAGATGGCCCCGCAGCCTGCACGGGTGACCGGCCCGATGCAGGTCTTGCCGATGTGGAACATACACTCGTTCCCCTTGAGCTTGCATTCGACGCACACGGGATAGTCGGGGACGGAGGGCTTTTTGCCCACCAACACCGCCTTGACCACCTTAACGAACTCGTCTCGATCGATGGGGCAGCCGGGGATGACGGCGTCTACCTCGACCACGGCACTGATGGGGCGCGCCGCGTAGGTGGGGTACCAATCGGCCTTGTCGCCGTATACGTACCGGCGCACATCGTCCAACGGCTGCAGGTTCTTGAGCGCGTTCACGCAGCCTGTATGGGCGCACGCGCCCAGCGCCACCAGGATGGTGGCCTGCTCGCGAATCTTGCGCAGCCGTTCCTCGTCCTGCTCGCGGGTGACGGAGCCCTCGACGAAGGCGATCAGGTAGTCATCGTCCCGCCGGGAACTGGCTTCGCGGAAGTTGACGATCTCGACCGCACCCAGCAGGTCGGGATAGGTCTGGAGCGCATCGACGACGGTCAACTGGCAACCCTCGCAACTGGCAAAGTCGAAAAACGCTACTTTTGGTTTACTCATTACAGCGCCTCCGGCACGTTCTTGATCTGGTCGTAGGTGAAGACGGGGCCGCTCTGGCAGCAGTAGAGGCCGTTGATCTGGCAGTGACCACACTTACCCACGCCGCACTTCATGCGCCGCTCCAGGGAGAGATAGATGTGGTTCTCCGAGATGCCCTTACCCAGCATCTCCATCAGCACGAAGCGGTACATGATCGGCGGGCCGCAGGTGATGGCGACGGTCGCGTGAGGATCGACAGAGATCTTGGGAAAAAGGGTAGTGATGACGCCCACGTTGCCGCTCCAATCGTCTTCCCCGCGGTCCACTGTGACGAGGCACTCGACATCTGCGCGGGCAGCCCACTCATCCAACTCATCGCGGAAGAGGAACTCCGCCGAGCGCTTGGTCCCGTACAGGATAATGACGCGGCCAAAGTCAGCCCGCTCATCCAGCACCTGGTTGATCAGGGAGCGCAGAGGAGCCAGCCCCAACCCGCCTGGAGCGAAGAGCACGTCCTTGCCGCGCATCTCGTCGATGGGAAAGCCGTGGCCGAAGGGGCCGCGAATTCCGACCATTGCCCCTGCTTGCAGGCCGTGCAGCGCGCCCGTCACGTCACCCATCTTGCGCACGCAGAGCTCGAAGGTGCCGTTGGATCGGCTGGGCGAGGACGTGATGGAGATCGGCGCCTCGCCCACGCCGGGAATCGAGAGCATCACGAACTGGCCCGGACCGTGGCCAAGGCTTTTTCCGCCCGGCAGTTCGACGGTGAAAAGCTTTTCCAACTCCGTCATCGGTTGAACGGAGGTGAGGCGAGCGAATTCTGGCGCATACAACGATTCAGTCATCTCCCTACCTCCTGCTTCGACCTGTGGATGGTGTTGAAGCCATCCACGATGTTGATGTGCGTCAGGCAGGTGCGGATGCAGCGCCCACAGCCGACGCAACCTAGCATCCCCTGCTGCTCGTAGATGTACTTGCCCTTGCGGAAGAAGCGATGCCGCTGGCGGGCGGCGCGCGCCTGGCGAAAGTTGTGGCCATCAGCGACGCGCGCGAACTCGTCCAACTGGCACGAATCCCAGCTCCGCTCGCGCACCGACTCGCTGAGGTCCAACGAGATCGTGTCCGTCACGTTGAAGCAGTAGCAGGTGGGACAGACGTTGGTGCAGGAGCCGCAGGCGAAGCAGCGCTCGCCCAGTTCCTCCCACAGCGGATGTTCGTAGGCAGTAGCCAGCAGCGCGGGCAGCTCCCCGGCGTCGAAGTCCAGGCGGCTTTGAAACCGGGGCCACTTAGCCCCCAGCGTTGCCTCAAGCCGCTTGACGTCGTCGGTGGTGGCCTCGTGGGCATCGGCGCATTTCTCCAGCAGCGCCGCGCCGGCCTCCGTCCCCACGTGGACCGCGTAGGCATCGCCGATGTCGGTCAAGTGCAGGTCGTACCCCCCATTCGCTTCGAGTGTCCCCATGTCCTTGCAGAACGAGTGCTCGTCGCAGGGCTTTAGGCACTCCAAGCTGACGACAAGCGTTTGCTCCCGGCGCGCGATGTAGTGGGCGTCGGGGTAGTCCACGGAGAAGACCCTGTCCAGGAGTTGGATGGCGCGCAGGTCGCACGTGTGCACGCCAAAGATGACCATGGGCTCGGCCTCAACGTTCGACTCCACAGCAGGGGTCTCTCCGAGGTGCATGGTGGCGAGTTTTTCGCGCGGCGGCTGCAACACGGTCTTGGGAGAGAGGATGGAAGTGTTATAGTCCAGCCGCAACTCGGCCGCGTCGGTGAGAGGTGCAAAGGCGAACATTGACCGCTTGGCCTGCGGCCCGTGGACCGTGTAGTCGGCCATCAGCCCGCTGACCAGCGGCGCAATCGCGCCTTTTTTCAGAACGCTCAAGCTCATATCAGTCTCCTCAACCCTGTTCTCAAAGTCGTCCTACCGGATCGACGTTATAACGCACACCCATGAAGACTGCATCACACATCCGTCGCGTCTGCGCCATACATGTGTAATGTCTTTACTCACGCCGGTTCCACCCTGACCGCGCAGACCTTGTACTCGGGGATCTTGGCAATCGGGTCGACGGCCGGGTTTGTCAATAGATTGGCGGCAGCCTCGGAGAAGTGGAAGGGCAAAAAGACAACCCCTTCCTGGGTACGATCCGTGACCCAGGCCCGCGCCACGACCTCGCCGCGTCGCGAGGTCACATTGATCTGATCGCCATCAGAGATGCCCAGAAGTTGAGCATCCTCAGGGCTCACTTCCAAGAGTGCCTCTGGCGAGATTGCGTCCAACCCTGCCGCGCGCCGCGTCATCTCGCCGCCGTGCCAATGGTACAGCACACACCCCGTCGTCAGCACTAGGGGGTACTCGTCGTCAGGCAGTTCGTCGGGCGGCAGATGGTCTATCGCGACAAAGTGCCCCAGACCCCGGCTGAACTTGCCCTTGTGCAGGTAAAGTGTGCCCGGGTGATCCACCGACGGGCACGGCCATTGCAGCCCCACCTTTTCGATGCGCTCAAAGCTCATACCGCCATAGATCGGGGTGACGGCGGCAAGCTCATCCATCACCTCGGCAGGGGATTCACAGCGCATCGGGTATCCCATGCGCCTCGCCACATCGCAGATGATCTCCCAGTCCTGCCGGGCCTCACCAGGAGGCGAAATGGCCTGCCGCACGCGTTGCACACGTCGCTCCGTATTGGTAAAGCTGCCATCTTTCTCGGCAAAGGAAACACCCGGCAGGATGACGTCGGCGAACGGTGTCGTCTCCGTGTTAAAGATATCCTGTACGACCAGGAACTCGACTTTTTCCAGGCACTCGCGCACGTGATTGATGTCGGGATCGCTCATCATGGGGTCCTCGCCCAGGATATACAGCGCCCGCACCTTCCCCTCAGTTGCCGCGTTCATCATCTCCGTGACCGTCAAGCCGACGTTCAGGTCTGATGTGCCGCCCCACGCCTTCTGGAACTTTTCCTGGACGGCCGGGTCGGTCACCTTCTGGTAACCGGAGTAGACGTTGGGCAAGCCGCCCATGTCGCAGGCACCCTGGACGTTGTTCTGGCCGCGCAGTGGGTTGACCCCGCCGCCGGCGACGCCCATGTTTCCCAAGAGCATCTGCAGGTTAGCGCAGGACATCACGTTGTTGGTCCCCACGATGTGCTGCGTGATCCCCATCGCATAGAGCAACGCGCCGGGGCGGTTCTCCGCCAAAATGTGCGCTGCCTCCACGATGTCTTTTGCCGGCACGCCGGTGATCTCTGCCGCCTTCTCCGGCGTATATTTCGCCACCGTCTCGCGCAGGCCTTGAAAGCCCTCCGTGCGCGTCTCTACGAACTCTCTGTCGTAGATGTCCTCCTCGATCAGCACATGCATCAGCCCGTTCAGAAGCGCGATATCGGTGCCCGGACGATGCTGCAGATGAAGCACTGCAAAGTCCACCAGATCGATGCGCCTGGGATCGGCAACGATTAACCTGGCCCCGCGTTGGCGCACCGCCTGACGCAGCTTGATGGCGATCACCGGGTGTTGTTCGGTGGTGTTGGAGCCGATCACAAGGTAGGAGCGAGCGTCTTGGGCGATATCGCTGATCGAGTTCGTCATCGCCCCACTGCCGAATGACGTGACCAGACCGGCCACGGTGGGGGCGTGTCAGAGACGGGCGCAGTGATCCACGTTGTTCGTGCCGATCACGGCGCGAGCGAGCTTTTGGATCAGATAATTCTCCTCGTTGGTGCACTTGGCCGAGGCCAGGAAGGCGATCGAATTGGGACCTGATTCCTTCTTGATCTCACCCAAGCGGCTGGCGATCAGATCGAGCGCCTCGTCCCAGGAGGCCTCGACAAAGTCATCCCCCTTGCGGATCAGCGGCTTGGTCAGCCGGTCGGGGTGGTGGATAAAGTCGTGGCCGTAGCGGCCTTTGACGCATAGCGCCATGCCGTTGACAGGCGCGTTCGGGTTCGAGGTGACGCCGATGACGCGGCCATTCTTCACATTCAGGTCGAACTGGCAGCCCACGCCGCAGTACGTGCAGGTGGTCGTGACCTTCGCCACCTGATGGGCGCGGCCCAGGCCGTGCGACATCTTGTCGCTGAGCGCCCCCGTAGGACAATAGGCCGCGCACTGGCCGCAGGACTCGCAGCGCGCGTCGAGCATAGTCACGCCGGCCCCGGCGACGATCTGCTCCTCGAAACCACGCTCGGCCACGCCCCACACGTCGCGGCACTGGATCTCCGCGCAGGCCAGCACGCAGCGCCGGCACAGGATGCACTTGTTGAAATCCACTCGCACGAACGGGTTGGGGTCGCTATCCACCGGGTAGCGCGCACCCTTGGCACCCCACGCCGGCACGCTCACCTGGTACTCGTAGGCCAGGTCCTGCAGCTCGCACGACCCGCTCGAATCACACGTCAGGCAGTCCTGCGGGTGATTGGCCAGCATCAGCTCCAGCGTCTTGCGGCGCGACTTGATCACACGCTCGCTCTCGGTCTTGACCACCATCCCCTCGGCCACCGGGAAGACGCACGCGGCCTGCAGGAAGCGCTGCTTTTCGACCTCGACCACGCAGATACGGCAGTTGCCGGTCGGCGTGAGGTCACGGTGGTAGCACAGCGTGGGGATGCGGATGCCTGCCGCCTGCGCCGCCTGCAAAATCGTCTGGCCTTCCTCGGCCTGAATGATGCTACCGTTGATCGTGATGTTGATTACTTTCCCCATCGGTGTCTCTTATGAAAAAAGCTCTCTTCATTTCACAGCCGGCATACTCCCGCCGGGCACTCGCCGCGCGTGTGCGCCTCGAACTCCTCGCGGAACAGGCTCAGCCCCGACGTCACCGCCGTCGGCGCAGTCTGCCCCAATCCGCAGAAGGAGCTATCCACCATCACCTCGCCCCAGGAGGTCAATTCGCCTAACTGCTGGGGCGTGCCCTGCCCGCTCACCAGATCGTTCAGGATTTGGATGTAGCGCTCTGTGCCCACGCGGCAGGGTGTACACTTGCCGCAGGACTCGGCGCGGAAAAAAGTCGCCACCGCGCGCACGTAGTCCACGATGCAGGTACCCGCGTCCAGCACCACGACGTCGCCCGCGCCCAGCATCGCCCCGCCCGCCTGGCACGACCCAAAGTCCAGCGGCGTGTCCAGGAAGCCCGGCCCGACGATGGCCCCGGCCGCGCCGCCCAGGTGGCAGGCCTTGAACGGCGCGTCGCCGCGCAGCCCGCCAGCGGGGCCTTCGATCACCTGGCGCAGCGTCAGTTGACCCAGCGCGGCCTCCAGGCAGCCCGGCCGCTCGACGCGCCCCGAGACCGGGTAGAGTTTGGTGCCGGGGGCCTTTTCCGTGCCCGTCTGGCGGTACCAGGCCGCGCCGTGCGCGATGATGCCCGGCAGGTTGCACAGCGTCTCGACGTTGTTGACGAGCGTGGCCTTGCCGAACAGCCCGCAGGTCGTGGGATAGGGTGGGCGCAGGCGCGGCTCGCCGCGCTTGCCCTCCAGGCTTTCGATCAGCGCCGTCTCCTCGCCGCAGATGTAGGCGCCCGCTCCCCGGTGGACGTGGATGTGGAAGTCGAACCCGCGGCCCGCGATGTCGCAGCCCAGGCAGCCGGCCGCCTCGGCGTCGCGGATGGCCTGCTCGAGCAGCGCCGCTGGGCCGGTGTACTCGCCGCGGATGTAGATGGTCGCCTCGTGCGCGCCAATGCCGTACCCGGCCAGCGCGATCCCCTCCAGCAGTTGGTGCGGGTCGCCCTCGATCAGGATGCGGTCTTTGAAGGTGCCCGGCTCCGACTCGTCAGCGTTGCACACGACGTAGGCCACACCGTCGGCGGATTTGGCGCCCGCCGCCGTAAAGCGCATCTTGAGACCGGCGGGAAAGCCGGCACCGCCGCGCCCCTGCACGCCCGCCGTAGCGATCTCGTCCACCACCTGCTCCGGCGTCATCTCGGTGAGCGCCCTGCGCAGCGCCTGGTACGCGCCGGCGGCCAGCGCCTCTTCCAGCGAGCGGGGGTCAATCCGGCCGACGTTGCGCAGGAGCGCGTGGGCGCGATCTTCGACCTCAATGCCGATGATCTCGTCAGTGGGGGCCAGGGGTTTGGGCGCCTTGCCGGCCAGGATGGCGTTGATGCCACGGGGCGTGACCTGGCGGTAGAGCAGGCTACCGGTCACGATCACCGGCCCGCGCCCACACTGGCCGAGGCAACTGGTGCGTCTGACTTCGACGCCCGCTTTCTCCAGCGCGCGGCGCACGCCCTCCGCGCCCGCCGCGTGGCAGGGGCCGTCGCCGCACAGGCACACCCCCTCCCCGGGCGGGGCGCCCACGCTCCACATTGAGTAGAACGTCGCCGCGCCATAGACCTCGCGCGCGGGCAGGCGGAAGTGCTGCGCGGCGGCCTCGATGGCCGCGCGGGGGAGATAGCCCAGCCGGCCGTTTAGCGCATCCAACGCGGGCAGCAACTCGGCCCGCTCATGCGGCAGGGCAGATAGAACCTCTTGAATCACGTGTTCAGACGGTTGAGTGGATGGATTCATGGTGGTGCTCCTTTTAGATCAGCAGATCAGCCTAGCCGCAAGTCGGCCATCAGGCCGCCGATGAGCGGCGCAAGCGCGCTTTTATTCAGAATCCTGAGGCTCATATCGTTCTCCTTGAATCGCTGCTCTGGAAAGCTACAAGGCACCCGCCGCGCCACTTCAAGAGCCGGGATGTCACAGAGCAACACTCCCGGTGTCCCCAGCTTCTGAGGTCGTCAATAATAAATGATGATTTCCAGGTGCGTGCCGATGCCGACCGTAGACTCAAGCTTCATCTCGTCGGAACAGGCCTTGATGTTGACCAATCCCATCCCCGCGCCGAAACCCATCTCGCGCACCCACTCAGGAGCGGTGGAGTAGCCGGGCTGCATCGCCAACTCAACGTCGGGAATGCCCGGCCCGTTGTCAACCGTCTCGATGCGTATCCGGTCGGGCTGCACCTCGGCGACGACCTCTCCTCCCTTGGTGTAGATGACGACGTTCATTTCCGCCTCGTAGGTGGCGACAGTCACACGGCGGATCACGGGCGGCGGGATGCCCAAGCGGTTGAGTGTCGTCTTGAGGCTGCTGGAAGCCTTCCCTGCCAGGTTGAAATCGTTGCCGATGACGTGGTAGCCAAAGACCAGAGCTGTCTGATCGGCGACGATGTCTTCAAAGATATGACTGGCGCGGTAACGGTGGATCTCTTCCGCATGGTAATCGATCTCCAACTCCCGGAGCAGGGCGCGCACGATGTCGCCCTGGGTGAGAATTCCCACTAGGTGTCCTTCCCGATCAACGACGGGAAAGCGCCCGAAACGTAAACGTGCAAACTGGCCGACGGCGTGGACGAGGGGTTCGTCACAGTAGAGCGTCTTCACGTCGCGCACCATCTTCTCACCCACGGTGACGTTGATCTCCCCGTCTGCCAGCGCTTTGATGAGGTCCTCGATGCTGACGATGCCAACCAGGCGTCCACCCTCCAGAACAGGAGTACCTGAGACGCGATGGGTGCGCATAACCTCCCGGAACTCGGCCATCGTCGTCTGAGGGGTGACGGTGACCACTTTCTTAGTCATCGCGTCCCCGACCTTGAGCTCGTAGGTCAGCTCCTGGAGCTTGGTGACTTCTTTGCCCTTGTCCTCTGCCACCTGATGGCCTTACTGTTTGCTGTTCTCAAAAGCCTGGCGCCAACGATTCAGTGAGAGCTCGAATAGGCCACAGCTAGGCAGGCCAGCCTTGTAAAGTCGACCGCAGGTTTCGAACATGGTGTACTTTGAGGCCAGCAGGGGGATGCCGCGCTCCTCCGCTAGAGCGACCGTCTCCTCCGGCGGCACCTTCCCGCGCACAAAGACGATGGCGTTGATACCGGCCACCTCGGCCGTGCGTACAACCTGGGGGTTAGTGAGCCCAGTCAGCAGGAGCGTGCCCTCATGGGTAAAGGACAGCACGTCACTCATTAAATCGGCCCCGCAGCCCATCTGTATATCCATATCCAGATCGACATCTTTGGATATGGTCTTACCTTCAATCGCCGATAGCACGTCACTAAGCTTCATCTTCCGGCCTCCTACAATACTCTGATGTGAGGCGATCCTACTGGCATCACAGTGCTCCTCCGGCCACGCCAAGTCAATTATAGCCGAACGGGTTCGCCTGTCAACAGACCGCGCGCTAGTGACTGTTCAATAAATGGGGAAATAGGTTGTTGGTGGGGCGTCAGCCCTAAATAGCGCCATACATAGCATCGAAGTGGGGCGAGTTGCACCAAAAGTATGTCTTTTTGCAGCCCCAGTGGGGAATACAGAACACGTTCCCAAATTTTGAACAGACACCGCGCTAGACCAGCGCCTCAGTATAGCATAATGGCGAGGTCGCACCACTGACGTTCATCCTACCCCCACCGTGATGAGTTTCCTGCAAATCCAGGGCGCCCGTAACCCACCGCTCCCTCGTGGGTTTTTCTATGTGCGCGCGCGGGGAGCCGCGCGTGCTGCGTGCGCGTGAGGGCTAGTACCCCAACAAGACGTCAGGAGGCATCTATGGCTTACAACTCTGTGGTGTTGGTCAAGCAAGTGCCCGACACCGCCAACATCACCGGCCAGGCGATGAAGGAGGACGGCACGGTCAACCGCGCTGCGCTGCCCGCCATCTTCAACCCCGAGGATCTGCACGCATTGGAGATGGCCTTGCGGGTGAAGGAACAGCACGGCGGCCAAGTGACGGTGATCACGATGGGGCCGCCGCGAGCAGCGGAGGTACTGCGCGAGGCGCTCTATCGCGGCGCCGACCGGGTGATCCTGCTCACCGACCGCAAGACCGCCGGCTCGGACACACTGGCGACCTCGTACGCCCTCAAGTGCGCCGTCGAAAAAACGGGCGACTACGATCTGGTCTTTTGCGGGCGGCAGGCCATCGACGGAGATACGGCCCAGGTCGGCCCTCAGGTGGCCGAGAAGCTAGGGCTGCCGCAGATCACCTACGCCGAGGCCATCGAGTCGCTGGAGGGAGATGCCATCGTCGTCCGCAGAGCTTTCCCCTTGGGTACGGAGAGGGTAAAGAGCACGCTGCCCTGCCTCCTCACCGTCGTCGATTCGGCCAACGAACCCCGCCCACCTTCGGTCCGCCGGATGATCGCCTACAAGCTGGCCGCCATCCCGCAGGAGTACCCCGATCTCCTGGAAAAGTGGCCCGAGTTCAAGACAGAGGAAAAACTGGAGGCCTACCTGGCCGAGCGTGATCTCAAGATCACCACCTGGGGCGGCGAGGACATCGGCGTCGATTACGACAAAGTCGGCCTCGGCGGCTCTCCCACCAAGGTACTCAAGATCGATTCGGTCATGCTCGGTGCCGAAGAGAGCAAGGAGTTTGAGGCAAGTGAGGCAGGTGCTTCTGCTTTGGTGCAGGAGTTGGTTCAGGATTACATACTGTAGGGAGTATGGAGTAAGGCGTATGGAGTAGGGGAACCCCCTTACTTCCTACTTCCCAATTCTTACTCCCTATTCAAGAGGGAAAACCAGATGACAAAGCAACGAGAGATTTGGGTCTTCATTGAGCAAGACAGGGGCAACGTCGCGCCGGTCAGCCTGGAACTGCTGGGTAAGGCGCGGGAACTGGCTGATCGATTGGACGGCAAGGTGTGCGGGCTGCTGTTAGGCCACGAGATCGCCAGCGAGGCCGAGAGGGTCATCCACCACGGCGCCGACGAGGTGCTGCTGGCCGACCATGCCGAGTTGGCCGCCTACCGCACGCTGCCCTACGCCCGCGTCGCCATCGACCTGGTGCAGGAGCGGAAGCCTTACATCTTTCTGATGGGGGCCACGCCGGTCGGGCGCGACCTGGCCCCGCGCATCGCCAGCGCCTGCTGGGCCGGCCTCACCGCCGACTGCACCTCGCTCCAGATCGGTGATTTCGAGCACAAGGGGAACGTCTACGAGGATCTGCTGTACCAGATTCGCCCGGCCTTTGGTGGCAACATCATCGCCACCATCGTCAACCCGGAGACACGCCCGCAGATGGCGACCGTACGCGAGGGCGTGATGAAGATGGAGCAGCCGGACGAGGCGCGGCGGGGCAAGGTTACGAAAGTATCGCCGCAGTTCGACGCAAGCGACCGCGTCGTGCAGGTGCTGGGTCGGGAGATGCGGCTGCCCTGCTGCGATCTGAAAGGCGCGTCCGTCATCGTCGCTGGCGGGATGGGCGTGGGCAGCAAGGAGGGGTTCGACCTGATCGCCGAGCTGGCCCACATGCTGGGCGGCGAGGTAGGCGCCTCCCGCGCCGCCGTCGATGCAGGCTTCATCGAGAAGGAGCACCAGGTGGGACAGACAGGCGTCACCGTGCGGCCCCGGCTCTATATCGCATGCGGCATCTCAGGTGCGGTGCAGCACTGCGCCGGGATGGATCAGTCGGGCACCATCGTCGCCATCAATAGCGACCCGCACGCATCCATCTTCCAGCTCGCGCACTACCGGATCTTGGGCAACCTGCACGAGGTCATCCCCCAACTGATCAGCGCTTACCGCGGCACGGCCAAGTAGGAGAGTCACATGGCAGAGAACTTTTTCACCGACAATCTCGATTTGCAATACCAACTGGAAAAACTCGACCTCAGCGAGGTCGTCGAAATCCTGGAGAACGGCTACGGCTACCGCGACCAATACCCTGCCGCGCCGCGCAACTATGCCGACGCAAAGGATAACTACCGGCTGATCTTGAGTGTGCTGGGCGACATCTGCGCCAATCACGTTGCCCCGCGCGCGGCCGAGGCGGACGAGGAGGGCGCGCAGTTCAGTGACGGCAAGGTCTGCTACACCGCCGCGACCCAGAAGGCGCTCGCCCTGCTCCGCCAGGCCGACCTGATGGGGGCGATGCTGCCCTGGAAATACGGCGGGCTGAACCTGCCGGAGTCGATCTTCCAGATGATGGCCGAGATCGTCTCCCGCGCCGACGCAGGGTTGATGACCATCTTTGGCCTGCAGGAGATCTCGGCCACCATCGCCGAGTACGGCGACGAGGAGATGAAGCAGCGCACGCTGCCGCGCTTCGCTCGCGGCGAGGTCACCGGCGCGATGGTGCTCACCGAGCCGGATGCTGGCTCCGACCTGGGAAGCGTGCAGACGCGCGCCACCCTTCGGGCTGAGCCTCAGGGCGAAGCCTACGACGAGGAAAGCGGCGAGTGGCGGCTCAATGGCGTCAAGCGCTTCATCACCAACGGCTGCGCCGATATCCTGCTGGTGCTGGCCCGCTCCGAGGAAGACTCAATGGACGCCCGTGGCCTGTCGCTGTTCGAGGTCGAGGCCGACGAGACGGTGCACATTCGCCGCATCGAGCACAAGCTGGGCATCAACGCCTCACCCACCTGCGAAATCCAATTCAACAACACGCCCGCCCGGCTGGTCGGCAAGCAACGCTTTGGGCTGATCCGCTACGCGATGGCGATGATGAACGGGGCCAGGCTGGCGATAGCAGCCCAGGCGCTGGGCATCGCTGAGGCGGCCTACCGCGAGGCGTACAAGTACGCCCAGAAGCGCGTCCAATTCGGCCAGTCCATCGACCAGATCCCGGCAGTCTACCGCATGCTGCTCACGATGCGGGCCGAGATCGAGGCCGCCCGCGCGATGGTTTACGCGACGAGCTACTGGGTCGATCTGGCCAAGGCGTTGGAGCGCGCGAAGGGGCGCGGGGAGCTCGACGGCGAGGGCCGCCAGCGGCTCAAGGAGGCAGGGCGTCTTTCGGACGTGCTGACACCGATGGTGAAGTACTACGCCTCCGAGATGGGCAACCGGGTCGCCTACCAGGCCATGCAGATCCACGGCGGCACCGGCTACATGCGCGAGTTCAACGTCGAGCGCCACTTTCGCGACGTGCGCATCACCAACATCTACGAGGGCACCAGCCAGCTCCAAATAGTGGCCGCCATCGGCGGGCTGATGGGCCACACGCTGGACGGTTTGCTGGGCGATTTTGCGGCGCAGGACTATGGCGAGGAGTTGGCCGACCTGAAGAGACAGTTGGCCGAGACCAACACGCTGTTCAACCGCTGCATCGACCACTTGAAAGAGGAGGATCGCGAGGCCATCGACTACTACGCCTCCGACATCGTCGATGCGGCTGTCTACCTCTTCAATTCCTGGCTGGTCCTGCAGGACGGGCGCGAGTCGGAGAGGAAGCGGGACCTAGCCCGCGTCTACGTCGCCGAGGCGATGCCCATCATCCGCAGAAAGATCGATGTGCTGCGGGCCATCGACCCGACGCCAATGCAGGCAAGGGAGACGGTACTGGCGGAGGGGTTTTAGAGGCCCTCACCCTGCCCAACCCCGGGGAAGAACAGAGACTTTGCCAGCGCTGCTTTTCGTAGGCAGCGCTGTTTTCGTTTGCTGCACGTGTCTGTTCAAAATTTGGGAACGTGTTCTGTATTCCCCACTGGGGCTGCAAAAAGACATACTTTTGGTGCAACTCGCCCCACTTCGATGCTATGTATGGCGCTATTTAGGGCTGACGCCCCACC
>Ga0315545_1000928_pt1 | contig 30096 bp, 26 predicted proteins | sample SalMarSW160210MG_FD_203096 | JGI IMG/M metagenome (GOLD analysis project Ga0315545, IMG submission 203096) | Salt marsh sediment microbial communities from the Plum Island Ecosystem LTER, Massachusetts, United States - Salt Marsh Sediment SW1602-10 ...
ACCCCGCCCCCAGACCGACCGCAAAGACGGCCGTCAGGCACAGCGTTGTGAGCAACCCCAGGAAGGCCTTCAGTCCCCGCTTCGCACTGGTGCAACGAAGTGCAGCGCGTTTACCGGTCCATGTCAAGGCCTCCATGGTCCTCACCTGCCTTTCAGGGCTAAGTACGTTGGGGTTATCGATCCTTGCGTTCATCGATTTTATTCTTCCTCGGGATCCACTTCCTGCACGAAGGTCACCACGGGCAAGACCCAGTAGGCGACCAAGACATCCTTCATCTCGATGGTCGGCTCGAGCTCGAACTCGATCAGATACGCGTCGGGCTGCTCCTCGACCTGCCCGCCCTCCTTGCGCACCTTCTTACGCAACTCTTTTCTTATGATCTTGGTCACGTCCAGCGTCGGCCCCTCGGGTTCCTCTTTTTTGGTAAGCAGGACGCTCTTGCTGCCGGAACCCGGTACCGTCGCCGCCGCGGGCTCATACGGCCGATAAAGCTTCTCGACGGCCACGGCATTGTATTTGGCGTTCAGGTCGCGTAGCTCCGTCGAACGGAAGCGCGCGGCCGAAACGGGGACGCGGGCCACCTCCCCTTCGGGCATGGCGATGATGCCGCCCTCGACCTGGATGATCATCGCCTTCGTGACCGTCTGGGCCTCCTCGGTGAAACCCCGGGGCACCGCCGCGAGGAAGCAGCACAACACGACGAGAAAAATCATTCTGATCTTCATGACTCAGCCCTCCTGTAGGACAAGCTCACAAAAGAAAAATCCTGCGACGCTCCATCCTGGGCGCGCAGGCTCAAGACCCCCTGCATCCTGCCGTCTTCGACCTCGCCGCGCCAGGACCCGGTGTTGCCCTCACTCGAAGTCTGCATCGTCTCCCAGATCACGCGGCCGCTCTCCTTTATTAAGGTATAGTTGGAGGCCGGATACCCGTTCAGGCTCAAATTTTCAGACACCATCTTGCCGTCCTCAAAGGCGATCTCATCCCCGGTCTGGAAGGGCGTACCGGCCACGAACTTGATCTGCCAGACACTGCCGTCCAGGCCCACGATCTCAAAGGGGATCGCGATCTCTTGGGGGCTGGGCAACGGCTCTTCCAGCACGGCTGAGGCCAGCTCTGTCCTTCTTTGGTTCTTCTGATGCGCAAAGAAAAGAACAGACCCAGCGACCGCCGCGACTACCATGCTTGAGACAAGCGGCAGCACGAGCTTCCGGCGCCGGCCCGGGACCTGCTCGGCCTCGCCACTCGCCTGTTCCAACATCTCATAAATGCTCTTTGTAAAATCCTCTGATCCGAGACACATCCTCCTGTGGAGCTCCCTGTGAAGGGTCTTTCCCTCTTCCGCCGGCTGTTGCGTCATATAACCCGAATACGTTGCGACGGACAAATGTCCAAGGACCTCGCTGACCTCTTTCTTTATGTCCAACACCCGCAGGCCCGGAGGGATCGGATCGGTGTAGTGGCCGAGGCTCGAATAAGGATAGTCCGCCTCGCGGCCCACGTTCTGGGGATTCAGGTGGATATAGCGGGTCAGGCGCGCGAGGTTGGGTTCTTTTTCAACGATGGTCGCGCGGTAACGGCCCCGGAAGAGATGCCCCTGACGGTTGTACTTCTTATTGTAATACTTGGTGTAGGCGGACGTCAGATTGTGCATGACATCGGAAAGCGTCCCGCCCCCCTTGGGGATCTCAAGCAAGAGGTGCACATGGGTCGGCAGGAGGACGAAGGCAAAGAGACGCGCCCCATGCTGGGCCTTATACCTGGCCAGCAGTTCCAGATAGGCCGCGTAATCCTCGGCATCGCCAAAGAGGCCCTGGCCCTGGATGGCCCGGGTGGTGATGTAGTAGAGCGCGCCTTCTATGTTGATTCGCGGAGCTCTCGGCATTTCACCCTCTCCTTATCCTGGTCTTCATTTTCTTTTTAACCCTGCCTGGCACTTTCATCACATTTTTTATTCCGTGCCTGGCACCTTGCTCATACAACAAAAAAAGTCTCAGGCAAAATACCTGAGACTAAGAAACTAAATTGCAGTTTCGGCAGCCCAACCGCCCCGAAAAATTATTTCGGGACTTGTGGCTTTGCGTCCCCAGGTTACCCTGCCCGCGTTTCCGCGGTTCTGCAAAATGCAGAGGTTTGCCTTTTCGTACCTACCCCGATCTGTCAGTAAAAATATAACATTTTTTCCGTGTTTTTTCAATGTTTTGCCACCCCCTCGCCCAAACATGAAAAAACATATTGTAACACTTTGCGCTGCAAAATGTTACAAAGCGACGAAACAAAGCGCAACAAACATTGGTGATTTTTATTATTAATTCAGCAGCAAAGGCCTTTACTTTTTCAAAAGGCTCAGCGCGATCGATAACAAGAAACAGACGCCGGCGAATTGAAGCATCGCCTCGGCTTCAAGGCCGATCGGCGGCATCGGCATCACCAGCAGACGCGAAACGATAGCCACCACAATGCTGACGATCCCTGCCGCAATGACGATCCTGTTGACTTTCATCTATCACCTCCGTTTTACCCGCTACTGTTATCCCGCCGAAGGCCCCGTGTCACCTCCTGTGATACGGGGCCAAAGGTCCCATGAAGCCCGTCTTATCGCGACACGGGATAAAACGCCCCGGCTCGCCCGTTCTTGCCTTCCCGTGAGCCGGGACTACCCACCTCTATATCCCCAACCTCTCGTGCACCTCCTGTTCCCTGCGCAGCCGCCGGCCCAACACCATCAGGACGCCGACCAAAAAGAACGTGATGCCGCTTTGAAGGACCATGAAGAAGCCGAATATCCAGTTTTTAGCATCCGAGATGATGAGCGCGTTGATGCCCATGGAGATGCTGATCGCAAAGATGAAAAAGATGGCGCCGCGCGGCCCCAGGCCCAGGTCCATCAAATAATGGTGGAAGTGGTCCCGGCCCGCGTACTCGAGCCACTGGACGAGGGTGCGCGCCTTGCGCTCCCGGAACCGCATCACGGTGGTGAAGGTCATATCGAAGATCGGCACGCCCAGGATGAGGATGGGCACGACGATCCGGATGATGCTCTCGCCCGCCCAGCTCCCTGTCAGGGCAAGGCCGGCCATGGTGAAGCCGATAAACATGCTCCCCGCATCCCCCAGGAACATCTTGCCCCGCAGGAAGTTGTGAGGGAAAAAGCCCGCGCACGCGCCCATGACCGCTACGGGAAGGAAGATCAGGTCCACCTGGCCCGTGCCGAGCAAGATCATGAAGAAGAAGAACGCGGTGACCACCGCCAGTCCCGCGCACAGCCCGTCGACCCCGTCCAGGTAATTGAAGGCGTTGGTGATCCCCAGGATCCAGAGAAGCGTGATGAGGATTTCGAGGAGTTGCCCCCACCACACGTTGGGCAGGAAGCTGATGCGCAGCCCGCTGAAGATGAGGATGCCGGCGGCCAGGAACTGGACGGCGAGACGCGCGCGCGCCGAGATCTCCTTCTTGTCGTCGAAGAGGCTGACCAGGAAGATCAGCGTCGAGGCCAGGAAGAGCGCCTGGTGGGACTTCATGTAGAGGGGCACGACAAAAGAACCCGCGACCACCCCCAGATACACGGCCGCCCCCCCGAGGAGCGGGACCGGCGCCTGCTGGAGCTTGCGCACGGCCGGCGCATCGACCATGCCGCAACGCACGGCCAGAACCCGGAATACCGGGGCCGCCACAAAAGCCACCAGGAGAGCCACCAGAAAAGACGTCAGGGTCATATCGTTCTCAGGATCCTCAGCGCCTTAAACCCCTCGGCGTACTTCACCCGGCCCTGATACCCCCGGAAGATAGCGCAGGACCTGGCGCTCTCGAGAATACTCAGGTTCTTGATACGGGTGCGGTGCATCTGGGAACAGTGGATCTTGAGCAACTTCAACTTTTTCATCATGACCGAGCTGATGTCGACGAAGACGTCCGGCTCGAAATTTTGCGTCGTGGGCACCTCGTAATAAAGGACCTCCCGGATATAGCGCGAGGCCGAAAGGGCCGCGTGCGCCAGCGCCCGGTGGTCCTGGTGGACGTCGGCGAGATAGTTGAAGAAAACGATCTGGGGCCGGACCTCTCTGAGCACCTCTTCTATCAGCGTGATGACGCGCCGGTCCCGGGGGACCTCGGTATCCTCGAAAGCCCCCCAGTAGACCTTTTTGACCCTCATGTAGCGGGCCGCCTTCTCCTGCTCGCACTGACGCTTCTCAGGGGCCCCGCCGATCCCGCCGGCCGTCAGCACCAGCAAATGGACCCGGTGCCTTTTTTGGACGTAACGCATGAGCGTCCCGCCGCAACCGAACTCGATGTCATCCGGATGGGCACCGATAGCCAAGATGTTCATAATGAGCTCTCCGTATGTTCCTGGGTGGTGGGTCTTGTCCTCGGCGGTCGCCCCCCGCCCGACGTCACAGTTCAAACGCCTAAACTGGCCACGACATCCTCGGCGATCTGCTTATCGATGCGCGTCACCTCGTTGTTGAAGGCCGACAGAAGGCACATGTCGCATATCTGGTTGATGCGCCGCGGGATGCCGCCCGAGTTCTCGAAGATAGAGGCGACCGCTTCATCGTTGAAGACATCCGCCTGGCGGCTGCCTGCGATCTTCATGCGGTGCACGATGTAGTTGCCGGTGTCGTGGTGGTCGAACGGCGCCAGGTGGTAGCCCAGGGCGATGCGCTGGGCAAAGGGTTTGTGTTTGCGCACCCTCTCCATGAGCTCGGACTGTCCCATCAGGACGAGCGTCAGGAGGAACTTCTCTTCCGTCTGGAAGTTCAGCAGGAGACGCAGCTCCTCGAAGATCTCGTCATCGCGGATCATGTGGGCCTCGTCGATGATGACGAGCGTCTCCCGGCCGTCCTGGCTGTTGTTGATGAGGACCTCTTCGATGCGCTGGAGGAAGGTATCGGCGGACATCTCGTTGAGCCGCTCCGAGAGGTCGGTCACGCCGAGCTGACGCGCGATGGCGCGCAGGAACTCGACGCTCTTCAGGTACGGATTGGTGATGAAGGCGATGCGGAAGACGTTCTTGTTGAGCTTGTCGAGGAGCGCGCGGCCCAGCATCGTCTTGCCGCAGCCGAAGACGCCCGTCAGCATCGCCGCGCCCTTGCGCTGCTCGACGACATATAACAGACGGAAGAGCGCCTCCTCGTGTTCCTTGGAGTAATAGAGAAACTTCGGATTAGGTGTGTTCTCAAAAGGCTTTTCTTTCAATCCCCAGTGTTCTTCATACATGCGCTTTGCCCCCCGTTGCGATCGCGCCGCTTTGGGGCCCCGTATTGAACAACAGGTCTACGGCGCTCAGGAAAGGAACGAAATCCTCGTCGGACTTCATGAAAAGCTGCGGATACCGCGGATGCGCGTAGTCCTGATAGACGAGGCGTTGTCCGGCCTCCTTCAACAACCCTTCGTCCAGATAATCCCGGCCGCCGGCGCCGGACAGATACGTGTCGGCCTCAAGCGCGCGGCCGATATCCGCGATACGCTGTGTCGCACTGCCCGTGACGGACAACTCGGACTCCAGGAGCGTGCGCGTCGTTATGCCGAACTCTCTGCAAAAAAACCGGATCACCGCGACGTTGAGATCCATGAGCTTTTCCCACCGCTGTGCGTAAAGAGATTCAAAAAATTTTATCGTGGCGCCGAAAAAGGGCGCCCGGCCGTACCAGGCCTTCAGGCTCTTAAGATGCTCCTGGGGCCATGCGCGGGTATTGTCGATCGGCACATCCCGGATCGACTGGCCTTGTTCGGTATGGACCGGCACGGTCAGCCACATCGTGCCGTCCTTGGTGCGGATGCGATTCCTGTTCTGAAACTCCCGGTGCTTGTACTGGACGTTGTCCAGGAACACAAAGACATCACAGCGCGCCACCTTGTCAAAGAAACCGAGCCAAGGCAGATACTGAGGCTGATGGGCCGCATAAATCATTTCTTATTATAATCCCACAACCCCTTCAAAATCAAGCGGATAAAATATTATTCTTCAGGTCCCTTTTGGTTCGACGAATATGGGGTTCGTGGCGATGATCTGGGGGCCCCTCTTGATCACGGCGCGGTAATAGGTCTTTCCGGAAAGGGGCACAGGGTCCACATAGATAAAACGCACAGGCAGCGCCAGGTCATCTTCCTTGATCACCGCGCCGTTGCGGACCACCGTCACCTTGACGTCCTTGAGCTGATTCTCGTGTGCTGGAAAAGCGGTCTCCTCTTTGCCCTCGCCTTCATCGGCCCCACCGACAGCGCCCTCACCTTCATCCTCATCCTGTAGGCCGGCGGTCAGAGCGATGATGGCAGAGCCCGAGACCACGAAGGTCCGGCCCGGGCCGGCCTTCTGTCCGTTGCTGGAATCCATCACCGAAAACTCACGCAGCAGGACCGGTCTTTCGCGGCCGCCCACGGTCGCGTACATCCGGCCCCGGCGCATAGCCTCCAGAATGTGGTGCCAATTCAAGGCATCCGCCAACACATACGTGCGGGTCCCTCTCATCCGCGCCTTCAACTCCTCTTTGCTGCCTTGGTCAAAAGACATCCCGGCCACGGCCCAGACAGGTTCCTCGCGCGCACCCCGGCAATACGCGATCAAGGCCTGATCCCACGCACCGCCGGGCCGGCCGACGACTTTATAACCTTCCGAAAAGATGGCAAATCCCGTGTAGCCCGTCGTCTCGACGAGGGCTTCGGGGTGCGCGGCGGTCTCGATGCCGATGCCGTCGCGCCCGGAGACGTTCGCTGCCTCAGGATGCGCCCAGAACGTCAAGCCGCCGTGCTCATGCACATAATCGATCATCCGCTGGTACGGACTGTATCCGGCGTTGCGCGTAAACGGGTCATAAGCCACGGGAAGAAAGGGACTTTCGTTCGTGAGAAAAAGAACGCCTAGAAGAACGGCCGCAACTCCCGCTACCCGTCCCTTCATTGAGAATCTTCCGCACTCCCTTCCCTTTTCGTCCTTATAAGGATACTCTCTCCTGAAAAAGACCAGGACGCCCAAGGCGATCATCGCAAAAGGAAAGAGCCGGAAGATATCGCTCCAGCGCAACGCACGCCTGATGGAGGCGGGGTGGGAGACAACGGGGAGATCTCTATAATCCTGTGGTTCCGTAAGACCCACGACAAGGATCTGCCGGTGCCAGTCACAGAGCTTCAACGTGCGCATCAACAGCGACCCCCTCCAGCAATAAAACGGCGCCGTCTCGGTGCCTGGAATAAGGATGAGTTCAGGGTATTTTTTAGAATAAAACTCTATGTCTTGCAAGTAGTTAGAGAACCCGTAGGTAGAGATGGATGAGGCCTCTATCGTTCTTCTGAAAAGACGCCGCAACGGCCACAGCCCATACTCCCACCTCATGACATCGCGGTCCGTCACGATCAAGGCGTTCAGGCCCGTTTCATGGGCTGCATCAACGACATCATCCAGGCTGAAGACCCCGTCGCTGATCGACGTGCTCACTTGCAGCCCCACCGGGATCCAGCGGTATTCAAAACCCTCTTCGGCGCAGACCCGGCAGGCCGGGAACGCGACGATCCAGACGAAAATGAAAAGGGTCAGCGTGTTTCGAAGGGCCTTCATGGACACAACTCGCTATACAACCGTTCGAATTCGGCGATCATCTTCGACTCACCGTGCTCTTGTCTCACCCATGCGGACGCCCGCGCCCCCATCTTCCGGCGCAGCGCTTCATCCTTGAGCAGGCACAGGACACCGGCCGCCAATCCCCCGACGTCGCCGGGACCAACGAGCAACCCCGTCTCCTTGTCGCGCACCACCTCCGGGATGCCGCCGACGCGCGTGGCCACCGACGGGATGCCGCGCGCCGCCGCTTCCAGGATCACCCGGCCGACCGCTTCGTTGCGCGAGGACACGACAAGGACGTCGATCTGACCAAAGATCGCGTCGATGTCCTCGACCCAACCGGCAAACCTCAGCCTTCCGTGAAGCCCCAGGGTCCGCGTGCGCTCTTCCAGGGCCGTCCGCAAAGAACCGTCGCCGACCACAAGAAATCTTGCCTCCGGCAACTGCCTAATGACCGCGGCCGCGGCATCGACGAAATAATCGGGCCCCTTGACGGACTCAAGTCTGCCGACAAAGCCGACGCACAAGGCCGGGGCATCACCCTGTTCCACGACGCCGGAGTCCAAAGACACGCCGCTGGCGATCACCCGGACCTTTTCGGCCGGACAGATGCGGCGCTCAAGCATCTCGTCTTTCTCGAGATGCGTCAGGACGTGGATGCGGTCGCAGAAGCGGGCCGCGAACCGCTCGGCCCAGACGACCAGGAGACTGCCGGCGCGACCGAAGTACCCGTAGAAGTCGTGGCCGTGCGGCGAGTACACGACGGCAGGCACGCCCGCCAGCCTGGCGGCGATGCGTCCCAGGACGCCGGCCTTGGCCGTGTGCGCATGAACGACGTCAACGTGCGCCCTTTTCAATGTCCGCAAAAGGACGAAGAAGGCCGGAATGTCAAAAAGGGGATTGACGGCTCGCCGCAGTGTCGCCACCATGCGCGCCCTTTGACCCTGCGCGGCCAGGAACCGGCTCGTCGCCTCCGAGGGCTGACGCGTCATGCCGTAGATCAGCGTCGCCTCGAAGCGCCCCGGATCAAGCTTCTCGGTCAAGAGCCGCACGATGTCCGGCGCCCCGCCGCGGTCCATGCGCGTGATGATATGCGTAATGCGGATCGGTTTACCCATGTCACCCCTAAAGGAGAACTGAAGACTCGTAAGACTAAAGGCCAGACCTTTAGTCTCACCTTTAGTCTTACTTTCCTAATACCTCAATACCTATAGAGCTCGGTGCAGCGGCGGCACGCCGACGACCAACCTTAATGTCCTTCCGGGAAGTCCCGCCGGAAGGTTGCGCTCCCCTAATATCTATACAACTCCGTACAACGCCTGCAGGCCGGAAAGATACCCTCCTTCTGCAGGGCCTGGCGGTAGCGCACCGCCTCCGGGCTGTTCCAGATCTCTAAAAAGCTCGTCTCGTTGATGTTGCCAAAGGAAAAAGAACAGTTCAGGCAGGGCCGCACCCCGCCGTCGGGAAAGACGTACGCCGAAATCCACGGACTGACGCAGCGCGGCGCGTACTCCGAGGGCAGGTAATCCGGACGCAGGTAATACTCCGCCATGCCCTTCTGTGTAAAATTCGGATAAAAGTCCATACTGAACGCCGCAGGCTGGCTCAAGACAAAGCGCATCTTCTCGAAGAGCCTCTTGGGGTCGATCCCGGGGTCGAAGATAAAGCCCTCCCAATCGCGCGAAGAACAGCCCAGCATTTGGTCCACGCGCCTGTGCTCCTCCATCACCTTGTCGCCCAGAAAGATCAGGTTATGGAAGGTCAGGGAAGAGGCCTCTGTCTGCCTGGCAACGTCGAGGAGGACCTCCAGACGTTCATAATTATATTTACTGATGGTGCACTGAAGATTGATGAGCGGCTTCTTGCGCCGCAGCTCCTTCTTGGCGGCGTTCACCTTGTCGATGCCGCCCATGATCTGGTCAAAGACGCCCGGCAGGCCGCGGATCTCCTCATGAAGCGCCTGGTCGCCGTCCACGGAGATGTTGAGCTCGTCCCAGCCCATCTCGACGACCGGACGGGCAAAGCGGTCAAGGAGCGTGCCGTTCGTGATGACCAGGCCGTGCAGCCCCCTGTCCTTCACGGCCGCCATGATCGCCAGGACCTCGGGGTGCAGAAGGGGCTCGCCGCCGAAGAGCGTGATATTCGGCCGCAAGGCCCCGACCTCCTCGAGGACGCGACAGACCGCCTCTTGTGAAAGCGTCTCCCGCAGGGTGTCGCCCCCCTCCTTTTTCGTCACCCCCTGGTCGCCCCACTGGCCGCACATCTTGCAGCGCAGGTTGCACAGCCGCGTCAGGAAGAACGTGATCGCCTCCGGAGCCGGGCTCCTGCCCCCGGCCGCCCTGTAGGCGGCATACGCCCTGAGCCGTTTTGCCGCGACCCGCGCGGCATACACCGGCTGCCTCAGGGCCTTGCCCGCAAATCGTCTCACATTACGCAACGGAATCATATTATCATGCCTTTTTATACACTTGCTTTGACTAGAGCGACCGGCGGGTCCTGTCCGAGGTTCGCCCCCCTCCGTGCTGCTCGTCATCAGGCTCGGTGGGACCGCTTTCGCGGCCCCGGCCAGCCTCACATCTTGAGCCGTCGCGCTAAACGGCGCTCCTTACTCGTCGCGCCAGCGCCCCATCCCCCCGTGGGAGCCTTTTCTGCTCGACACCTTAGGTTGGGCGTGGGCGCTTCTGCGCCCCGGGCCGTCTCACGTCTCAGGCGGTGCGCGCCAAGCGGTCGGACTTATTCGTCCGACCAGCGCCCCTTCCGCTGCGCGCGGATGGGGGCATCACCTCGGCCACCCGCCGACTGATCGTAAGAATCAAATGTCTGTCTACATACGGCGCAACACGTCCCTGACGACCCTGATCATCGTCTCGATGTCGTGCTCTTCGACCAACGGATGCACCGGCAGCGTCAGGAGCCGCTCGGCAAAATAGACGGCCTGCGGAAAGGCCGAAGGCGCATAACCCAGATCGAAGATATGGTGCAAGGGCCGGCCGTAGAGCCGCGAGGCCTCCACGCCGCACCGGTCCAGCTCCCCGATGATCTTCTCGACGCAGCCGGCGCCCTCAAGGACGATGGGCAGGCGGTTGAACACCGGATGCACCTCCGGCGCCCAGCGCGGCAAGACGATCCCTTTAGCGCCGGATAGACCTTGTATCAAGGCGGTCGCGTTCCCCTGCCTCTTCAAAAAGGACTTCTCGCTTGAAGCCAGAAGACGCCGGCCAAAGGCCGCCTGGAAAGAGGTGTAACGCGACACGGGGACGTCGAGCGGCACCCGCGTCTCCTTGTAACGGGCGATCAACGAAGCGAGAACGCCATATAAACGCGGCCTGAAGGCAAGGATCAGGGCCCCGAGCTTCGCGATGCGGTCTACGCGCTCGAAAAACCCAGGCGCTTCCAGATTCTCAAGCGCCTCTCTCAAGAGCGGTCCCAGCTGCTCATCCGACGTGACCACGCATCCGCCTTCGTAGGTCGGAAGGTTCTTGCCGCGGTTAAAACTGTAAAAAGAGACGTCTCCGAAGGCGCCCACAGGACGCCCGCCGAGCGTCGCGCCGAAGGCCTGGGCGCAATCTTCGATGAAAAAGACGTCCCGGGACAGGCGCTGCCGCAGACCCGTCGCTGCGGCCCACGGGATCCCGAACATGTGGACACCGACGACCGCCAGGGTGCGAGGAGTGATCCGCCGCACCAAATCGTCGGCATCGGCATTAAAATCGTCAAGCGTGATGTCACAGCAAACGGGCTTGAGCCCCGCCTTGTGGATCGCGACGACGAGGCTCGGCGCCGTGTAACAGGGCAACAGCACCTCCTGGCGGGAGCTCATCGTCCGCAACACCCGCAGGATCAAAAAGAAGGCGGCAACACCGGAATTCACAAGGACCCCACCGTCCTTGCCGGCCAAGGCCGCCAACTCCCCGGCAAAGCGTTCCTGCACCCCGACGTCAAAGCACCCCCCCCAGGCCATGCACCAATCGCTGAACCGCACCGGGTAACCGACGATAGGGACTCTTCTAGACATTCTTGTGTGCCTCAAGAATAATGATCGGCGCCCACCTTTTGACCGGAAAATCGACGTAGCGGGCCTGGCGCACCGAAAAATCTTTCTCTTTAAGGCAGGCCACGATGTCCTTCTCGTAAAAAGTGCTCAAGGGATGCCGCTTGGTCGAGGCGTCGTAGAACCTGGCCAGCGCGTACTTGGCTCGCAAGAGGACGTTCGCCTTGTTGCGGAACTCGACGACAAGCCGCCCCCCGGGCTTACATACGCGGGCCATCTCGCCCAAGACCTCCCGGGCCGCCTCCAGATCCGGCAGGCAGATGAACGAATTGATGCACACGACCGCGTCGAAGGACATGTCTTCGAGCGGCAGACGCCGCGCGTCCGCCTCGATGAGGCGCACCTGCAACGATCCCTGTTCGGTGAGGCGCTGCCGGGCACGGTTCAGGATCTGCGGCCAGGAATCGACCCCCCAGGCTTCGAGCGATGCGTTTCGACGCAACAGCTGCGAAAGAAAAAGCCCCTCCCCGCACGCCACCTCCAGGATGCGGCCGCCGTAGGAAGCGCAGATCTCGCCGGCCAGGCGCCTCACCTTTGCCTGCCAGTAGCCGGCGGAAAACTCTCCGCGCTCGGCAGGCACCGAGACCCTCTGGTGCAGCCAATAATACATACGTCGAATCATGGTTTACCCTCGCTCACCTTGTCATTTCTCACGAAAGGCACAAAACGCTCTCGTATCGCCCGGGAAAAACATGTAGTGCGCCCAACGGGCCAACAAGAGCTGCTGCTGCTGCATGTCGAGCCCCAGCGCCTCACCATAACGGCCGATGGCAAGGTGGACGCCGCGGGACAACGCGCCCTCGCGGCGGTAGATGAGATCCAGATATCTGCGAAAGACGGCGGGCGCCAGATGCATGCCTTTTTGCTGCCACATGCAGCGGGCATGGACATAACGGATGACAAACTCCATCAGGTCCAACAACGGCAGCCCCCTCATCGAAAAACGGTCCCAGTCGATGATCTTCAGGCCCTCTGACGTCTGGAGGACGTTCGCGGGCCGCAGGTCCCGATGGCGGACGACCGCCGGAACGCGTGTCTTGCGGCCCTCAAGGCGGAAAGTGCCCGCCGGGACGTGGACCTCAAGGTCCTTAAGAAGGCACCGGATGGCGTCTGCTTCAAAGACAAAGTGCCCCACGATGGACGCGCGTTGAAAAACAGAGACCCATTCGGTGACCAAAGCGAGGCACGCGAGAAACTCCCTCCTCCAGAAAAGACGGCGCCGCTCGGCCTGGCGCTGCAACGAGGTGCCCTCCACGAAAGACTCGCGGACCACGAACCGGTCCCCTTCCTTCCAGGACCGCAGGACCTGCGGCACGGACCGGGCCAGGACCGGATCGGAGTGCCCGTAGACACACCGCATCAGATCACACATCTCCAGCCACCTGTGCGTCTGGCCATCCTGATAGACCTTGAAGACCGTTGTCGGCTGGTCGCAACCGGCCTCAAAAAGGAATTGCGTCACGCGCTCGACACCTTGATGCAGGATCATGTCGCAGGAAACGCGGGAGCCGCCGGCCTGCGCCTCTTTCTCTGCCAGGATGCTGAAGTCGGGAACAAAATACTTGACGAGGCCGTACAGCCGCAGGGCCTCCGTCGCCGTGATAAAGAACCGCTGGAGCCGGTTGCGTGACGAGACGAGCTTCTTCAAAAAGAAACGCACCCATCGGGCATCATCGATGGGAAGAAAATAATAGAAACGCCGGTACGTGGGCAGCGGCGCGTAAAAACACAACTTGTCGAAACCGACCCTGCGCAATATTTTTTTATGCTCGCCGTACGTGTACGTGTACTCCCGGAAGTCCTTTTTGCGCGCGATGCGGCTATACACGTTCGCCAGGGCCCGCGGCAGGACCGGCGCGAAGCGCAGCCCAGAGTGCGTGTCCCGGAACCCCATGAAGTTGATCGCGGACCAACGGTTCTCGATCGCGAGATACAGAACGCCGCCGGGCTTGAGGACGCGGTACATCTCCCTGAGCGCCGCCTCCTGGACCCGGGCGGGATCGCCATCCTCGGTGCTCGGTATCCATTCGAGGACGCCGTTCAGAACGGCGCCATCGAAGAAGTCGTCGGCGAACGGCAGGCGCGTCACTTGAGCACAGACGGGAATGACGCCTGGTTGACGGTCCTGTTCCCTCCTCATGGACACAAAGGCACAACGCTGGGCAACGACGTCCAGGCCATAAACCTCGCCGAACTGCTCGGCCAGCGGAAACGACAGGGCCCCCCAGCCGCAGCCGGCATCCAGTATCCGCGCCGTCCTGGGCAGCGACAAAAGGTAGCTCCAGTTGGCCCGCCTCTTGTCCGTCAGGTACTCATAATAGCCGGGGTCGCGTTCCAGGAAAAACTCCTTCACCCCTTCGCGCCACCCTTTCTCGCGACACGTCGCCAGGAGCCGCTCCATCAACTCCTGCGGGACCTCGCCCCAGTACCGGTCGCGGACCGAGCGAAAGTCCGGCACGCCGTCAACGACGGGCCACGGGGTCCGGCATGAACCGCAGACCAGCACCCCCTCGGCCGCCTTCAGCTTCAGGCGGCCGTGGCACCCCGGACACGCAAAGTTATCGATGTGCTCTTGGACCATAGTTTTTTCTTGGCCCCGCGGCCGGCGCGACCGTTCCCCCCTCGCGGGGCCTGCTCGCCGCCGGAGCGGCCCGAGAAGAGGGCTGGCCGGCCGCTTTCGCAAAAGAGTGCCTGTCCTATGTGTGCTCCCGTTCCAACAGCTCTAGGGCGGCGGTGACCACGGCCTGGGGCACAATACGTTTGAGGCAACGCAGGTCACGACAGCTCAGCTTGTCGCACGGCGCGCAGCGCGCCTGCTCATACAAAACGATCGCTTTATCCGAAAAGTGACGCGGGTCAAAACGGACCAGATAGCCCGGTCCGAAGAGCGCCACGAGCGGTGTCTTCAAGACGGCGGCCACGTGCATCGGGCCCGTGTCATTGGTGATAAAAAGATCGCATCGCTCCAAGAGGGCGCCCAACTCTTCCCACGACAACCGGCCCGCGGCATTCACCACGCGATACCCCTTCAAGACACCGACCAACGCCTCACCCAGCCCCTGCTCGCCCCTGCCGCCCGTCACCACGACGACGGCGGGCCTGCGGTCCAGAAGCTGCTTCAAGGCCGCACCGAAGTACGCCAGCGGCCACCGGTGCGACAAGGCGCCGCCGGGGTTGACGCCGATCACGCGGTCGGTCTCGGCAATGCCGTTGCGGCTCAAGAAACCATCGACGGCCTTACGGGCATCTTCCGAAATAAGCACGTGCGGCGCGGCGTCGGAGACCGGGACGCCCAGGGCACGCACCGTATCGAGGTCATACTCTGTCTCGTGCTTTTCGCCGCGCGTCGTCTCCGGGACCTTGAGGGTAAAAAAGAAACCACGGCCGTCCGTATCCCGGCCTGCCCGCGAGACGCCGCCGACGCAAAAAAACAAAAGCGCCATCTTCCAGGCACCGACGCGCGAATGAAGGGTTCGCATATTAAGGACCAGATCGAACCGCTCGCGCCGTAAACGGACTATCATCCCGAAGAACGATCGCAGCCGGCCCCACACAAAGCGCCGCGCCCCTTCCTCGTACCCCGCAAAAGACACCACGGCATCAAAACACCCCAAACTCCTGGCGAAGACGGCCGTGCGCGGCACCCCGCAAAAAAGGATACGGGCGTCTCTGAAGTGACGCCGCAGGGCACGCAAGGCGGCGGATGACAAAAAGAGGTCGCCGATCCCGCCCAGGTTGACAATGAGGATCTTGCGAAAGGTCCCGACAGGCGTTGCCTTCTGCGGGACGCGGCCGCCGGACGACCCCCCTGGCCTGTGCCGCGCCACCCGGTCATAGACCTCCTCTGTCCGGCGCGTGTTCTTCTCCAGATCAAAAAACTCCTGGGCCCGGCGGCATGCCTTGAGAGCCGCCTCTCGGAGAATCTGTGGCCGCTTTAAGATATCGCCGAGCAGCCGGGCCAGGTCCGCATCGTCGTTATTGCGAAAAACAAACGCCCTCAGATCCTCCCCCACCAGTTCGGGATTGCTGGGGATATCGCTGACAAGGACCGGCCGCGCCAGCGCCATCGCCTCGATGACGGTCCGCGACAACCCTTCCCCTCTTCTGGACGCAAGGACGACCGCGTCCATCTGCCGCATCCGGTCGGCGGCGTCCTCAACGAACCCCTCAAAATGGATACGGTCCTCGCCGGCGGCCAATCTTTTCAGATGGCGCTCATAGGCCGCCTCCCCATCGCCGAAAAGATGGACAGACAACGGCCTTGCCTTCAGACGCCCGACGGCCCTGACGAGGACATCGACCCCTTTGCGCGGCTCAAGCCTGCCGAAGTAACCGATGCGCAACCGGCCGTCCGGCGGCCGTTCCGGCGCCGGCCGGTACGCGTCCATCTCGACGCCGTTATAGATGACCGTCACCTTACCTTGCCTGTCCATGCCGTCGAAACGATGGGCGGCGGCGTGTGAGACGGCGATCAGCGCGTCGCTCGACGAATAAAGCATCCTATCAAGCCACCTATTGGTGTCCGCCACGCGCAGGTGTAACAGTACGGAGACGCCCCGCCGGCGGCAGGCGAGGCGCGCATAGAACGTCTCCCGGACCGAATCGGTGGAGACGATATGCGCCTGCGTCTCATCGATGATGCGGCCAAACGTCCGAAAGCCTTCAAGCGTCCTGGAGATGTTCAGGCTACGCAGGCGCCCCAGCGGCAGGACAAAGACCTTCACCCCCAACCGCTCCACCGCATCCTGGAGCGCCCCTGTCTGTGGTACGACGAGGAAAGGCCGGAACCGCTCCTTGTCCAGATGCTTGATGAGCAGGTACAGGCTCCTCTGCCCCCCGCCCTGCATGCTCCCGAAACACGTGATATACAGTATGTGGATCTTGCCCATGTCTCCTTGAAGACCCTATCCCAGCGCCCCCCGGCTCTTCGAGGCGAGGCCTCCCGCCCAAAAGAGACCTGCCTCAAAAGGCGTTCGCCAACTGCTTCTTTAAAGCTTCCCAGACCTCCTCGACCGTGATATCAAGGATGCACGTGTGCCAGCGGCACTCATCCTTATAACACGGCTGGCACGGGACCTCTTTGCCGACGAGCAAGTCCTTCGGGCCGCGCGGCCGCCACAGGACCGGGTCGGCCGGGCCCAGCCACGAGACCGTCGGCACGCCCAGGCCGCACGAGATGTGCAGGGCGCCGGAGTTGTTGCAGACCGAGACGCTGCAAAAAGACAACAGCGCCATGAACTGCCTGATGTCCAGCCCGCAGAAGACCCGGACGCGCCTGTCCGGCAGGGCCTGACGTGCCGCCTCGAGCAGCACCCTTTCGTTAGGCCCTCCGAAGACCAGGAGACGCGCGGCGGGCTCGCACTCCAGCAGCCGTTGCCCCAGCGCGATAAACCGCTCCAGCGGCCAGCGCTGGGACCGATAATACGCACCCGGGTGAAGGGCCACCTTGACGGTATCGGCCCCCATGTCTTCGCGGGCCAAGAGATCACCGGCTCCTCGCTTCTCGTCATCGCTCAAATAGAGCGTCGGCTCCTTTTCTCTTACCTCCACGCCCAAAGACCGGACCAAATCCAGAAGCTGATCCACCATGTGTTGCGGTTTTCCCTCTCTGGGCCCCCGCACGTTAAAACAGACCTCGCGGCCCGCCTTCTCAAACCCCAGCCGGTAGCGCGCCTCCGAAAGGACGGTGTGCCACGCCGAGCGGAAGAGGTACGTGTAATACGCGTCGATCGCCAGGTCGATCTTGAGAGAACGGCCCAGCCGGCGCAACTGCTCGTCGTCTTGATAGACGACCACCTCGTCCACGCACGGGTGGTGTTCGATGACGGCGGCGTTGATGCGCGAGGCAAGGACGATGATCCGGGCCCCCGGAAAGACCCGCCTCAGGGCCTCAAAGAGCGGCGTCGTCAGCACCATGTCGCCGATGCGGTCATGGCGCACGACGAGGATCGTCTTGACGTCCTGGAAACGCACCTTCTTGAGCGTCAGCATCCGTAAGACTCCTAAGGGCGACAAGACGCAGGACCGCACGACCAGATACGCGTTCCTCAGGGTGTCGCGGCTGACGCTCACGGCTCCCCGGCCTCCTTCTTCGTCAGCTCCCACAGCTTCATGTGCGTGATCAACACGTTGAACGCCGTCATCCAGCTGACGAGCAGCCCCTCCCAACCGTCGAGAAAAGCGCGCTGCCAGATATATTTCCTCAGAAAGACATAGGCCGGTTTCAGGACGAAGGCCGCCAAGGCATTCACCGCGTGCACGCGCCGACCCTCTTCAAAGAAGACGCGTGCGTCCAGGGCCGTGTAGAGGTTCAGCTTGGCCACGTGCTGTTCTATGGACTCGTAGCTTTCGTGGATGAAAAAGTTTTCGAGCTCCTCGACCGTGCCCGAGACCTCGATCGCCTCGTGGACCAGGCGATCGTTGAAGCGGGCCCTGTCCTTCCGGAAGAGGCGGATGATGGAGGTATCCCAGTTCCCATGCCTGATCCACCTGCCCAGATAAAAGGTCTTGCGCCGGATACGAAAGGCCGCGGCCGGCGTCTCCCGCGAAAGGACCTCACCGATCTCGGCGGCCAGTTCCGGCGGGACGCGCTCATCAGCGTCCAGAGACAGGATCCAGGGCCCCCGCGCCTGGTCCACGGCGAACTGCTTCTGCCGGCCGAAGCCGTCGAGCCTTCTGACCGTGACCTTGTCGGTGAAGCGCCGCGCGACCTCGAGGGTCCGGTCCGTGCTCTCATCGTCCACGACGATGATCTCGGCGGCTGCCTTCACGCTCTCCAGGCAGGCCGCCAGACGCTGCTCTTCGTTTTTCGTGATGACGACGACGGATAATCCCCTCATGTCTTCTCCCGGGCTTGCGCCTGGATGACCAGGATGTCTCCGAAAAACAACTCCGGCGTCCCGAGCGCCTCGTGAAGGGCCCTGTTGAAGCACTGATTGATAAAACGCGACAGCGCCAGGAGCGCCCTGCCGCCGAAAGGCTGCATCAGGCGGTTCGTCGCCACCGCGCCCGTCTCGAAGCCGTTTCGCGCGAGGATCATCTGAAGCTGCGTAAAAGAAAGCGGAGTGACGTGGCCGGCGAGCGACCGGTCGGCGATGTCCACCTTGGCGTTGAAATAGCGGAAGCTCCCGAAGAGGAAGAATTTCAGACGCGACATCAGGTTCTGGATATTCGGCGTCGTCACGACGAGCGTGGCCTCATTCTTGAGGACACGGCGAAACTCCCGGACGAGGGCGTGTGGATTCTCCAGGTGCTCGATTCCCTCGACGCAGACGACGACATCGAAGAAGGCGTCGGCAAAGGGCAGCGGGGCGTTGAGATCCGCCTCCTGACAGTGGACACCCCACCCTTCCAGGTTCGCGGGCACGATATCCAGCGCCCAGACGTCAAACCCCTTTGCCTTGAGCGCCAGGGAAAGCCGGCCCTGGCCTGAAGGAGCGTCGAGAACATTGCCGTGGTGCTTGTCGGACAAGAGCTCGAGCACCTTTTCATGCACCCCGGGAGCCGCATTCGGCTCGAGGGCCTGTGCCGGCATCGGATGTGTCATCTGTCATCCTTTCTCTTGCGAAGATCGAGCACCAGGGTCTCTGACCAGAGCGCCGAACACCAGAAAAGATCCAGGACAGCATCCAACAAGACACTCAGGGCAAAGATGACCCGGTGGCGATCCAAGGGCATCCCGCCCCAGATGATCCCTCCTGTCCCGCGGATCGCGCGCACCTCAAAACCGTGCCGGTGAGAAAGGGTGCGCCAATCACGGGCCCCCTTGACCGAGAGGTGCTTGTAGCGCGTGTTTTCGTCGTGCGGGTCCGTAACCTTCAGGATCTCTCTGTCCTGCTCGTCGCTTTTAGTCCGCCTGTCGAGGTGGAAGACCCTGCGCAGGGCCCCGAACGTCACCGCGTTCAAAAAACGGAAGAATCGGACCGGCAGGCGCGTGCCGCCGTTGGGTGTGGTCAAGACCGCCGCCCCGCCGGGCTTGAGGACGCGGCGCATCTCCTTTAAGAGGTTGCCGGGCTCCGCCAGGTGCTCGATGATCTCCAGGGCCGTCACCACGTCAAAAGAGGCATCGGGAAAAGGCAGGCGCTGGCCGTCCGCCACCTCAAAACGGCAATGGGGGGTGCCGAAAAACTCCAACTGTCGCCGGGCAAACTCGATGTCGAAAGGAGAGATGTCCACGCCTGTCGCCTCCAGAGGAAGACGCTGACCGACGGTATTGAGCAGATGCAGGACGAGGCTGCCGTTGCTGCACCCGATGTCGAGGACCTCGAACCGCTCAGCGTCCCGGCGTCTTTCCCGCAGGGCTCTTTCCACGGCCCGCTCGGTCCTATAGCGCCGCATCCAGAACATGTAACGGTTGGAGAAAGACGAATAGCCGGAAGAGCCGGCCTCGAGCAGACGCAGGAAATAAGGATCGCTGGGATTCATCGTGTCTGTCCGGTTGACGTGACTCCTCTTTTGAAATCTTCAACGGCCTGGACAAGGGACCGGATGCGTTGCGCATAGGTGTGCTCCCGCAACACCCTCGCGTGCGCCCGGCCGGCCTGGGCGACGCGCTCCTCTTCGTGGTCCAGGTAATAGCGGATGCGCTCTTTCAATTCCTCGACGTCACGATAGACGGCGATCTCTTCTCCCGGAGCATAGAGGCGTTCCAGTTGGGGCACGGCACAGGTCAGAAGAAAACCGCGGCACGCCGGCACCTCAAAGACCCGCGGGGTCACATTATACCGCTCCTCCCGCACGCCGAACAGGACGTGGATGTCGAGGTTCACCCTGGAGGCGTTGTAGATCTTCGCCGCATCCTCGCCGCGCACGTTCTTTTCGCGATAAAACGCCTCCAGGGACGGGTCGCGTCCCTGCCAGGCCCCCCAGATGCCCAGATGAAACCCGGTCAGTTCCTTGAGGACCCGGGCCCGGTCGGCTGTCACGGTCCCCACAAAAGCCACCTGTGCGCCCCAGCGCCTGCGCTCGTCCTTCGACAAGGCCATCGGCCGGTGCACATCGGGGGAACAGGCCAACGGCAGGGTCCGGGCACGGGTAAAAGAGACCCCCACCTGCTTCAAGACATCCAGGTCGTCGACGAGAAAAAGCAGGTCGTAGACCGGCAAGACATGGCGCACGAGGTCGCGCCGCCAGGTATAGATCAGGGAGTCGTGGAACCAGTTCGCGGTCGTCGCCCCCATCTCCCGGACCGCCGTCAGTGTCGCAGGAGTAATGTTCTCTCCGCAAAAGACGAGCAGAAGCTCCGGGGACAACGCCCGGCAACGCTCCAGGAGCCTCTGGTTGACATCCCGGTCCACCGCATCGCGCACCGCGACCACGTCATACGGCGACGGCGCCTTAGGCCAGACCTTGCGCAGGGCCTTTTTGAGCGGCTGCACGAGAGGCCACCGGCTGTACTTCCTTTGGCGGAAATCAAAGACCTCGACCCGGTGTCCCTCATCGACAAGGGCCTGGTAGGCGTAACGCGTGATGCGCCCCAGGACCGTCTCATCCCATGGAGCGCACAAAAGGATCTTCATCACACCCCTTCCCCTGGTCTCTCTCGCGCCTTTCACGGTTTGGGCGATGTGGGACTTTTTAGCCTGACTCATTAGTCCCACCTTCCGGGACTTTTCAGCCTGGCTCACCAGTCCCAGGCTCATCAGTCCCACCTTTTTTTGCGATGACCTCGATCTCTTCGCCCCAGGGAAGTCCCCAAAGAGACGCCAGGTTCTCCAAAACGATAAAACCGGCCCGGCCCCTTTCGTGCCGAGCGCAAGAAAAATCCGTGTGCCCGTCCCGACGGATACACACGCTGTGGTCGAATATCGAACCCGCCGCCTTCGAGAGGCTGTAGCAATCGACGCGCGCAAAGGCAAGACGGGCCGACAAAAGACGCAGGCTCCGAAGGGTGAACCCAAACAGGTGCCTCGGCGGATCCAGGTGATAGCAGGAACGACCGAACCATCTGTGTCCCAGGCTCGAGGCATTCGGCACGCGCAGCGCGAGAGTCCCTGCCGGCTTGAGCAGGCGAAAGACCGATCCCAGGAATGCCGCCGGGTCACAGACGTGCTCGAGGACGTTGTTCACGATGACCCAATCTGCGCACGCCTCCGGAAGACCCGCCTCGTCCAATGCCTTTTCCACGACCTCGACCCCGCGGTGACGGGCGGTGGCTGCGCCCTGCGGCTGGGGCTCGATGCCCAGGACACGCCAACCCAGGGACTTCAAGATAACAAGGGCCCCGCCTTCGCCGCAGCCCACGTCGATGACCAGGCCGCCGTCTGCAGGCGGCGACGGCGGAAACAGGCGGCCGCACCCCCACGTCGCCTTCTGCCTGAGCCAGGCGCTCTGACCCAGGATCTTTCCCAAAAGCCGGTCCACGTCCTTACATTCAGCCAGCGGGTAACCATAAAAACCACAAAGGACCATCCGGCGCACCCTGTCTCTCAGAAAGGCAAGGGGCCGCTTCGAATCGCTCCTCGGGAATCCGCTCTGCGGCTGCGTCCTCTCATAAGGGAACTTCTGTGCGCGGGCCAGCTGGGGCTGGGGATCCAGCCACAAAAGACCGCACCCGCGGCAGCGTCTCATGGTAAAGGCCCCTTCAAGACCGCCGCGCACGTCGCAGAGGTCGCGATAAAGGACGCCGCCGGACCCACCGCAGATACGACAACGCGCCGTTGCCGGCACCGCACGCCCGCCGGCTTCTGCCGTCCGTGTCATGGCGAAGAGTGTCCTATCTGTTTGACCACGCGCGCCGGCACCCCCAGCGCCAGGGAGTGTGCCGGGATGTCCCGGGAGACGACCGCGCCCGCGCCGATCACGGACCCGCGGCCGATGTGCACCCCGTCGAGGATCACGGCGTTGACGCCGATCCAAACGCTCTCTTCGATATGGATGCCTTCACCCGACAGGTCGCGGCTGAAACGGTCCGTCCCCAGCAGCGCGTAATCGTGGTCGGAGGCGACGATCACCGTGTGTGCGGCGATATGGACGTCGTCGCCGATAGTGACGCCCCCGTAACCATAGATCACCGAGTAGTCGTGCACGGCGCAGAACCGGCCGATGCGGATCCGGCCACCGTCGGTATTCAAGAGGGCGTAAGGAAATATCGTCGTCGCATCGCCGATGTCGATCGCCGCCTTCGCGCCGTTGGCGATGAGCCGCGCATGCCGCTCCAGGACCACGTGGTCCCCGAGCCGGATCCTGGCGGGAAAACGCAGACGGGCCAGGGGCGAGACATACGTGTCCTTGCCGAAGTGCCCCAACCCCCTCACAGAACACAGGCCGGCTTTCGCCGCTAACTTGAAAACGTTTCGCTGGACCGGCAGCTCCAGATTCATCATCTCCCCCCTTCCCGAGTCATCGGCGTCTCAACAACGATCGAAAGGCGTTGGTAAAGACCTCACGTTCATAAGCGTCCACGAGCCCCAGACGAAAGATCAAAAAGCCATAGGTCCCGGCAAAGACCACCAGGCGCAAGAAGAGGTCTGCGAACAAGACGAGGCGTCCCCCGGCCGCGGGCCGGGACGCCGGAAGGAACGTCAGCACAGCGGACACCAAAAGACTGACGGCCACCGGCCCCAAGACGCTCTTCGTCATGAAGCGGCCCATCGAAAACTTCAAAAAACGGTGGAACCTCACCAGGAAGCAACCGCTGCCGGCCAGCGCCGCGACCGAAGTCCCCCAAAGGGCTCCCGCGAAACCGAGCCTCTTGATCAGAACGACGCTCAGGATGACGTTCAGGACCGTCAGGACGGTCGATCCGACCAACTCGAAACCGAGCGCGCCCATGCCCCGGGCCATGTAACGGCCGACGGAACTCACGAGATAGACGCCATAGGCGACCGTCAGGAACTGGACGGCGAGGACCGATTCGGGACGCGCCATGAACCCCATCCAGGTCCGGATGATCAGGCCGGCATGGAACACGGCGAAACAACACACGGGCGCCATGAGCATCATCAGATACTTCGTCCCCCTGACATACAGGTCCTGCAGGCGGCGCTTGTCCCGCATCACCTGGAGCTCCGAGGCGGCGGGCAGGACGGACGGCAGGAACAGTGCGGGGAACAGATTCGTGATGTTGGCGACCTTGGCGCCGATCTCGTAGAGCCCGCTGAAAGAGACGCCCGCCAGCGCCCCCAGAAGGACCTTGTCCACCCCTTTGTTGACGAGCTCCGAAAAAGCGATTACCTGCATCTTGATGCCGTAAAAAAAAGCGGCCTTGAAGAGTCCCGCGTCGAAAAACCGGCTCCCCGGCGGGACCTTCGGCAGGAGACGCGCGACGCACAGGACGCGCAGGCAGGCGGCCACGGCCACCATCAGGAAGCCGGCCAGGACCACGCCCGATAGGCCGTGCCCCGTCTCGAGGAAATACACCGTAAAACCGATGTTGGACGTCACCGCGGCGATGAGGATGCCGTTCTCGATGTCCATGCGCTGCAGGCCGAAGAGGACGCCCTTGAAGATCCCGAAGACACCCTTCAAGAACATGATGAGGAGGAGCCCTGCGAACACGGTCCTCGCCGTCGAAACGAAAGCCGGCTCGATACGGAAGAGCCCCAGGAGGGGCCCGCGCAACGACCAGATCAGGGCACCCATCGCCCCGTAAAAAAAGAGGTAATAGACAAAACTCATCCGCACGAGGTCGTGAAGTTTCCCGAACTCCTTTCGGGCGTGGTGTTCGGAGACGAACTTGGCAAGGGAGATGTTGATCCCCGTGATGTCCAGGGTCGTGACATAACCGAGCGCCGCTTCGAGCATGACGAAGAGGCCGTATCCGTGGATCCCGACCTTGGCGATGATGTAGGGGGTCAAAAAGAGGCTGACGAGGACCCACCAGACGTAGCCAAAAGAGCTGAAGACCGTGTTGCGGATCACCTTCTCGGAGATCTTCATCGCTCACGTCCCTTCCACTTCCTGCGGCTGGGCCGACGGCGGCCCACCCACCAGGTCCGGCAACACGACGACCATCGCAAAGATAAACCAGAACGGCTCCATGATGCGGATGATGATGAACGTTGCGGCGGAAAAGGCATGGCTCAAGAGGCCCACGAACCCCGCCAGAAAACCGGTCACGACGCTGGTGGCCAGGGGATGGTGCGCCGTCTCGATCCTCACCTGCCAGGCCATGCGGAATATCCGCCTCACCAGGAAGAAAAACGCCCACAGGCCCAACAACCCCACTTCGATCATGACCCGCGAGTACTGATTGTCCACGACCGTCCCGCCGGGGATCCCGTGCCCCAGGATAGGTTTTTTGAGGACCTTTCGCCAGCCCACCCTCCACGATTCGATGCGGGCGGCGCCCGACTTGTCGATCGTCAACTCGCGGCCGGCCACCTGGTACGTCTGACCGTGGGAAAAGGTCGAAGTCAAGCGCTTGCGCACCACCCGGGGAGTGACGAACGGCGCCAAGACCACAAGGACCGCTATGACAAAGATAAAAAGCGCCCGCCCCCTTCGGACATAACAAGCCAGGGCCGCGCATGCAAAGATGAATCCCAGCCAGCCGCCGCGCGAGAGCGTGAAAAGAAGCGCCAGCCCCCCCACCCCCAGGACCCCCAACAGGTGCATCTTATAACGGGGAAACCCGTTGTGCATCAGCAGGCTGATGACCAGGGAAAGCATCAGGATCAGATACCCGGACAGCGTGTTGGCCTCACCCCCCTCTCCTTCAAAGGGCGCCGTCGCCCGCCACCCCATCACGAAATACGAGTAAAGGGCATAACAGGAGACGAGAAAACAGGTGAGGATCATCAGCAGGACGAAAAAACGCACCTGACGCAGGTCGTTGATATTGTTGACGACGAGGAAGTAGACGAGGAAGTACTCGAAATACTTGAGGAAATAAAACAAGGACCGCAGGAGACTTCCCTTGCCGCCGATCAGCATCACCCCCGTCGACACGACGCAGACAAAGGCAAAAAGGAGGATCGGGCCGTTCATCGGCGTGCGCTTCAGGAGGCCAAGCTCCTTGAAGACCGCAAGCTTGGCCAGCCACCCCAGGAAGATGACGACGAGAAGGATATCGTCGAGACGGACGGTGACGACCCGGTCGGAGAGCGACCCCAGGCCGACCTCGGGCGACAGGAGCATCGAAAAGACGAGGATGGTGAGAGCGAAGTTCGTCTTCAGGAACGCGAGGACGAACACGACGAGGGCCAGGAAGAGATAAAAGAAGTGTTGCGGCGCGAAGGTGCCCAGGCGCCCGGCGTTCAGGCCGAAGAACGCAAAGACGATGAGGATGAGGACGAGCAGGACCGTCGAGGCCTGGGCCCGTATTCCCCGCCCTGCCGGAGGCAATAAAGAAAAACGATTCATGCTGGAAAGGCCTTCCAGAAACCCAAAGGGAGTCACGACGCGTGACTCCCTGTTGTCCACCCTGTCCCCGACATCCGTCACGAATATTGACGAACGCCGCGCGCCGGCACAAGCCCTCTTTACGTATCCTGCTCTTCGCCCTTGTCCTGCTTGTACCGGTACTTGTACTTGTAATAATAGGGGTACGTCAGCATCGTGTATTCGATCTGGGAGCGGATGTTGTTCAGGATGACGCCCGTGATCTGCCCGCCGGTGGACTCTATCTGGACCTTCGCCCGCATCAAGGCCTGGCGTGCGGTCTTGCCGATCTCATAGACGATGAGGACGTTGTCGACAAGGGGCGCGATGATGCTGGCGTCCGCGATCGGCAGGACGGGCGGGGAATCGACGAGGATCAGGTCGAAGTCCCTCTTGAGCTCCACGAACAGCTCCGTGAAGCGCTTCGACGTCAGGACCGCCGCCGGGTTCGACGGGATATCGCCGCTCGTGATGACGAAGATGTTCTCGATGCCGGGGAACTTCAGGATCTCGTCGAGCCCCAACTCGCCCAACGCCATGTCCGAGACGCTCTTGACGATGGCGTTATAATCCACCATCCCTTCGAGGTACTCCCGCAGACCGCACTCACGCTTCAGGCCGAAGGCGCGCGCGATGGCCGGCCGGCGCAGGTCCGCCGATACCAGGAGCGTGCGCAGGCCGCTCTGCGCGCAGATGAGCCCCAGATTGATCATGGTCGTCGTCTTGCCTTCGGCCGGCCCGGAACTGGTGATCAAAAAGACCTTTTTATATTCGGGGTTGATCTTGAGGTTCGCCTGGATGTTGCGAAAGGCCTCCGCGGCCACGGAGTTGGGCTTGTGGTGGACGAAGAGCCGCACGTAGAGGTCCATATCTCTTTTCTGCTGGACGCGGGTAGACAGAGGATGCAGGAGATCCTTGATGTTCTGGATGAAGCCCCGCGGTTCGTCATCGGCGATCTCCGCCTTGATCGACGGAACGACGCCCAGGACGGGCAGCTTGAGGATGTTCTCAACGTCCTCTATGGTCCCCATGGACGGGTCGATCGTCTCGAAGAAGAACGCGAGCACCACGCCCACGACCAGCCCCAGGACCGCGCCGATCAACAGCACCATCACCTTGTTGGGCTCCACCGGCGCCCTCGGTGTTACCGCCGGGTCCACGACCGAGATGTCGCTCACCTTCTGGGCCTCGGTGATGCGCGCCTCCTCGAGCTTCTCCTTCAGGATCCCGTAAAGCTTCTTGTTCGCCTCGACCTCGCGCACGATCCGGCCGTACGCCAGCTCATCCACGGAGAAATCGCCCAGCTGGGTCTCGAGGTCCGCGATCTGCTGGCGCATCTGGATGATCTTGGGGTGCTTCTCGGTGTACTTCTGCTGGAGGGCCGTCATCTCGAACTGCAGGTCCATGATCTTTTTCTGGATCGGCTCGGCGAGACGGATATCGTTCGCCCGGTTGCCGAACTCCCGCAAACGGTCCTCGGCCTCGGCGAGGCGCCCCTCCAGTTCCTTGAGTTGGTTGGAGATGAACTCGCGCGCGGCCCGGGCCTGCTTGGTCTTCTCGAGCAGATTCTCCCCGATATAGATCTCGGCGGTCGCGTTCGCGACGTCCCGCACATCGGCCGGATCCGTGCCGCGCACGCTGATGCGGATGATGTTCGTGCTCTCTATCTTCCTGGCCTCGACCTGTCCCTGAAGCCCGGCGACGATGCGGTTGGCCTCTTCCGGCGGCGTCTCGTCCGTGATCTTGCCCAGCCGCCGGGCTACCCCCACCATCACCGCAAAGCCCCGGATGATCTTGGTCTCGCTCTCCATGATGTCGCCGGGGCTGTAGACGATCCACTCGGTCAGGAGACCCGCGATGCTCTTGCGCTCTTCGATCTTGACCGTTGTCGAGGCCTCGTAGATATAGGGTTGTTTGGAGACGTTCAGGAAGGTGGTGGTGAAGATGACGGCGAAAGCGCCCGCGATGAGGAGCTTGCGCTTAAGGAATATCCGAATGTAGTCCCGCAGGTTCAGCTCATACTGCATAGGCGCTCTCGATGGGGCGTCGCATACTTGACTTAACTCTTTGATTTATTAAAACATAAAAGCATTTTAGGTTCAACAAAAATATGCGTTCTTTGACGCTTTTTTTATGACGGCAGTCCCGGGAAGAGATCATCCAACGATTGAAATGCCGCATCGGGTGTGTTAACATGACCCCGTCATGGCCGATAGCCGGTTCGTTGTTGCCAAAGGCATCACCAAGAGGTTTATGCCCCTACGGTCGCTGCACGAGGTCGTGGGTCGTTTCCTTGACAGACCGTCCCCCGTCACGGCGCTGGATGACGTCTCGTTCAGCGCTGAACGCGGCTGCCTCATCGGACTCCTGGGGCCCAACGGCGCCGGAAAGACCACGCTCCTGAAGGTCCTGGCGACGCTCCTCCTGCCCGACCAAGGTAGAGTCCACATCGCGGGCCGGTCACCGGAGGACGACCCGGTCTTCATCAAAAAGAATATCGGCCTCGTCACGTGCCAGGAGCGCAGTTTCTTCTGGCGCCTGACGGGCCGCGAGAACCTGACCTTTTTCGCCGCGCTCTACGGTCTGGACGGACCGGCCGCCCGAAAACGGCTGGACCGCCTCCTCGACGATTTCAAGGTCGACGATCCGGACAAGCGCTTCGACGCCTGCTCGTCGGGCACCAGGCAGAAGTTCTCGTTCATCCGCGGCCTCCTCCACGACCCGCCGCTCCTCTTGCTCGATGAACCCTTCGCCAATCTGGACGCGCCGACGCGCCGGTTCCTGAAAGACCTCCTAAAAAAGCATCTCGTCGCACAACAGAAGAAGACAGTCCTCCTGGCCACCCACGAGATCGCCGAACACGCGCCCCTGTGCGACCGTTTCCTCTGTCTTAAGGAGGGACGCCTGTGTCTTGACGCCACGGCCGAAAGCCTGCGGCGCACGCACCGCCTGGATCCCGCGGCGGGGATACAAGACCTCCTGATCAACATCTTGGAGTCGCCGGGGACGACGCCATGAAAAAACTCCTGGCCTTCCTTAAAAAAGATTTCCTGCAGGAGTCGAGTTACCGCTGGCCGCTCGTCTTCGGCATCTTCGGCGTCCTGATGACGACGCTCATCTACTACTTCATCGACAGGCTCTTCGGCGAGCGCGTCGCGGGTCCCCTGGAAGACCTTGGCGTCTCTTACTTCGGCTACGTCCTGGTCGGCCTTGCCTTTTTCAGTTATGTCGGTTTCGGGCTGGGCTCGTTTTCGGACCAGATCCAGCGCGAACAGACACAGGGAACGCTCGAGGCGCTGCTCGTCACCCCCACGGGCCTGACGGTCATCCTCCTGTCCATGGGCATCTGGAACTTTCTCATCGCCACGCTCGACCTCCTTATCTATGCCGGTCTGGGCCTCTTCCTCTTTCACATCGACTTCAGCCGTACGAACGTCCCCTCCCTCCTCGTCATCTGGACCTTGAGCGTATCTTCCTTCAGCGCCCTGGGGATCCTCTCCGCGAGCTTCACGCTCATCTATAAACGCGGGAACCCCGTCAGCTGGGTCCTCAGCCAGGCCGAAGGACTGCTCGGCGGGGTCTACTTCCCCATCGCGGTCCTGCCCGCCTGGCTGCAATTCCTGGCGCACTTCCTGCCGATCACCTACGCCATCCGCGCCCTCCAGAAAGCCGTCTACCAGGGGACCTCTCTGGCCGGCCTCAAGGCCGAGCTCCTGCCGCTCCTGGCCTTCTGTATCATCCTCCTGCCCGCCAGCTTCGCCGTCTTCAACCGGGCCGTCCAAAAGGCCCGCCGCGACGGCACCCTCGCGCAGTACTGATCCCCGTCGCCCTGCCTTCGGCGGTCGCCCCATCCGTGTGCATCGCTCGTCATCCAAGCTCAGTGTGGCCGCTTCCGCGGCCCCGGCCGGCCTCACATCTCGGCCGGCGCGCTAACCGGTCCGACTTATCCGTCGGACCAGCGCCCCATCCCCCCGTGGGACCCCTTCCGCTGCGCGCGGATGGGCCCCCGCCTCGGCCGCCCGCCACTCTGTCACTTCGAAGCAGGGTTTCCAAACGGACTGATCCCAGACGCCCTGCTCGCCCCAGGGGCAGACCCCTCCACCGTCAGACAATCAGAAGTTTTTCGGCAAATGTCGGTAAGGATTTAGAGCGCGTGCACAGGCGAAG
>Ga0315545_1000929_pt1 | contig 30093 bp, 29 predicted proteins | sample SalMarSW160210MG_FD_203096 | JGI IMG/M metagenome (GOLD analysis project Ga0315545, IMG submission 203096) | Salt marsh sediment microbial communities from the Plum Island Ecosystem LTER, Massachusetts, United States - Salt Marsh Sediment SW1602-10 ...
ATAAAGCTCAAATCCGAAGGCAAATTAAAACTCTTCCATTGCTGTAATAGATTAATTAAAACCCGGCCAACGCCGGTCCGTTGTCCTTCTAAATTATGTGCGTCAATGCCGATTTTCATATTTACCTTGCTTGCCTGAATAAAAGTCCTTAATGCCTAATAAAATATACTTAGCCCAAAGCCGCCGCTTGGGAAAGAAAAGTAGCTTAACGAGCTGCTTTTTTATCCGCCAGCAAGCGTCCAAATGAACCAAGGGCTTAATGTACCAAGGAGCATATCGCCGGGCTAAAATCAAACCGTTTCTAACGTGATAATAAATATAGCTCGGCGAACCCTCCACGGAACTCTTAGAACCTTTATGCCAGATTCGGGCGGCTGGAACAAAAATGCATTTAAAGCCGGCTTTTTGAGCGGCCAAAGACCAATCGGTGTCCTCATAATATAAAAAATATTCTTCGGGAATCAAACCGATTTTCTCAATCACTTCCTTTTTAATTAAAAGACAACAGCCGGTAATGTATTCTGTTTCCTGAATAGCCGGCTGGTCACATTGCCCTTTATCTTTTTCTCCCCAACCTCTCATTTTGCCTTTGTTAAACAACCAATTGACCTGGCCGCCGGCAAACCAGATTTTTTCTTTCTCGCCATCTGGCTGGCGGGCGGACGAATAAAAAAAGATTTTTGGGCCTAAAAGACCAAATCTTTTATTACTCTCCCCTGCTTTTACCAATTTGAACAAAAAATCCTGACTGACAACAGTATCATTATTTAATAACAGAACGTAATCGGCTCCTTGCTCCAAAGCATACTTAATACCAACATTATTGCCGCCGGCAAAACCTAAATTTTCCTGATTATAAATAATTTTAACTCCTGCCTCCGAGGCATTTGGCCGCTGGTCAGAGCCATTATCAATAATGACTACCTGATAATTAGGGTAGTCATTATTTTTTAGCGATTCCAGACATTCTAAAGTGTCTGACCAATTATTCCAGTTGAGAATAATAATAAAAACTTTGGGAGACATTTACTTATTGGTAACTATTCACTTTTTTTTCGCTCCAGACGGTTCCGTCCCGTCTTTTTCCAACTTGGAAGTAAATACCCTAAAGCCGTTTTTTAATGTGTCAAAAACCTCTACGGCGTTTTCCTTAACTTTTAAAATTAACGGCTGACTTTCTTGTTTTTGTCCTTGAGCAGTTGGCTCCGCTTCTTCTTGGCTGGCCGAGCCGGCCGGCCGGGCTTCCTGAATTTTCTGTTTAATTTGTTGGCTCTTGATTTCTAATTCTTGAAAAAGTTCTTTCCCTTCCTCTTTCAATTCGCCAATCATTTCTTTAACCGCCGGGGCAACTTGCTCCAATTCATCTAATATTTCCATTTGCCTGACCCGCTGTTCAATTCTTTTTTGATTATCCTCTAAACCGGCTTTTAATCTTTCTTTCAATTCTTCCTTGGTCTGCAGCCGACTCATCACTTGCTCGAAGTTTTTCAGATACTCCTCCCTGTTTTCTCTAATAGTTTCCGTCACCTGCTCCGGAACTTGCTCTTCCAACTTCTTGAGAATCTGTTGATGAAGTAATTGCTGGTCGGTATATTTATCCAGAAAATCTTTTAATTCAGGCGCTTCCTGATTTTCTTCTTTAAATTCTTCCAGCCGAGTATTGATTTTTTCAATCGTCTTTTGATATTTCTCGTCAGTTTCAGCTAATTTTTCTTGAAGAGCCGGTTCGTTTATATTTTCTTCAACCGCTTCTCCGGCCTTAATCACCTGCCGGCTGGCTTTCTCTAATTGCAACTCTGATTTTTTAATCGGGTCAAAGGTAAAAAATATTTGAACATCTCTAATAGCGTCAGTTAGCCAGGAAAAAAGACCGGATTCTTTGACTCCTAAATCTTCGGCCGCTACCTTAATCGTCTCGGCCGCTGAAGAATCATCAGCCGTCTCTTGAGCCAAGGCGGCTAAAGAGAATAAAGAAAACAAAGTTAGGGAAACTATAATGACAAATGATTTTTTAAGCATATTTTTTTTATTTATCTATTTTTGGCCAATAAAATCAAACTGCCGATTAGACCGACCAAAAAACCCAATGGGCAAATTAAAATGGCCATAATGAAAAATGCTATACTCAAGGTCTCCACCAAATAGTTCAATCCGATAATCCGACTGGTTACGGTGCCCAAGGCGTAAAAGGCGTTGTGCAGAAAAATACTGACAAAAAATCCGGTGGCCGAGAGACCGGTTAAGATTAATATTTTTTTCAACTTCCCTTCTACTTTTCCTTTGACAGTTAGGGATATCAAAGCCAGACCCAGTAAAAAGAAAACAGCAAATGGCACTAGAAAGAGTTCTGACCCTTTTAATAAGTCCCTGACCGAAGGGATTAAAAATTGACTGACTATAAAAAGAAAAACGCCGAACAAAGCCCAGAAAACCACCAATAGCAAAGGATCGCTTTTATTCCTTTTATTATTCATAATCTTTGTTTAGTTTGACAATCAGTCAGTCAAACTATTTTAGCACAGTCAAAATGATTATAAAAATGATTATAAATCCTAAACAATAAAGCAAAGTATAGGCAAAAACGGACAGCGCCTCTTTAATTTTCCCTTTAAGGACTAAATAGGCCGGATAGCCAAAAACAATCGCTCCGCTGATGGCAACAGAAAAAACTAAAAGAATCAGAATTAAAATAGTTACCCAAAAAACTGACTCTTTGGGGAAAAATCTATTTCCCAACTGGAAAAATCCGCCGATTAAAGAACAATATATGGCTATCCCTAAGGCCTGCCAAAGACCAATTAATGATGGAGATTTGTTCATATATTTTGAATGATTAGATTGATTGGCTATATTCTACCAAAAACAGATAAACAACACAAGGGACGCCCTTTTCAGGGACGCCCCGGCCTGCCGGGGCGTCCCTGAAAAGGGCGTCCCTCGATTTGACAATAAAAGCTCTTTGTCGCTATCCCTTGACTTCCTTATGACAATAGCTTATACTGTTACCTAGATGTAAGTTTTCTCAATAAGTTTTCTCTTTCCTTATACGATCAAGTGTAAGTTAAATAAGATGTTTATTTGCGCAGCGAGCGAGAGACAGGAAAACTTGTTTTTCTGTCCGAGCAAGCAAGCAACTACAGGGTTTAATACCCTTTATTCTTAGAAAGTAGAAATCAAGCCCGTTAGTTAAAGATTTATCTAATGAGGCGAAAAATGAGAACAGGTCGGCTTACACTAATCATATAAGGAATAGACCTTTTGACTGATAATTTTCGTGGCAAAATATAGCCGAAATCTTATCAAGCAATAGGTCTAAAGCATGGCTAAAAAATTATATGTTGGCGGTTTGTCTTACGACACGACTGAAGACGGACTGAAGGACGCCTTTGCCAAGGCCGGCACCGTTGAATCGGCAACCATTATTACCGATAAAATGTCCGGTCGTTCAAAAGGTTTCGGCTTTGTTGAGATGTCTTCTGATGAAGAGGCTCAAAAAGCTATGGAAATGTGGAACGGCAAAGAGCTCGACGGTCGTACTCTGACAGTCAATGAAGCCCGTCCGATGGAAGAACGTCCTCCGCGAAGAGATTTTAATCGCGGCGGCGGTCGAGGATTCGGCGGTGACAACCGCGGCGGTCGTTGGTAAAACAACCGCTACTCTCAAATAAAAAACACCCGCTTCAGGCGGGTGTTTTTTATTTGATTAATGGCCGAGCCGTCGGTAAATCATAAATCGCCTTAAGGCCTTATTTGAATAGTCGCCGCCGTGTAACTGCCATCGGAATTTTCCTGACCATTTACGATAACCTGTTCGTTCTCTGTAAGATCGTCTACGGAGCCGCTGGCCGACTTGGTAATATCGGTAGATTCGGAAAAAAAGACAATCCTTGAGCCGCCATCGGGCAGTTTAATAGTTATGCTTTGGTCATCCTTGGCAATAATTTCACCGTTGATAAATCCGTTTCCTAAGCGCTCTCCAAATTGCCCGCCCCTCGGGGCCGACCCGATATTTGCTCCAAACTGCTGACGCATTTGAGCTCGTTCTTCCGGAGAAAGATTTTGCAAGTTTTGGAAGTTACCTAAAGAAGAACTATCGCCTGTTCCTCTATTCTTGGCGTATTCCATCCCTCCGTAAAAAGCGCCGCTCCCAACAATTGCTAATATGATAATTATAAATATTTTTTTCATACAAGTGATTTTTTAATTAATTTTAAATTTGGATTTTTGAGAAAAGATAGCTTCCTACTGCCAAAAGAAAAGCTGTTATAATGCTTAAAACCAAAAAATCATTAAATAGTCCAAAATATGCGCCGTTTATCGATACTGCTCTCAAACCATCGACTCCATAAGAAAGCGGATTAATGACGGCAACAAAGTTTATAAATTTCGGCAATCCCTGAAGCGGGAAAAGGGCACCGGAAAGAAAAAAGAGAGGCATTACCAAAAAACTCATAATCAATTGAAAGCCATGCATATCTTCAAGTACCGAAGCGATAGCAGTTCCCAAAGCGGTAAAAAGAAGAGCGATAAGAAACATAAAGATGAACATCAGGGGCAGCAAGCCGACGTTTTCTATTTTAAATCCGATTGCAAGGGAAATAATTAAGACAGTTATCCCCTGAATCATTGCTACCGTTGCTCCTCCCAGGGTCCTGCCGATCATAATTTGAAGGCGAGAGATTGGAGCAACCAAAGTTTCTTTTAAAAATCCGAATTGCCTGTCCCAAATGATTTCGATACCAGAAAAAATTGCCGTAAAAAGAATCCCCATAGCAATAATACCCGGAACCAGAAACTGAACGTAGTCGCCCCGGCCGGCTTGCTGAAATACGGGCCCAAGACCAAATCCCAGAGCGAATAGAAAAAGCAATGGCTGGCCAAGTGAACCGATTAGTCTCGCCTTTGATCTAAAATGCCTTTTTAGTTGTCTGAGCCAAAGAATATAAATAACGTTCATATTTTTTATTTACGCCGTGAGCGAGTGAAATGAAAACTTGTTTTCATTTCCGAGCGAACAAGTAAATATACAACAAAGTTTCTATTTTCTTCTACCCCTCACATGCATTCTCATTCTATCAATGCCCTTTACCTCTTCCTCGCGTATTTCGCGGCCGGTAAGAGCCAAGAAGGCCTCTTCTAATGAGGAAGCTTGGGTTTTTGATTTTAATTCTTCCGGGGTTCCCTGGACGACAATCTTTCCGTAATCAATAATGGCAACTCTTTCTGCCGACTTCTCTGCTTCGTCCATGTAGTGAGTAGTGAAAAAAACAGTAACCCTTTCTTCTCTGTTTAAATCTTTGATGTAATTCCAGATATGATTTCTAGTCTGAGGATCAAGACCTAAAGTTGGTTCATCTAAAAACAAAATCTTAGGATGATGCAAAAGTCCTCTGGCGATTTCTAACCTGCGCTTCATTCCTCCCGAAAAATCTTCTACTAAATCATTTTTTCTATCCCAAAGCTCAACAAATTTTAGTAGCTGCTCAATTCGAGACTTCCGAACATCTTTCGTAATTTTATAAAGAATGCCGTGGAATTCCATATTTTCGTAAGCCGTCAGCCGGTCGTCCAGGCTTGGATCCTGAAAAACAATACCAAAAGAACGACGGGTATCGTCTGGCTCTTCAACCGGATTATGGCCGTTAATCGTAATAATTCCAGCCGACGGTTTAAGTAGAGTTGTCAGTATTTTTATAGTCGTTGTTTTGCCCGCTCCGTTCGGTCCCAAAAAAGCAAAAATTTCTCCCCTCTTCACAGAGAAAGAGATATTGTCAACTGCCGTGAAGTCACTGAATCTTTTTGTTAAATTTTTGACTTCAATCATAATACCATTCTACCAAAAAACCGCCTTCTTGACGATTCCGTATATGCTTTAACTCTGCCCCATATTTATTGAGTTGCGAAGTAAAACCGTTTTTCTATTTTGACCTGTCATATGCTTTTTATTGTTAATTATAAATTTATTATTCGTATCTCAATGCTTCTATTGGATTAAGCGAGGCCGCTCGCCGGGCTGGATAATATCCGAAAATAATTCCAATAGCCGCCGCTATGCCAAAAGCCAGAAGAACAGACCAGGCGGTCACCAGAGTAGTCATCCCGCTAAATTTGGTAACCAAGATAGAGGCTAGCCAGCCCAAAATAATCCCGATAAACCCACCGACAAAAGTAAGGCTAACCGCCTCGGCCAAAAACTGAAAAGTTATATCTCTATTCTTGGCCCCCAAGGATTTACGCAAACCGATTTCTCTCGTTCTTTCGGTCACCGTGGTCAGCATCATATTCATAATGCCGATACCGCCGACAATAAGAGAAATACCGGCGATGGCGCCTAAAAGCAAGGTAAGCGTTCCGGTCACATCAGACATCGTATTCAAAATGTCCGCCTGATTCATAATGCTAAAATCCGCATTTAAGGAATTGGCGATATTATGCCTGATTAGCAATAGATTAGTAATTTGTTCTTGGACGGAAGACATTAAATCTTCTTTGGCAACCTGGATATTAATACTGCTGACCGAATCGCTCCCGGTCAAATAACGCTGGGCGGTGCTGATAGGTATGTAAATTAAATCATCAGAGCTTCCGAATCCGGTTCCTCCTTTGGATTTGGTAACTCCGATTACCGTAAATTCCATTTTTTCAATTTTGATTTTCTGGCCAACTGGATTTACATTCTCGCCAAATAAATCATCTCTTGTATCGGGTCCCAAAACAGCCACTTTAGAATTTTTTTTCACGTTTTGGTCGGTTATAAAATTTCCTGCTTCCATTTCAATGTTCTTTACTTCGGCATAAATCGGAGTAATTCCGTAAATACTTGTATTCGTATTCTCGCTTTTTACGATAACCTGTTTTCTGGCGGAAACTTCCGGGGCAACCATTTCTATAGAATCAACTTGTTCGGTAATCGCCTCGGCATCTTCAAGAACTAAAGTGCTGGCCGAACCCATGCCGCCGCGGACCTGCGAACCGATACCCCTCTGCGAGCCGGGCATAACCACCAGCAAATTTGAACCCAATGACTGAATATTTTTTGAAATATCGCTGGTCGCGCCCTGGCCTATTGAAATCATGGCCACCACCGAACTAATACCGATAACAATACCCAGTATCGTCAAACCGGACCTGGCTTTATTGGTCAAAACGGCAAAAAATGTCTCTTCAATTAAATCAACAAAAAGCATATCTGATTACTCCTTTATTTCTCTAAACGTTTTGGACTGACGGCTTCTGGTATCTTCGACAATTCCGCCGTCTTTTATAGTAATTACCCTCTCGGCGTGTTCGGCGATATATTTTTCGTGAGTGATTAAAACAATTGTCCTTCCTTCTTCATTCAGTTTTTTAAAAGTCCCCAAAACAATTTCGCCTGTCTTGCTATCTAAATTTCCAGTTGGTTCGTCAGCCAGAATTAAAGACGGGTTATTAACCAGGGCCCGGGCGATAGCCACTCTTTGCATCTCTCCACCCGACAACTGGTTTGAAAGATGGTGAAAATGCGATTCATCAATGCCTGCCTGACTAAGCGCTTTTTCGGCAAGTTCTTTACGTTCATCTCTATCGGTCTCGGCATAAACCAAAGGAAGAAAAATATTCCTCAAAACGCTGGCTCTGGGCAAAAGATTAAAGGCCTGAAAAACAAAACCGATTTTATTCTTGCGAACATCGGCCAGCTGGTCATCACTGAATTCAGAAACATCATATCCGTCCAGCAGATATTGACCGCTGGTCGGCGTATCAAGCGCTCCCAAAATATGCATTAAGGTTGACTTGCCTGAACCGGACGGACCGATAATAGCCACAAATTCCCCGTCTTTTATGGAAAAAGAAACATTCCAAAGCGCTTTTGTCTCTATGCTTTGTCCTGAGTCATTTAAGGGGCCGCTTTTATAAACTTTTGTAATTTTTCTACATTCAATCATAGCCAAAGGGTTGCCATTGAGGGCCACTCCCTCGCCTTTGGCGAGGACGTGTCTGAAAGGGCGACCCTTTGAAAGTCGCCGGAAAAGTCGCGAAGCGAGGACGTGGTCGAAAGGTACGCCCTTTAAAAGGGTGTAGTAAAAAGGGACGCCCCGGGTGGACGCCCCGGGCCGGAAGCTATCCCTATCGCATTATTCTTATCATATTCATGCCTTCCGGCGACCTCTCGTTGTTTTGTCCGGATGAAGCTGACGATTGAGCCGTTGACGAAATGGAACTCTGTCCGGTAACAACTTGAGCGCCTTCTTCAACCCCGCTGATTACTTCAGTGTATAAATCATTTGAAAGGCCTGTTTCAATCGGTTGACGCCGGGCATTCCCGTTTTCTAAAATTTCCACGTATTGCCAGTCGCCTTCAGATTTTATGGCCGAATTTTGGACCATGAGCACATTCTGTTTCATTTCCGTAATAATTGAAGCAGACATGCTCATACCCGGTTTTATTCTCTCATCCTGGGTATCAAAAACAATCTTGACATCGTAAGTAACCACTCCTTGGGTAACGGTTCCCAAAGTGTCAATTTCAGCCACTTCTCCGGTGATAGTCAAATCCTCAACTGCGTCAAAAGTAATAGTCGCTTTCTGTCCGACTTTAACCACCGCTGTATCAATCTCGTTAATAGTAATCTCGGCCACTTTTTGTTTGGTAATCAGCGTGGCCACCGCGCCGGAAGAAATAGATTCTCCTTTTTTAACATTTACTTCGGCAACCAGGCCGTCAAACGGCGCCCGAACATAGTATTTTGCTAAATCCTGCTGGGCATCTAAGAGAGCATCTTCCTTTTGTTGAATAGCAATTTTTTTAGCCCTGATATCCAAATCATCAGTCCCGGCTTTTAAATCCTCTAAGGACAATTCCAGTTCCTCAATTGAACGTTCGGCATCAATAATCGCCTTTTTGGAATTCCCAACAGTCTGTTGAATAGAAAGCAAACTGGAAAGATGGCTGTTAGTTATTGAAGTATAACTTTCTAAACTGCTTTGATGAGTTGCCACCGGAGAAGGTATTCCTAAATCATGCTGACTGGCAATATCTTCATAAAAATCAATAAAGTTTTTAATACTCTTAACCGTTTCAGCAATATCTTTGGTTGTTTCGTAGGTCTGGTCAATCAACGCTTCAATGGTGGCTGAGTCAGAATATCGGCTGGTCTCTTTATAGTCATCGAAACTTTGCTCATAATTATCGCGAGTAATCCGATAATTTGAACGCGCCTTTTCTTTGTATTTCAAAATCCGACTATCATAACTATCCACCTTATCTGCATAGTAATCAATATTCCATTGATTATCGCTAAAATCACTATTTAATAGAATTCCTTGAAGTCCTGACATAATACTAGGTAAATCAAGGAAAGTATTAGCTATGTTATTGAATCCATCTTCATAGGTCTTGGGCAAATCATCTTCGGCTTCTTGCTTCGATTCTTTCGCCCGAATTAAATTATTTTCCGCTTTGAGCAAATCAAGTTCATCAACCGGTTCCAGTAATTTTTCCAATTCAAGCTGAGCTGTTTCCAAAGCCGTTTCCGCGTCGCGGACTGCCTTTTGGGCGTTATGGCTATCTATTTGAGCCAAAAGCTGGCCAGCTCTCACCTCCTGGCCGTTCTTTACTCCGAGATAAACCACATCCCCGGAAACCTCTGATTTAACATCTACCTGGTCAGAAGCCGAGACCTGGCCGCTGCCTGATATAGAAGAAATAAGGGTGCCCCTCTCAACGGCCGCGGTGGTATACTGAATCGCCTCTCCATCCTGAGCCAATCCCTGATAGCCCAAATAGCCGCCGGTAGAAATCATAAAGAGGCTTATTAAAGATATAAACCTGTGTCGAAATATTGACTTGAATAATTTAGAAACCATCTACAAAAAGAAAATCTAAGGCCTTCGTTTTTTAACATTTTACCGAAACGAAGCGCCTTAGATTTCTTGGGGGTGAATCAAATATTGAGAACGAATTTTACCAGCCGAAGCATCGGCCAAAATCTCTATGGAATCCTTTAGCCATCTCGCCGTTAGCCATTCGCTCTTCCATAAATTGTAAACGCCGATTAGCCTGCTCTTGACTAATCACTCCATTATCTACCATTGCCTGAAGTTGAGCTTGGAGCTGTTCCTGTCTTGTCTCTTTCATCTTTTCCTGAAGCTGTCCCTGGCTAATTCCTTGTTCCTCGGCAATTTCCCGAAAATTTTTGCCTTCTGCCCAGGCATCTTTTATTTCGCCCACGCTAATACCCAAAAGCTCGGACTGTTTTTGTAACATTGCTTCCTGTCCTTGAGCCATTTCTTCAGGCGTTGCCTGGCCAAACCCGCCAAACCAGCCATGAGCTGAAACAATACCAGCTCCAACCAGAGTTAAAGCCAAAGCTGGCAGAATACTGTAAGCTAGATATTTTTTCATATAACTAATTCTTTATTAATAATTCTCGACCTTTATCCTCCACCGTCTCCTTGAGAGGGTAATAGGATTTGGTACGAGGTCTTATCTATTACTACAAATAATGACCAATTTTATTTCAGGGACGGGTGCGTCAGCGGGGCGTCCCTTTTTGCGTCAGCGGGGCGTCCCTTTTTACTACACCCTTTTTCAAAAAAGGGTGTAGTAAAAAGGGACGCCCCGGAAGGGACGCCCCGAAAAGTAAAAAAAGAAGGCCGAAAGACGAGCAAAAAACCCTCTCTATCTCGTTTGGCCTTCTTTACATATTAATACAAGTTAAACCGTTTTTTATTCCATTTATTCGGGAAACCGCTCGCGGAGCGGTTTCCCGACCCCCAACCATCTACCTGGACCAGGGCATCGGCCGATGGGGCCGCCTTTGAAAAATATCAAACTCATCGTCAACCTTACGAACATCAAAAGCTTCTACCCTGTTGTCGTCCCTTTTACCCAAGACAACCACCCTGTCATTCTCCTGAATATCGGTTGAAGTAGCTACAACAGTCAATAGCTCGCCTCGGGGCGTCTCTATGGAGAAACCTTCATCCGTTATTCCGATGACAATTCCCTGGTGAACATCAGCTAACTTAGGCAGACCCAAGCCGCCATAAAATCCTCCCATCATCGGCAATCTCCCTTCGCGAGCTCTCCAAAAAAGCTCCGGGTGAAAAGGCGTCTTGGCAATCAGAAAACTACCCAAAAAAGCTAAAAGAATAATTCCCAGAACAGAATAAAGAATTGGCCGGCGATAAGCGAAGGGAAAACGCTTAACAAATACCTCTAAAACAATAATCAAGACGAGGGCAATGACAATCAAGAGCCAAGGCAACGACCTGAAGAAAACTCCCATGGCTCCAAAACCGAACTTGGGCAAAAACCAGACCCCGCTGGTCCGTAAATTAAAAACGATAAAACTAACCAGGTACAAGACAAAAAGAGCGACTAAACAAACAATCAGAACAACTAAAATAGTTCTTAAAATGAAATAGCTTTTCGGTCGCATCTTGACCCGGCCGTTTCGGACTTGCTCAAGGACCCGTTTAATCAACGATGGTGATTTTTCTTCACTTTTCATAACGATAACCTAATTTTTGACAAAATGATTTGATACTCTTTTTAGCTCGCTTTAATCTGACGCCGACCGTCGGCACAGGAATCCGCAGAACATCGGCAATTTCCCGATAAGTCAATTCTTCAAAATAATAGAGAATCAGCGGCTCGCGATATTTAAAGTCCAATTTATCAAGGCATTGTTCAATCATTTGGCAAATCTCTCGCTGGTTGGTCTTCTTATCAGCTTCGTCTTTAGAAGCAAGACGAGGCAACAAAATATCTAAGTCAAAAAAAGGCATTGGTTCTTTGCCTTTCTTTTTGATGGCGTTAATGAATTCATTGTGAGCGATGCGGTAGAGCCAGGCGGAAAATTTTTTAGAGGCATCAAAACTCTGGATATTGGTATAGGCCTTAATAAATACTTCCTGAACCAAATCCTCAATATCATGATAATTGAAAAGAAATCTTCTGGCGTAGCGTAACATTTTCGCCTGATACCTTTTAACCAAGATACCAAATGACTCAATTTTGCCCGCCTGAACCATCCGGACTACCTCCTCATCAATCAATCGCCTTTTTGGTTGAGGCATAGATGACTTCTATTATTTATTACAATAGTCCTCTTTCTTTATTTCAGTCAAGAGCTCTATTAAGTCAAATCTCTTGTCCGATACCCCTTAATATATTCAAAAAGAGTAGACCAGCAGGCACCGGCCGCAAAACCCATAGCTATTTCTTCTAAAGGAACGCCCCAAATCATAATTCCCCAGAAATTCTCTAAATTATAGGTTGAGACAATGTAGCCCGGAAATAATCTATTAAAAATGAGAAAAAATAAAAAATAGATTAGAGCAAAAAAAACTCCCCCTAAAATTATCTGGACAATTAAGTCCTTTCTTTTAAAAGCAATTATTCCCGCTCCGACCAATAAAGAAACAATTGCATTATAGACGGTTCGACTAGGGAATAACAATTCTAGAGAAATAAAGATTAAAGCAACAATCAAATAAGGACCGAAGAAAGATTTATGCTCTAATCTTATTTTAGCTGTTTTCTTTCTACCAACTACCTCATAAATCACAGCCGTGATCCCACCGCCACTAAAGAATAAAAGGAAACTTTCTAAGCTGAATCCAAATCGGCTGATTAAGTTAAAAAGAGAGGGCGGATTCCAGTATTCCGGAACGAGCAAACGCTCAACAAATCCGAAAGGCAGAGCCAATAAGCTCCCGAAAATCATTTCTTTACGCAAGTCCTTTCTCAAAACAAAGAAAAGGAACCAGACCAGAAATAAAATAAAGCAACCAATAAAATAGGCGTATCGCATATAGTCCCATCTTATCAATTTTTATTGACTTTCACAAACGCATCAAGCAATATATCAGAGGAAGGACTAAAACTAAAAGTCCCTTAAAAACCACCAATAATTAAACATTTAAAAGGAGGTAGCCCATGGATTGTGATATTAATCTGGCATTAATTGCCTCAGGAAGCGGAACCGATGCCAACTCTATTATGCAGGCCTGGAAATTTGGTTGTATACCAGAAGTAAATTCTGTTCTACTTATCAGCACTAAGGCCAAGGCAGGATGCTTGGGAAAAGCTTACAAACTTGGCATCCCCCTTGAAACTGTTGACTACTCCAAATCGACACAGGGACAAAAAACAAAAAAGGATAAGGAGACCACTTTCGGGAAGAAAATTGCCTTGACTTTAAAAAAAAATAAAATCAATCTGGTTTTCTTGGTCGGATGCATAAAGATGATTCCGACTGTCAATGGCATCGCTATGTATAACATCCATCCGGCTGACACAAAAGAACATGGCGGATACATGATGTATGGTCTTAAGGTGCATATCCACGTTTTGGAAAGGATTCGCGATAAAATCTCGCGCGGCTGGAAGAAATCCGACGAAAGATTTTTCACCTATCCCACCATTCAAGAAATCAGTCCGGAATATGACCAGGGCCAAATACTGCTCCAGGGTCACATAGAAATCCCTCGGTTGATTATCGTTCAATTGGATGAAAGGCCTATTGATGAATTAGCCAAAAAACTGCAAAAGCACGTACTTCCCTACGAATGGTTAATGCTCCCGGCGGCAGTCCGAATGGCAGCCAAAAGAATACTCACATAAAACAAAAGTGGCAAAATACGAGAAAGGGCAATATGGTTTAGCTATATTGTCCTTTTAGTTTATAAAATAATACAAAAAACTAAACTATTCTACTATTCCATTTTCGTTGACTTTTACAACCATATCAAGCATCATATTAAACAAGGAGGGCTGAAAGCCCTTTTAAAATTGTAAAATTGAATAATTTCAGGTAAAAATAGAATTTAAGAAACCCTTAGAATATGGAGGAGGTAAGACTATGGATGATCTATATAAACGGGAAGTCGTTGACCCAGGATACAGGGCTTCGGTAATGGCCAAAGAAATTTGTTTTCAAAGCCATAAGAACTGCCAAGCCGTTCATATCGTTCCACATCAGCCGAACAATTTTCGCGGCCCCATCGGATTCATCTGGAAAAAACATGTTCTGAAACAAATGATGGACTTTAAGACTATCCCAAGCACCGAACAAATCGGACACTGGACCATGGCCGAAGAAGTTGAAAATGACGGCGCCGGTGGTAAATGCCAGTTTTTTACACTCATTGGCACACCCGAAGTCTTTCGTAGACTCGGCTGGGAAATTATCGCTATGACGGCCGATGACTTTGCTCGTTCCGGAAGATTCCCGGCAGTGATTGACAACGAAATCAACACCAAACGGATTACCAATGAAAGTTTTCCACTCTTTCAGGCAATGATAGAAGGATATGGAGACGCGCTTAATCAAACCGGCCTGGTCAATATCACCGGAGAAGTCGCTATCATGAAGCATAGCATCACCGCTTTCTGCGACATTAATTCCGACGAACAACTGATTCTAACCTGGGGCGCTTCATGTATTGGACTCGCCCACCGTGATTTACTTATCGACGGCTCCAAAATCAGACCGGGGATGCCGATAATTGGATTCTGGGAACCGGGCTACCGATGTAACGGCGGAACATTTTTCACCAATCTCCTTTTGGAAAAATTCGGGCCCAAGATTCAAGATATCATGAATAATCCCGAAGCCATGGAATTTGTCAAAAAACTGACTATCCTTTCCCAAAGCTACGCTAAAACCATCTGTCGAATCGTTGGTTGGAAACCTGACGGAAGCATCGACCATCCTTTAGTAAAAATAGCCGGTATCGCCCATATTACCGGTGGTGGCATTTGGGACAAATTCAAAGAAATTCTTCCGGAAGGGGTGGGCGCCAAATTAGATTCCATGCCTAAACCGGCCGAAGTTCTTCTTCGGGCCCAGGAATTGTCATGGGATACCAAATTACGTCTGACCGACTATCAGGCCCACGGAACTCTTCATGGCGGATGCGGAATGCTGATTATTGTTGAAAATCAAAGCGATGCCGACACAGTCATCCAAGAATCAGTTAAAGACGAAATTGAAAGTCGCATTGTCGGATATACAATCAAATCTCCCAAACAGGAAGTCATCATCTACTCTAGATTCGCCGAAGGAAAAGTTCTTTCATCCGAAAAACCAGAATAAAATCCGGAATACAAACCTAAACGCAAAGGAAGGGCGACAATCGCTCTTCCTTTTTAATTTCGTCAATTTTAACACATCGCGGTCCCTCAAACCGCTGCCCACGTTGGCTGACCACCTCGGTCCAGATTAATAAGATACGAGACCTTTAAGGACTTTCTTGAATTATCCAATCACTCTCGACCAACGCACTCCAGTCACTATTATTCTACCACAAATGAGACAGATGAGACACTATAAAAGGATTGTTTGAGTGTTTAGTTTCGGCTGCATTACAACCTTTTCTTTGGGAATGCCGTTGTTGACTAAAATAATTCTTACATTTAATATTGAATTAGTTCATCTACATAATAATATTAGTAGGTAGTAAATTAGAAGACAGCATTAAAGAACCGCATAATAACTTAACTCAAGGAGGACTTCATGAAAAAGGAAGAGGTGATTAAGGCAGTCGCAAAGGTTTTTACAGACAAAATCAGTGAGCTCAAATCTTCATTAGAAGGGACCAGGGACAGAGCGCGAGATGCTCCGGGACATAATGTCTCTCATTCGGACACGTCCAGGTTTCAACTCAGTAACTTAGCCCTTGGTATCGAAAGACAGGTCGTGGAATACGAAGAGATACTAAAGCAAATAAAAGGCGTATCCTTAGAGCCCGCCGACAAAATATCCGTCGGTTCGTTGTTTATCCTTTGCGATACAGGCAACGATGAGGAAAGAAATTTTCTTATGCTCTATCAAGGAGGCGGAGAAAAAATTATTGTTGACGGTGTCGAAATCACGACCTTGTCCGTTACGGCTCCAATCGCGCAAGTCTGTCTCGGCAAAGAGATAGACGATGAAGTAAAATACAGGAATACCACATTTGGAGTCACCGAAATACAATAAAACAAATGCCGTGAATTATAAAAGCGTCTGGACAACCAGGCGCTTTTCATTTATTGGAATATTTCTTACTTAAACTCCGCATTCTTCGGCTTGTTAAACTTACGTATTTTTGCGTCGTAAGTTCTCCCCTCGCAATAATTCAACTTGCGCTCCATGACTTTTTCTAATTTATCTTTGGTGTAATTATCTTCGGTAACATTCGCTACCTTACAAGCGAAAACTATAACATCGGCCACTTCTGCCAAAATGTCATCCCATTCTTTTTCCAAGGCAGCTTTAGCTGTTTCTCCCACCTCTTCCATTAACTTAAATAGAGCTATCCTCATTTGTTCGTCCTTGTCAAAAGTAATGCCTTTTTCTTTGCAAAAGTTCCTTTCCCAATCTTGAATTTTTTTAATAGTAATTTGTTTTTGAGTCATTTTTTATTCTTAATTAATTGATACCCTTATTATAATATTAACATATTATCAATATTAATCAACAATAAATAATAAGGCGAACAACTCGTGTCCGCCTTATCTTATGATAAACTCCGTATGAAAATACCAATTAAAGCAAAGAGGAAATTTCGCGAATACCGTGATTATCCGGCTCGACAACCACGACATCGAAGTTTCTTTCTCCAAAGATGCCTTTGGCTTTTTCGATTGTCCCGTCCGTCGTCCTGGTAAGAGCCACCAGACTGGGACCCGCCGAAGTCATCCAGCCGCCCTCAATGTGATTGGCTTTCATCTGAAACAAGGTATCAGCCAGGGCTGCCTGGTAATACAACATCTGCATAGCTTTGCCGCCGAACAAAGCATAGTTGTAAAAAGCGTCTCCGACCCTTCTCCAGTCTCCCTGGACGGCGAAGGGCATGACTTCGGTAATAATCCAGAGGGCTGACTTAGCCGCATTGATCCGTTCGTTATGCCTTTCCCAACTCATACAATTCACGTCGGTATCGGATTCTTCAGGACCGGCCACGTGGACTCTCGGTGTTCCGACCACAAACCGGACGTCCCCCGGCATCTCAACCCTGAATATCATTTCACATTCAGATGAAGTGATGACAAAACCGCCATATTTAGCCGTATTGAACGACCCACCCGTTGAAGCGCCGGGAAAAACCAAACCCTTCGCCGAATCGGCCTCTTCAACAAAGTTGTAGGCGACCAGCTTCCTTAACTCCCGAAAAGAGAGAGGTTCACCGAGCAGCATATTAACCGCTGTCGCTGTCGATTCTGACATTATGGCACTTGAACCAAATCCCACATGACGATAAGGATGAGCCACGGTCTCGATGCTGAAGCCGCCTTTATAGTCTGTAACTTGCCTGACCATCTCCAAGATATGTTTTACAATCAGCGGCCTCTCACTTTTAATAAGGTCTTCCCCTCGGATTAAACCGGCCTTAACCTTAGTATAGGCATTGGCGGCAAAAGACATCTCGCCGGCCTTGTAATCATTATGACCATCGGTGAATTTTAAAGCCGAATAATCAATCAGCCCCACATCAATACGGCATGGACATTGAAGAATCATCTCGTCGCGAGTTCCAATATTGCATTTGGCAATTTCCTCCGGTTTGTAAAACATCGTTCCCGGAGCACAGGGCTCGGGACTCCAAACTACCCTATCATAATGACTTGCCTCTACTTCCATTCTCATAAGTCATCACCTCCTTTTCAACCTTGCCACTATTTCTTCCGCTATCTCTTGTAAATCTTCAAGAGAGCCGTTATTTTCAATAGTTATATCCGCCATGGCCAGAAGCTCATTAACCAGTCCGGTTTCCGATTTTTCGTCTTTAATGATTCTTCTAAACGCATTCTCGTCAGCGCCATCTCTGTCAGTCAATCTTTCTTGACGCTCTTCTAATCCGCTAATCACTTTGATAACAACGGATTCCGAACATAACTCTAATATCTTCTTAACCTCATCTGTTCTTCTTGGACCATCCAACAATAACAAACCGGTCTTGTTCAGGATTCTGAACATATAGGGAATCTGCCAATAAGGATCTTCTCCATATTTTTCATTGGCTATCTGATGGATGGTATCGTGATTATTCGGAAGCCCTCTTTGAGTAATAATATCAATCATCAAATTGCTTGAAACAAACAAACTGTCCGGCATATTCAGGAATTCAGATAATTTGCTTTTCCCTGCGCCGGACTCGCCCATTAGTATAATAACCTCGGTCCTGCCGTTTAATTTCGACAAATCTCCATATATTCTCATGCTATCACCCCCTTACAGGCTAGCTTATAATTGACTGAGAAAGTTAAGGAACCACAGAATAATTTTAGGATAATATACAAATACGATAAAGTCAAGTGTGAAATGGTGTATTAACAAAAACCGCCTCTTTGGCGGTTTCTGCTTGGTCATCTCTTTTGATAAAGATATTTGACAACCCTGTTCAGGACACGCTGGAGACACTCTATTCGAACCGACCCGGGTCTAGTACTGACAAACCCTGACAAAACTACTTTGTTTGGTTCGAATCTCGGAAGGGTTTATTAATTTTGTCCAAATCAGTCTTGAAACGGAAATTCCTTTATTAATTCTCTACATGTCCCATGCTCGCCCATTTTATATATCCCAAGATTACTTACAACAAAATCTTTTTGTGGCCATTCTAAGGTCTTTATAATTTCTCTGGCCTTGGCTTCATCTTTGAATCTTATAATTGAAAGATGTGGATGATAGAGGAACATTGAATTCGGATATCCATATTTTTTAATATTCTCTACTTTCTCATCAGAAAAATCCATTTTGTGATTGGAAATATATTTTTTCATAATATGTCCTTCGCGCAAAGGATTTAATTTTGAAACTAATTCTTCGTGTAATTGCTTTATTTCCGGAATCATTTCAATTTCTAAACTGATGAATCCCTGAATTTCTTTTGCCTTAATTATATGGCAATGAATCTTGTTAAATTTTGACGCGATGCTTTCTACAACATTAAATATCTTATTCAAGTTTTTAACTGGATACTCGGGAGAATACAGAGTAATGTGCGGATGATAATTCTTTCCGTCAAGCGTAAAATAAACTTCATAATTTTTAATCAAATCCCTACTAAGAGAAATAGCTTGAGAAGTTATTTCATCAGGAGGCATTAAAACTGTATTTAGACGAATGAATTTATCTTCCATGTTAGATATTCTTGGGCATTTTTAGTTCAAATCCAGAAACAGCAATCCCTTTTGACCCTTCTTGGATTCGAACCGAAATTATCATTATTTAAAGCCGTTTTCCGGCTTTTATTACTTTGACCCGTCCGGGACAGATTTCGGCGCTTCTGAGAATTTGGCTTAAATTAGCGCTCTCGGGTCTGCCTCGATACTGCGCTGACTCGTGCTGGGGAGGCAGGATTCGAACCTGCGAATGACGGCTTCAAAGGCCGTTGCCTTACCGCTTGGCTACTCCCCAATTTTACGAATAATTTTAAGGTTCGTCCTTTCGACCACTCGACCTTGCCTTCGACAAGATCGTGGAATCTCAATGGCAAACCTTAAAATTCTCAAGGGAAACCCTTTTCTGTCTTCTACTCCCCAATACATTCAACCACAGCTAATTCCAGAGGCAGTTGCGGGAAATCAGCTGACTTGATTTCATAACCGGCCCGGACAAAAACATGAATCAGCTTGATTAAATCTGGCTGGGAAAAGCTCTGACCCTGCTTTATTATGACACTTATTTGCTCTTTGGTCAATTCAGGAGCAACTAAATCAGTCAGGTTAGAGTCAACTTTGAGAATGAGCATTTTTCTTAAATAATTGACCAGCGATTTGCTGAATTGGACCAAGTCATAACCCTGATTAACCACCTGATTAATATGAACAATGGCCTGGGAATTCTTTTTAGCGGTTAAATATTCAACCAAATCTTGGACAGCTTTAATGTCAGTCACTCCTAAAATGGTCTGGACTTCTTTCAAGGTAATTTTCTTATCTTCCATGGCCATAACCTGGCCAAGCAGACTCTCGCCGTCCCGAATAGAACCGTCGGCATTCAAGCCAATTAATTCTAAAGCCGGTTTTTCAATGGATACTTTCTCTTGTTGGGCAATCCAATTAAGCCGCTGAACAATTTTATCCAAAGTCAGTTTGTGAAAATCAAATCTCTGACAGCGGGAAATAATCGTCTGGGGAACTTTATGAATTTCGGTAGTCGCTAAAACAAAAATCGCGTGGGCCGGCGGTTCTTCTAATGTTTTGAGCAAAGCATTAAAGGCCTCGCGGGTTAATTGATGGACTTCATCAATAATAAAGACCTTGTATTTAAGATTGGTCGGGCTGAATCTAATCCCCTCGCGCAGTTCCCTGATTTCGTCAATGCCCCGGTTGGAAGCGGCATCAATTTCAATCAAATCCAGCGATTTGCCTTGATTGATTTCCTGGCAGGCCGGGCATTGATTGCAAGGTTCGGCGCTTTTTGAGCTTTGGCAATTAACTGCTTTGGCTAATAAGCGGGCGACGGTGGTTTTGCCAACTCCCCTGGTCCCGGCAAAAAGATAAGCATGAGCTACTTTATTCATTCTTAAAGCATTAGTTAAGGTCCGAATAATATGCTCCTGATTAACTACTTCTTTGAAGGTTTTCGGGCGATATTTGCGATAGAGAACAAGGTTTTCCATCCCTTAAAGGGTCGCCCTTTCGGACACGTCCTCGCCAGAAGCGAGGGCATATCTGAAATGGCAACCCTTTTAAACTTTTCTTCGGCCTTAGTATAGCATAATCGAACAAAAATAAAAGCCCTAATACCTTACCTCTTGGTAAAAGGGCTTTGGGGAATAAGCGGATTTCTTTGTTTTGTTTCTTAAAGAAGATTAAGACTGCTAACTATCTCCCGTCGGCAGACTTTCCAGGTTAGAGATAGGTCGATTCTAACCCCTCTTATAATAAGGTGTTGTATCTCTATCCAATTTTGATGCCATTTTAGAAGATTCTCGAAGCCTTTTAAAAAAGGGTCTTTTTTGTCAATTAACTGATCCCAGTAAAGCTGCCTATAAGATAGATAAGGATGATTGGCCCTGTCTCTGCCCCGATAGTTTAAATACACTTCTATTTTCCGACGGGGCTGACCTGATTTAAATCCAGATTCTTCGGCCTGATCCCAAAAGTAAAGAACGTACTGGTCAGAGTGGCAAAGCATATCCAGATCAGGAGGACCTAGCTCTAAATAAAAAATTGTTTTTCTTAACTGTTCCAGATAGCGTTCTTTAAAATAACGGGCCTTTTTCTCCAAAATAAAGTCTGTCTCCTTACCTACATGGGCCGATCTTACTGTGAAATCTGGAATACAGTCCCGGTCAATCGGAAGCAGCTTAATTTTTATATTTTTCTCCTTGAATAAAATCCGATCACCGAGCTGAATAACGAGATCGAAACTCAAACCATTCCTCCAATGAGCTTCCAATCCTATTCTAACAGAATTATTAGAGTCAAAATGAGATAAAAAGACCTCGCCTGGATGAGGCAAACAATCCATCGCATCACAAATAAGACCGGGAAATTCTTGCGGAAGCATTGCTTCTAAATATTCTCTCGCGCTCATAACCATCTCTCCTTTCTAAGAGGAAGCGACCTGCCTTCCCCTGACGACTCTTTAAGTCGTTCGTTTCTTTAAGCAGAGAGAACCTGTTCCCTGCTGTGATTAATGACTCAATCCGCTTATCCTTGGTTTTCAAAAAACTAAAAACAGAATAACATCTTTAGTCATTCTGTCAACATCCTTCATCTGTTTCAAAATATTATTCAAAAACAAAAGCCCAGCAATCTTCAAGATGTCGGGCTCCAATTTAATCTTTTGTCAAATTAAAAGCTCTCTACGGGATCCTTCGACAAGCTCAGGATGTAAATTTGGGGAAATACTCATTTTTTAAAAACAATGAATTTGTAGCCAATGAAGTTCCAAAACATAGCCAGGAAAGAGGCGGCCACCGCGCCCAAATTAGCCCAAAGATTTTCGGTAATCCCCCATTGAGGACCGAACCAATTAACGACCAAAGAAGCAATCAGATTATTCAGACCAATACCAATCAAACTGACAACCAAAAAAGTCAAAAATTCCTTGCCTATTTTACCGGCTGACTGGTCAGTGGTTCCCTTTTTGAAAGTCCAGAATTTATTAAGAAAATAACTGTTAATCACCGCTACGGCAAAGGAAATTCCCTTGAAAAGCGAATAGAACCAACCGGTGGCAATACTGGTCAGGAAAATCAATAAATTAAGCACGCCGATATCAACCAAAAAATTAAGTCCGCCAACCAAGACAAATTTAGCCGCTTGATAAAAAACCAGCCACTTCTTACTTAAAAAGAAAGCAAATAAAAACCAAGCTAAACAGAAAAAAGGAAAGAAAACCGGCCAAAACCAAAGAGGGACTATTCCAATAGCCGGAAAAGTTAAGCTGATATTCTTGAATACGGCTAATAAAAGCCAGCCAGCCGCTTCGCCGATAATTAAACTAATAATAATGTCTGATTTTTTAAAATTCATACTTATTCAAAGGGTCGCCTTTCCACGGGGCGTCCCTTTTTACTTAAAGGGTGTAGTAAAAAGGGACGCCCCGGGATGTGGGACAACCTTTCTAACCGCTCCGAATTATATTTTCGGAGCTTTTTTAATTTCAAAAACCAATCCTCTTTTCAAAATCAATTCATCCCGCCGGCCGATTTTATTTTCTAAGAACAAACGAGCGACCGGATTTTCTACTTTTTCCTGAATGACTCTGGCCAAGGGTCGGGCGCCATACAATGGGTCAAATCCTTGAGCAGCCAATTCCTTAACCGCTTCCTCTTCTGTTTCTAAGTTAACTCCTTTTTCTTCTAATTTTTCTTTAAACATCTTTAAGAATAAGCGGGTGATATCAAACATATTTTCTATGGTTAAACTTTTGAAGAGGACGATTTTGTCAAAACGATTCAAAAACTCGGGCCGGAAATATTCTAACAAAACCTTTTCTTTAAGCTGCTGGAAAATTTCTGGATAAGGTACTTTTTTACTAATCTTTTCCTGAATGAAAGCGGTTCCGGCATTAGAGGTGGCGATCAAAATAATATTGGTAAAATTAATTGTCTCGCCGGAAGCATCGGTTAGACGGCCATCGTCCATTACCTGTAAAAACAGATTCAAAATATCCGGATGAGCTTTTTCTATTTCATCTAAAAGCAAAAGTGAATGAGGCTGTCGTTTGACTGCCTCGGTCAGATAACCTTTTTGGAGACCTTCTTCGCTGCGCAGACCGATCAGGCGGCGCAGTCCTCTCTTTTCCTGATACTCGGACATATCCAAGCGGAGCATCTTTTTCTCGTCGCCGAAATAGACGCGGGCTAAGGTCTTGGCTAGTTCGGTTTTGCCTACTCCGGTTGGTCCGATAAAAAGAAAATTACAAATAGGTTTTTTCCGTTTGGCCATTTCTAGTCGACTGCGTCGTAAAGCGGCTCCGACTGCTTCAACCGCCTCTTCTTGATTAATAAGACGGTGATGAATGATTTCTTCTAAATGAAGTAATTTTTCCTTTTCGGTCTCTTCAACCTGGCCCAAGGGAATATGCGTTTTCTGAGCGACTAATTGAGCTAAATCACTTCCCTTGATTATGGCCTCCTTACCTCGTTGATTTCTGACTAAATAAGCTACTTCTTCCAAAAGACCGATGGCCTTGGCCGGCAAGGCCTGACCGTAGAGATAGCGGTCAGCCAAGTCAATGGCCTGGTCCAGAGCATCAGCTGAAAATAGAATATCCAATTTCTTTTCCAGAATAAAAATCTTACTGATTAAAATCTGCCAGAGTAAATCAGCCGAAGGCAGGGCCATCTCAATCTTATTCAAAAGCCGGCCTAAGATTTTTCCCTCAATCTTAGCTGAATAACTTTCCGGCGAGGCCGTCCCGATAAGATAAAAAGCTTTTTGCTCTAAAGCCGAGGCTAAAATTTCGGCGAAATCTAAACCGCTTATTTGTGTCTTCAGACCAACCAAATTATCAATATTTTCAATAACCAAAACAATATTAGCCGCCCGATTAATTTGATAAAGGGTTCTCCTTAAATATTCTTCTCCTTTCTCTCTGGCCTCGCCCAAACTAACTAAGCTAGCCAAGTCCAATTTAACTAATCTTTTATCTTCCAGAAAGGAAGGCACTTCTTCTTCAACCATCATTTGAGCCAGCTTCTTCAAAACTGACTTTTTGCCTATTTCGCTCGGGCCCACCAAAACAACGGCTGGCTGGCCGCCGCTAAAGAAATTAAAAATCGCTTCAATTTCTTTCTCCCGATTAACAACAAATTCCAACCGACCTTGTCTGGCTAGCAGAGTTAAATCCTGACCGACTCGGTCTAGCAAAGGCGTGGCCGCGGCGGTCATCGCCCGATTAAGCTTGCCTCTCGGTTTGAAAAGTCGCCACCAGAAAAATGATTTCTGCCATTTTTTAATCTGTCTTTCTAGTTTAGTCCATTGAATAACTCGTTCAATTTCTTCCGGACTAACGCCAAACTCGTCAAAAATCATCCGAACCAAATTTCTTTGCTGGCTAATGGCCCAAAGAATATCTAAAGAGCTGACTTGTCGCTGCTCCTGCTTTAGACAGAAAAAATAGGCATCAACAAAAATTTTCTTAAAATCAGCCGAAATCTTCGGTCCCAAGACAGACCTGCCTTCCTCTGATTCAGGAAAAAAGGAAGAACTTTTCAAAACAACCTTAATTTTACCAATCACTTCTTTTGGCGCACAATCTAATCTTTGCAAAATTTTCTTAAAATTTCTCTTTTTCAAAAAAGAAGCGAAAAGATGAATCGGTCGAACAAAATGATAACCGTGACGATAACAAAAAAACCAAGCTTTTTCTAAGGCCTTCTGAGACGCCCTGTCTAAGGACAAAGAAATCTCTGCTTTCTTTCTGGTTGGCTTAATTCCTAAACCTTTCTCTTTCTCTTGACGCCGCTGCCGGAGATAAAAAAGGAACATATCAGTTAATAAGGAAAAATAGAAAATTTCTAAAGAGGCGGTTCGGCCAGATTCGGTGACGGTAAAAAAAATAAACAAGCTGAACAGACCGTAAAGACCAAAAAGAATCAGGAAAATAAAAACCAACCAGCCCAAAAATCTCTTTAATTTTCTTTGACTAATGATTAAGAGATTAAGCTCTGGTTGAAAAACAGGATTAATTTTAGGAGGTATAGTTTCGGCCATATTTTTTTCCTCCCGGGGCGTCCCTTTTTACTTAAAGGGACGCTCCGGGGACTATAACTGCCAAATAATCAAAATGGGCAGAAACAGCCAAGCCAACAAAATTAAAAACCAAAAAACAAACCAGCCAGCCATTAAAATAAATCGCCAGCTGATTTGCCAGAGATGAGTATTCAAACTTAACAGATAAGTAGCCACTCCTTTTTGACCGTACATCGGTCTGAAAAAATTCTTCAAGAGGATTGACAAAGCTAAAGCCCGCCAGCCGCTCCTAATTCTCTGCCAGCAAAAAAGAGCCGTTTTCTTCAGACCCCGGCTGTACCACCAAAGCGGAAAATAAAAAAGCTCAATCAGAGTATCTAAAAACAAATCTTTTATAAATATTTGGTAAGCACTCATGGATCCAAGGGACGCCCTTACTTCACTTCCATATCCGGCGAAGGAGTCACTTCTGCCGATAAGGCCGGTTGCCAACGATCGGTAATTTCTTTCTCAACTAAACTTTTCTCTCGACCGTATTTAAGGCGAGCTAATTCTTTAATCGCTTGGGCCACTTCCGGCTTTTCCTTCTCCGGCGGCTCAGTCAAAAGATTAAACGGTTTGGAAGTTTCGTTGTTAACCATTAGTTTAATATAGGCATTGAAATTATCAATATTGATTAAGTCATTCATCTCAAAAACCGGCTCAAATTGTTTAACCAGGAATTCGGCGTCATCGGCGCCGACCCGAAAACTGACTAAGGAACCAACATTACCGAAAACAGCTTCCCGGATTTTATCTTCTAACTGACCGATAAATTGATGAGCAATAATCAGCGATAAACGGTATTTTCTGGCTTCCGATAAAATAGTGGCGATACTATCGGTGGTAAAATTCTGGAACTCGTCCATGTAGAGATAGAAATCCCGACGTTCTTCTTCGGGAAGGTCAACCCGTGAAAAAGCGGCCATCAGCAATTTACCGGTAATAATCAATCCCAATAAAGAACTATTAATATCACCCAAACGGCCTTTACTTAAATTAGCCAAAAGAATTTTCTTTTCATCCATAATTTGACGGAAATTAATCGTACTGGCTGACTGACCGATAATTGGCCGCATATAATCATTGGCAATAAAGACATTGAATTTAGAGGTAATATAGGGAACGATATTTTGTAAAGCTGCTTCGCCACCAGCTTTCTCGGCCTCTTTTTGCCAGAAATCTTTAACGACCGGATTCTGACACTTAACCAGTAATTCTTCTCGAAACTCTTTATCAGCCAAAACCTTGGGCACTTCCATCAGGGTAAACTTTTTAGTCGGGTCATCTATTAAAAGCAAAAGGGCGCTGCGGGTGTATTGTTCAAACATCGGTCCGCCGGTCTGACGCAAATCGTAAAGTTTATCAAAAATATTAATCAATTCGTTAACGACAAAAGTTTTCTGTTCCGGATATTGAGCATCATATTCCAGTATATTCAAACCGAGCGGCCGCTCTAAATTAGCCGGGTCTAAAACAATAACATCTTCGGCTCGCTCTTTAGGAATTAAACCAAGAACTCCTTCAACTAAATCACCATGCGGGTCCAAAAGACTAACCCCTTGACCATTTTTGATATCTTGAACAATCAAATTGCGCAAGAAAACAGATTTACCTGTCCCGGTCTGACCAATAACATAAAGATGACGTCGCCGGTCATCTGGTTGTAAGCGAACTACTGTTTCTATTCCCCGATAGAGATTTTTGCCCAAAATTATTCCCTCCTTGGGCAAATTAGCTGGCGGGGCGGCCGGTTCGGCTTTAAGGAATTTGACTTTGGGTGTTTCAATCGTCCTGGTTGGAAAATGAAACAAGCTGGTCAATTCTTCGGTGTTTAAAAGTATTTTATGCTTGGGATTAAAAAGACGAAAAGAAAACTGGTAAATTAACTTTTTCAAACCACGTCCTTTTTTAAAACGAAATGATTTTAACTGATTCAAATTGGGAGCGTTAAATTGGACAAAAGCCGACTCTAAATGACCGAGGATTTGTTCGGCTCGTTGTTGATTAGCTGCCGAAACCAATAAACGCAAATTAGTATCAAAACCAACCTTGCTGGCTTTATTCTCTAAGGCCTTAATTGTTTCTTCCTGGAGTGGGGTCAGAGCTGGCCTGACTTCAGCTTCAGCTAACTGCCCTTCTTTGGCTTGAGGCGAACCTTTGATGGCTTCGCTAAAATAACTTAATGTCCTCAGGAACCAGCCGCGGCTAGCCCTGACTTTAGCTATTTGATAATTTCTGCCTTGCTGCATTTCTTGAGCAATCTTTAAGCCTAATTCGGTCCATTGTTTGGAAGGAGCCGGTCGAATAATAATCTGAACGGCTGCTCCCTCGCCCTCTTCGGCTAACTTACTTAAAGTATTAGTCACCCCATTGAGCGGGTCGGTTTCCAAATTCTGATAGGTTTTAAAAGGTAGAACATAACCACGAGCCAATTTTAGATAACTGCCAGCCGCTGCCCCTTGAGGATTAAAAACATTATAATCCTCGCTTCTTTCAACCGATGCCTCCGGGTAAAAACCATGAATCTGTTTTTCAATGACATCTTCATAACCGCGAGGCATGGCCATATAAAAAGAAATTTCTTCGCCGATTTGGGGGGTGGCTATTTCAAAGACCAAATGGGGTTGACCGTAAATAAAAGTGTCTTTGGTTTCTCTAATATTACTCAAACTGGCGTAGAGTTGCTCCATGACCGAAACAATTTCTTTTTCGCTTTTTGGCGCTTCGCCTTGTTCCTTTTTGGCTTTCTTGGGTAAAGTAATTAAAAACAGGCTCATATTCAAAGCCCGTGTTAATCGGCCTTTGCTCTTTAATCGAAGAATAAAAAGCAAGCTGCCAATAATAAGAATGGTCAGTGTCAGAAAGAGAACTATCGGAAGAAGAATTTGATTGAGGTCTAAGTTTAAGTTTACATCCATTAACTTTGGAGCGTTGTTCACGGGACGTCTTTCACGGGGCGTCCCTTTTTTATACACCCTAAAGGGTCGTCCTTTCGGACACGTCCTCGCTAAAGGCGAGGGCGTGATCCTCAATGGCAACCCTTTATATAAGGGTGTATAAAAAAGGGACGCCCCGTGAGCTAGATCCCGTAAACCAGGAACAAGCCCTTTTATAGCTTCTTCAGCTTCCCTTCTTCAATCAATTTTTGGTACAGTTCATCCACTAAAGCGTCATGAAGCTCATCTAAAACATAAGCGCTATCTAAGGCCTTAGCTACTTCTACGGCAAAATTCAATCCTTTTTCAAAAGCCAAATCAGAAAGGGCCTTGACTTGGCTTGGTCGGTCCAAATCTTTGAGCTGTTTGGCTTTTTTCCGGGCTTGGGCTGACGGCGGAGCGACAGTCGGTTTAACTTCTTCTTCTATTTGTCTTTCTCCGACTGCTTGATTAACTTCGGCTGGGGATTTTTCTTCAATTTGCTCTATTCCAATTTTATTCTCGGTCGCCGCTTCGGCTTGTTCTTCAGTTAATTTCTCTGTTGGCTCTAAAGACTTCTCTTTATCTAAAGGAGTTTCTTTTTCTAAAGAGTTCTTTTCTTCAGAGTCAACTGATTCTTCACCGATTGGCTCGCGATACCTGTCTTTAATAGCCGAAGAATTATTTTCCAATGATTTTTCTTCCATTGAGTTAATTATACCATAAATCAAAAGAGGCAAACAATAACTTTTCCCCAAATAAGTAAATCCCTTCCCGTTATTGACAGAATTTATATAGTATGCTATTCTCAAAACAAAGAAAAGTTCGTTAAATTTTAAGCTATCACCTTTAAATCTTAAAAAGGAGGCAGTGATGAAAAGGATGGTATTATCACTATTGGCGGCAGTAATAGTTATGGTGGGCCTGACCGACTGTAGTGGCCGGCTCGGCAAGAGAGTCGGCGATCTAGAAATCTTGTTCGAGAATTCACAGATTCTGAACCAAGAGACCGCCAGCATAGCCACAGCCACCGATAAGAGAATGGCTAAAATGGAAAAAACGCTGGATAATCTGCGCTCGCTGACTGCCCAAATTGGCGACCAAATCAACTTTATCCCCCCGGAGGCGATGGAGACTGCTTCCGCTAATTCAACCTCCGCTGAGCCAGCGACTAAGCCCGAAACAGTTGCAACGACCATTTCCAAGACCGAAGTCAAGACCACTACGGCCGAGATTCTGGAAGACAAATTGGCAAAGCTGACTAAGCGAGTTGATGCCTACGGTAAAAGACTCAATGCTCATGATGGACAATTCAGCAAGCTGCGAAGGCGGCTGGCTGAAGTAGAGGATGAAATCAGACCCATTTATCTCTGGACAGCCGAGTTTCCCTCAGGAAAACCGAGAAAACCCGGGGGAAAAGAGGAGCTGCAACTACCGGACGAGCTTAAGCCCGGACTGGACGAGCTGGCCTTCGCAATCAATAAGGGCCATGTGAAGTTGGAAAAAGAGGTTGCCGGCCACGCTGATCCAGTAGGATCAGAAAAGGACAACCTCGAGTTATCTAAGAGAAGGGCCCAAGTCTGTATTGATCATTTGGTCGCAAGGCTTGGACCTGATAAAGATGTCATCTGGCAGAGCGACACAAAGTGGAAGGATTATTTTGTAGCGGTTGGCAAAGGCGAAACAGACCGCTACGGAAACTATAAATACAACCGGAGGGTGTGCTTCCAGCGCCTGACAACATCGAATTAAACGTACATAACCAAAACCCCAGGGAGAGAAATTCTTCCTGGGGCTTTATTTTTACTGAATTATTCAGACGCTTATTTATAGCTCAATATTTACAGCTTCTTTTTTTGCTCCTCTAAATTCAGGTAATAGCTTCTTAGCTATAAACTCACCGACGGTCATATCCATTTCTTCCGGTTTTGGCCCAAACGTTCGAACGTCGTTGGCCAATTCGCAATACTTTTTATATTCTCCAAAACTAAACCAACCGTCATG
>Ga0315545_1000931_pt1 | contig 30002 bp, 31 predicted proteins | sample SalMarSW160210MG_FD_203096 | JGI IMG/M metagenome (GOLD analysis project Ga0315545, IMG submission 203096) | Salt marsh sediment microbial communities from the Plum Island Ecosystem LTER, Massachusetts, United States - Salt Marsh Sediment SW1602-10 ...
AAAGATAAACACCGCGTGGCTTGAGGGGGATGGTTTCAGCACGAACGTGACGATACCAGAGACCGTTGCAAGCCTCGACTACACGCTGAACGTAACCTCCAACTATGTGCTGCTGACCATCATGGAAGAGGATTACATAAAACCGATAATAACGCAGAACGTGACAGGGGATTTCACGATCGGGGACGTCAACACGCTCACAAATACTGGAGAGCATATAAAGATTTCAAGTCAATAGCTCCTTTCGCAAAGTTTGGCACCTTCAAACATGCTGCTTCCGGGCCACATTTCTCTGATGTAAAGGTTGACCGCCCGAGACCTGTAAAATTGTTGCCTTGCCAATTCATGTGAAACACCCCGCGCGTTTACGAATTGCGAGTATGCATAGTCTATGCTTTCCAGTGCCATCGCAACTTCCCTCAATCCGGGATCTCCTATGGAGGGTATGTCTGCAGGCAGGTTGTTATCGGACAGTTCTATGACCCGCATCGCTCTTTCCCTATCAATCCCAGAGAAGCTCAAATTTGCCGCTTCGAGCAGGCCGCTTTCTTTTATTATCTGTTTGGGGGTTCTAAAATCACTGTTATTTTGCGTTCTTGCTTCCATCTCTTTCAACAATCTTGCCGCATATTTTGCCGCAGGTTTCGCTACGCTTGTTCCAAGAGCCAATACCAGATTCACCAACGAATCCGCTTCCATGAGAAAAATTGTTCGATGAATTAAAAAAGTTTTGGAGGTACCTGAACGGGCATGAAACAGGAGATAAATATTAAGATAACCCTGCAATTTATTATGATGAAATTCATAGTGAGGGCCAAGGACGGTTACGGGCAAGGCATCAAAGACGATGTTATCGGTATCCTGGAAAAGAACGGTGCCGAATATACAGAGAAAATAGAGCCCGGTTGCGATTTCGCTGTAATCGTTGGCGGGGACGGCACGCTGCTGAGGGACCATTGGAGGATCGACTGTCCCGTGCTGGGCATAAATCCCGGGAAAAGCACCGGGTACTACATGACGGCCGGGAAAAATGACTACGGGAAAAGGGTGCTGGCGTTGCTTGAAGGCAAGCCCGGCAAGGATTACCGCATTCACAGACTTTTGAGGCTGCAGGCCGCAGTCAACGGAAAGGAAATGGCCCCCACGGCCCTGAACGATGTCTTGGTGAGCCCTGTCTTCGTCCGCCGGATCCTGGAGTCCAGGCTGGTGATGGATGGGAAGAAAAGCCTTGAGAGGAACAGCGGGATAATCGTTTACACGCCCACCGGCTCCCACGCCTTCGCGCATTCCGCGGGGGCAAAAAAGCTCAGATACGACAGCGACATGATCGGAATCGCGGCGCTGGCTCCCTATTCCGGCATCCTGAAGAGGCAGGAATTGCTGCTCGAGCATGGCCCAGTTAAAATAGAATGCCTGAGCGACTCTGGGGAAGTGTGCATAGACGGCAGCGAGTTGCACATCATGCCATTGAAGCCAAGGGACGTCGTGACGGTGAAAAGGAGCGATAAATTACTGTCTCTCGTGGGGTTCAAGAGACATCTCGCTTAGCCTTCCCGGATTTCTATATGTTGTTTTTACACGCTGCTTTTTACACGCTGCTTTTGATCATCTTTGGCTATCTCAATGCCGCCATGTTTATGGGCAACTCGTTGGTCTGGTGAAGCCTTTTTTTCGTTTCAAGGTCTGCAAATGGTCGTATTTGCAGCAGCCCGTGAAATCCTCGCCATTCTAATCGCAAGGGAAACACTTCAGTATGTCAGTGCCCGGAACTTCCTCTTTATTGGACTTCCCACTGTAAGGGCAATTGAATGTGTCCGTATCGGCCATGTTTCAGCACGCCATGTCTTTATCCTGTCTTTGGGGCGTAGACATTTAAATTTTCCTGCCCTGTACCCATCTTGCGAAATTATGCAGGGCCAGTCTCCTCTGCGAGATCCTGTTCTTAACCTCAGCGCCGATCTCGGCGTAGGTCTTGTCGTATCCGGCAGGGACGAATATCCTGTCCCAGGCGAAGTTGTAGCCATCCGCGACATACTCGCTTATCCTGCCGGCGACCTTGCCGCGGAATGTCTTGACCTTACCAGCCGAATCGCAACAGGCGACTACCGTCACCGCTTCTGCCGACCTGTCCTTGCCATGCAGATATTCGAGTATGCCCTGGGGACCTATCGAATTGAAGAAGTGCTTTATCAGGGTGCCCGGATACCCATTCATCGCATGTATGTAAAGCCCCGTGTCCTCGACTATCAGGGGCTTTTTGATCATCCTGAAAGAGTCCAAGGCCTTCCTTTTTGCGACGCGTTCCGCATCCTTGTCCTGTATCTCATCGATCTCGAGCATGCGCTGCTGAATCTCTATCCCGAATTTCGCCAGGATCTCCCGCGCCTCCCTCGCCTTCATGCTGTTGGCCGTTATGAAATACAGGGATTCCATCTAATCACCAGCTTTCCCATACCCATTCGAAGCCTTCTGACCCGGTTCCGGATTTCTCCTTGCGCCTCCAGTAAAGCATGATCAGGGCGCCGAACGCTATGCCACCGAGGTGCCCGAAATGCGCGATTCCCGAGAAGATATCCACGAAACCTGCAAAAAGGGAGAATGCTATAAAACCTATAACCACGTATATGGCGCTTATAGGGACCGGTATCGGGAATATTATCAGTTTGTTTTTTGGATACTTGAACGCATACGCGGTCAGCACAGCGAATACCGCCCCGCTGGCTCCCAGCATGGGGATGTCGGACACCCCCGTCAGCAAAAGGTGAAAAACGGCCGAGCCGATGCCGGAAAGCAAGTAGAGGGTCAGGTACTTTCTGGTGCCCAGGAACCTCTCGACCACGGTGCCGAAGATGAAAAGAGCGAGCATGTTGAAGCCGAAATGGTGTATATCAGCGTGGGCGAACATGTACGTGACAAACTGCCAGTACATGCCGTTCAATGCCAGCGTCGGCGTGAGCGCGAGAAGCAGCGTCAGCGGCTGCAGCAGGACCTGCAGCAAGAAAACCGCAAAGCATACCGCCATTATGTAAATCGTGACCCTCATGTTTTTCAGACCCCTTTCTGCACCTTCTTCCTGATATCAATGAATTTCAGCCAGTCATTTATCTTTAAAGAATTTAACATGTTTAAAAAGAAAAGCCAGTCCTTTTTGAACGATTGCGTTTCCACGTATATCTCGCCGAATTCGTTCTGCCCGACAAAGCCCGTGAGCACGACCCAGCCTTTCGGCCCCGGGGGGTTGCTGAAAACGAGCACCTGGCCGGTCGGATCTTCCAGCGTCAAGCCCATGACGCCGGTCTCGTCCTGTATGCTCTGGATTATCCGGCCGCTAATCCTTATTTTCTTGTTGAGGAAGTGGATCGCATTGTTGTGCAGCTCCAAGGCATTCGTCTGGATAAGCTCCCATTTATGCTCCAGGTCTTCCCAGGTGACCTCACGCATGTAGCTGGTGTAGAAGAAGAACCCGGCACCGGCCGATATCACGATCACGGCGACGACTAGGATTATCCAGCTGAAGTCAAAACTCACCGGGGGGGGAGCGACAACTACGCACGTGTCGTTGGCGCATCCTACCTCGCAGCTTTGAAGCGTTATCCATTCGCCGTCGACATACGCCTGCAGGTCGTTGCCCGAGCACCGCCTGTCCCCGGAGGCGGGCGGGGGTGGCAACGCCTCGGTCTTGCAAACCAGGTCCGTGGCGTCGCAGCCGTGTTCGCAGTCTCGCAGGTCATCCCATCCTGTGCCTGCGGTGTCGCATTTCTGCAGGACGTTGCCGGAACACCTTTTCTGGTCGGGGGTGCACACCGTTACGCACACACCCTCCGAGCAGCCGAGAGGGCATACCACCCTGGTCGTCCATCCGCTGCCTGCGGTGTTGCATTCGGCTAGGTTCCCGGTCACGGAGCATTTCAGGGTTCCGGGGATACATGCCAGACCGGAATCCTCAACCGTGATCGTTGATTTCACATTGTATGTTGCCCCCTCGTCGCATGTCGCGGTGAGGTTGAGGGAGTAGTTGCCGGTACTTTGCGTGTACTCCACGCTCAAGGTCAGGCTGAAGTTCCCGGTGATCCCGGGTGAGATGTCCAAAGCCGATGGCGATATCTGAACCTGGCAGCCGCTGCAATCGGTATCGGCAGACACCCTGACATCCGTCAGGTTAACGTTGCCTGTATTTTTCACCTCTGTCGTAATCTCCTCGCTCGAACCCTGCGGAATCTCGATCATGGCTGGGAAATTTGTTATCTGCAGCTTTTTTGTTATCCCGTTTCCGGCATAGCTGCGGCAGTTGGTTATGTCAAACAAGCAGCTTGCGGTGCATTCCAACCCGTTACCGACGCTGTAATCATATCCAAGGGATTTGCAGGTTTCTCCGCCGAGGTCCGTTCCGTCGCATTCTTCATTCCCGTCTATGAAACCATTGCCGCAGCCCTCGTTCAGCTGGCCGGCCCCCCACGCGGAAAAACCCGAGACGTTAATCAGGACCCTGTTTTTTTCTTTGTCGTGGATCGAATCCCCGTACTCCCTGCAATACCAGTCGTATCTTCCCTCAAGATCCTCGCACCAGCACCAGACATCCCATTCGGTGCCGCAAGACCTGCCGGAAAAGTCCCAGTCTGAACAGTTATAGATTCTGAAATGGTTTCTGTCTTCGGCGACGCTGTCGCTGTATCCGATAACCAGGGCAGCGGAATCGAAAGTGAGATTCTCTGTCTCAACAGCCGCTATCCTGTTGGTGGTCTGTTTCTCCCTTATCGACACGGCCGTCGGGGGGACATCGTCTACGGATATGGTCCCAGTCACATCTTCGCTCAGATTGACCCTTCTGAACAGCAGGTCGAATGGGCCTGTCAGATTCAGGTCCCATTCCCCGGCCGGCACGGTGGCGGAAAAATCACTCGCGCTTTCCGTTTCGTGTCTTAAAAACCCTGTCCACGGGTCAAGCATCTTGGCCGATAAAATTAGGGGATCTCCTGTCTGGTTCTCGAATCCTATAGTAACCGAAACGGGTGCCAGTATCTCAAACCCGACAGGCATGGACCGGTTCTCCGCACCGAGCGAATCGTTGGCAGTGATCGTTACGTTGAATTTCGCCGGTTCCTCGGAATGAGGACTGAAAGACGCTTTGTATTTGCCGTTTTCCTCCTGCATTTCTATTGTTGAATAAAAACCATCACTGCTCAGATTCAGATAAACGTAGGACATGTTGTCCTCGTCACTCACGGAAGCTGATACGTTCATGTTTTCGTCCGAGAGCAGGCGGTTGGGCATGACTGTGATGTTAGATATGACAGGCGGCGAGTTCGCCCTTATTGATACCCTCTTGGTTGAGTTCCAGTTGTAGGCGGAATCGTTGGCATAGACCCTGCTATGGTACCAGCCGTAATCCAAGTCCGTCACGTTCAGACCGCAGTACGTCTTTTCGTTGTTCCTGACCACGGACATGCTCTTGTTTTCGCTGGTATCTTCCCAAGCAAGCAGGCAGGCGCTGACATTCTCGTTAGAGGAAACGTTCACGAATATCCAGTTGTGGTTGGTGTGGTTGCCGTCAGGCACGGTGGGCTCGATAAACTGGAGTATGGGCGGCGTCTCATCGAGCCAGCCGTCCGCCTTCCCGTACGGATAGGAGTCCGTGACATTTTCGTTGCTCGAGTCGGTGCCCGCAATGAAATAAGGCGGGTCCGTGTGCCCCCAGAAGTTCCCCGAATTCTGATACGAAAGCTCTATCGGGTCATACGAGTATGCATGGATTTGAGCAGAACCGAGTATGTTGTTTTCCGATATCAATACGTCATCGGTTTGGTACAGGTATATATTGAAAGGGTAAGGATCGGGGGAATGGGCAAAGGCCGTTGTGTTGCAGCGGGTCATGCGCAGGTTCCCGGAAAGCTGAACTGCGATCCCATACCGGCCTGAGATGCTGTTCTGGAAAATCTCTGTGCCGTTCGAACCGTATATGTAAAGACCGAAATCGTTTCCTGAGATCTGGCTGTTCGTGATGTTCAGGAATTGCGAATCCACTATGGTTATCTTGCCTATGTTGGATGTGTTCTGCCCGCCGAGCGTGAGGGAATCTATCGACACGGGGTTGTCTTGTGTCCCGTTAACGTTATAGAAGTAATAAATCGGCTCGCCGTTCACCGTGTTTGACTGGTTTATGTAGTTGTAGAGTGTCATAAAGGATGTGATGAAAAAGCCTGGATATCCACTGGTCTCAATCTGGTTGTTTGTGATATTGTTGTAGTTCCCGCCAATGTAAATCCCGCCAAGGTTGTTCTTTATCGTATTTCCCGAGATGACATTCCCGTTTCCCATAACCGAGATGCCTGAACAATTGTTGCCAGATAAATTGTTACCATTGGCTGTACTATTCCAGTCGGCTATGCCAATCCCGCCAAAATCTAGATAGAATAAGCCAAAGAAATTAAAGCGGCAGTTCTGGGTATCGCTTACCGTGTTGCCTGCGTATGTGTTGTTCGCGGAATCCATGGAAAAAATCCCCAGAAAATCATCGTCTTGAACGTCGTTTCCGAATATCATATTGTCTTCCAACCCCTGCAGAAAAATCCCTACATAGTTGCCGTTTACCGTGTTCGACGACAATTCTACATTATCCGAGTATCCGACGTAAATACCAAAATAGTTATTCGAAGCTGTGAAGCCGCTTATATTGATGTAACTGCCATTTATTATGTTTATCTTTCCGAGATTGCTGACATTGGGTTCGCCCAGAACCTGGGGGGATGGTGTCAACGGGGAGCCGGGGGTGCCGCCCACATTGAAGAAATGGAAAACCGGCTCCGAGTTTACGGTGTTGCTCTGGTCTATGTAGTGTTCTGCGTAATACAGGTCTTCAAAATAAAAGCCGTACTTATAGCTTGCGTCCTTTGATATCTGGCTTCCGGTGAAATTGTTGCCATTGCCCTCGAAATCTATATACACTCCAGACTTTGCGTTGGTGACTGTGTTGTCCATTATCAGTGAATCCGTCACGCTGTTCAGCTTTATTCCGTCTCCGTAGACATCGTTGTCCACGAGTGTGACATTGTTGGAATACGAAACCTCCAGATGGCCGGATTCGCCGCTTACGTTTATCACTTCATTGTTCAGGTTATGATAATAATTCACAGGCCTGCCGTTCACGGTGTTGCTTGTGTCTATGCTGAGATTGTAATCCCATATGAAAGTCCCGGTGACCCACAGCCCCAGTCCGTTGTTGTTGAGCTGGTTCGAAGTCAGATTTGCCTCTTCCGCCCCTGACAAATATATTCCTTCCTGGAAGTTCTCAACTACGCAGTCTCTTAAGCTCACGTTGCCTCCCGTCACCTTGATTCCGTATCCGTCCCCGGAGCCGGATATCTTGTTCCCGTTGCAGTCAAAAACCAAATCATCCCTCCCGATATCTACACAGTTCCCATACGCGGAAATATCATTGTCAAGGAAGAAGTGATTCCCGTCCTCAAAATCGTTTATCTTGTAGCTGCAGTCATCGCAGTTGAAGCATGTGGTCCCGTTGTTCAGCACCCTCACCAGCACCCTGTCCTCGGACCGGCCGCCGGTGTTGTAAACGATCAGCCTGATGATATATTTACCGTCGGGCACACCCAATGTGTTCCATGTGCCGAGCCTTTCATTCACCTTTACGTCAATCGAGCTTGATATGGGATTCCATGAGACCGGGTAAATCCCAGAACCGTACACCATGGTATAATTTATGAAATTTATCGCATTGGCTGTACCGTTGATCTCAACGGTGCCGTTAAGCACGTCTCCCATGGACGGCGATGATATGTTGCTCGCTGGAACGGAATCTATCTGCAACGCCTCGTGCAGATTTATCCTGCCGCTCCCCATGTACTTGTCCGTGCTGATGGGGTCTGTAGAACTCTTGATTACCTTCCTGACCTGGGCCTGGGTAAAGCCGGGGTTCCTGGACAAGATGAGCCCAGCGAGTCCCGCGACGTGCGGAGATGCCATCGAAGTGCCAGCCCATGACGCATAGGTATCGTCCAGCATCGTGCTCAATACGGCGCTCGATGGCTGGTAAGTCGGCTCGCCCCCCGGGGCAGAGACGTCCACCCAGTATCCGTAATTTGAATAGGACGACTTGGAATCGGAATTCGTGGTCGCGGAAACCGCGATGACGTTATCGTAAGCCGCCGGATAGCTGGAATATTCGGAGTCCGTGTCGCTGTTTCCCGACGCCGCTATCAGGACAACCCCTTGCGAGTAGGCATAATCTACCGCATCCTGTATCAGGCTCGAATTGGTACCGCCGAAGCTCATGCTGACCACGTCTGCGTTGTTGTCCGCGGCATACTCCAGTGCCTGCGCAATGTCATCTTCTTTAAGGCTGCCGCCCATGGGGTGTACGAACCCCGCCCTTACGGCCATGATCTTGCAGTTCCAGCAGACCCCCGCCACACCCACGCTGTTGTTGCTGACGGCTGCCGCTATGCCCGAGCAATGGGTACCGTGGCCATGCCCGTCCATCGGATCGTTGTCCTCGTGTTCGCAATCGACATCTGTGCACCCCTCCGCGGTTGCGTTATCGACAAAGTCGTACCCTCTGCAGTCACCATAATAGCCATTCCCGTCCAAGTCCGTGTCTTCGCTGCAGTCCTCGTCCGTGTTGTTCCACACGTTGGCCGCGAGGTCGGGATGGTCCCAGTCGACGCCCGTGTCTATTATCGCTATGACTATGCTGCCGTTCCCTGTTTCGATGTCCCATGCTGGTTCAGAATCCATCTTGGCGTGGGCCCACTGTTGTGAAAAGCTGGTGTCGCCGGGGGTTGCAAAAACCTGGTAGATGTAATTGGGCTCCGCGTATTCAACCAGTTCGCTCCTCCTGTACTCTTCGATCACAGACTCTATGTCAGCATCCTCGTCAACCTGCAGCTTGTATATCCTCGACAAGTCAGGACCTGGCCTTGATTTTCCGGTTATTTGCCCGGACAATTTCGGTTTTGTCCCCGGTTTCAGCGTGAAAATCGGGCTGATTTTCTTGGCCTTGAATCTTCTGTTCAGGTTCTCGAGGGTGGCCGCCGCGTCTTTTTCGATTACCCCGCCCGCCTGCACATGTACGCCGGCCGCTTGAGTGGAACTTGTGGCGAATTCCGCGCCTTCAGACAGCTTCACTATTACCTCGCCTGGAACGTGGGGCGGCAAGGGGGGCTCCGACCCCTTCGGCTCAAGCGGGACTTGTATGGCGAGGAACCTGCGCTCCATGTCGCTGCTGTTGAAGATCGATTCCGCCATGATTTTTGACAGCGATTCCCTTGATATTGTCCTGCTTTCCGGCTTTTCGGTTATCAGCAAGGGGCTGTACGCTGACGGTGCATGATAACTTTCAGCTCCCTTTCCGGGACTTTCGCCTGTATGCGAAATCGCAGAAAATCCGGTAAAATTCTCGCATATCCCCAAGGATATCATGCCGAGCGTTATAATCGATACAGTCAAGACTAAGGCTAACTCCCTATGCATGTAAAAGATTTGCAAGGGCTGGAATAAAAATAATCGGATAATTGCTGGAATGAAGAATCAGATAAAATAATCATATCTGCCTGATCTCGTCGTCGTTCTCTTCCCATGTGCGGATGAACGTGTTGAGCATCAGAATCGGGACTATCGGAACGCCGTCATGGATGATTATGTCCTCGGGCATCAACGTCACGATCAGTGGTATTATCTTCTTTTTCGCGCCCGGCTTGAGCCACATACACCTCTCTATCTGCTTGCCGGCTGCCGCCCTGAGCAGCGAGGCCTTGTATCTCCTGCCCGTCCAGCGCTTGCAGTCTGCCGCGAAGATGTGCCTCGGGCTAGCGGCGATGACGTCGTACTGCCTCTTCCCATGACCAAGGTGTTTGACGACATTGACGGAAACCTTCCACTCGTTCTGCTCGAATACGAATGCAACGAGCCGCTCGAAGAACTGCCATTTCATCCGATGCCCCAGAGACTCGAGGTCCTGCATGTTCTTGACCGGAAATTGCTTGCCCATCGTTCTGTTCATATTTGCACCATATTTATATGCTGGAAAACAATAATATATTAAATTCAAAAATGGAGGTGGAAGTGTGGCTGATTATGCGGGTGTTGGAAGCAGGATAGTAGCGATAATCATAGACATAATAATTCTTGGGATAATCACTTCAGTTCTGGCGATGCCGTTTGGTATGTCTGCAGCGTTGTTTTCGGCAGGTGCTATGGATACCGCAAACATATTAGCTCTTATTAGCACTATGGCATCACTCTGGATCCTTACAGCAGTGATAAACTTGGGATACTTCACATATCTCGAAGGGACCTCAGGACAGACCTTGGGAAAGAAACTTATGAGCATCAAGGTTACCAAGGAAGACGGGAAGCAGCCTACATTCGCTGACGCGTTTGTAAGGACCCTGCTCAGGATCGTCGATGGCATCGGGGCTTACCTGATAGGCTTCATAGTGATCCTGGCGAGCGAAAAGAAGCAAAGGGTCGGCGACATGGCGGCGGGCACGATCGTGGTGAAGGCTTGATTTATCCCTTCACCTCTTTCTATTTTTATTTTTTAGTGTTTAGTGCATAGAGGAGCGACCCACATACGTATATGCGATAGGGCCGGAATTCTGCCTGGACCGGCAAGTAAAAAATGGTTCAGTTCCTGTTTTTCTCTTTTGCCCTGACAGTGTTCTTGTGATACTCGCAGATGCCCCTCAGCCCGCAGATCCCGCACCTGGGATTTCCGGGCACGCATACGAGCTGCCCGAACCTTACAAACAGCAGGTTTATCTCGCGCCAGTATCTTCTGGGTATGACTCTCTTCAGTTCGGGCTCTGTTTTGGCGGGTGTCTTGGTCTTGACCAGGCCGAGCCTGTTTGAAATCCTGTGCACGTGCGTATCGACGGGCAGTCCGTAGTCATCAAAGCCGTAAACCTGCACGCATCCGGCTGTCTTGGGCCCTACGCCGGCGAGGCCGAGCAAATCTTCCCTCTTTCTTGGAACCTCGCCCTTGAAATCCTCAACGACCTGCTGGCTGATCCTTTTGATTCTTTTGGCCTTGACCTTGTAGAAGCCGCTGGATCTTATCAGCCTTTCCAGCTCCGCCAGGGACGCGTTCGCAATTTGTGCAGGTGTTTTATAATTGGAGAACAACTTATCCGTGGCCTTTCTCGTGTTCTGGTCCTTGGTCCTCTGCGACAGCACCGTGGCGATCAGAACCCTGAACGGGTCGGCATGCCAGACCACAGCCTTGCCGCCAACATGGCGTCGCATCTCCAGGACTATTTTTTCAATATCCTTTTGCTCTTTTTGCATTTGGGCTCACACCCCTTGCAGAAAATTTCCCTTTTATAATCAGTGCCAGCCAGGCAGTTGGAAAAATGCATAACGCACCTGGCATTATCACAGTGCTGCATGCCGAACAAATGACCCAGCTCGTGGACAGCCTCCTTTACAACCCTGCTTAAGTACAAATCTTCATCTTTGTCCACCAATCTTGCCAAAGATATTACACAGGCTCTGTTAATGAGCGAAGCGAGGCCGAAAACGAAGTTCAGTCCTGGGACATACAAATCCCTGTTTGTAACGCCCAATGCGTAACCCGAACCTTCGTTGTTAACGATTTTCCCTATCACTGGTATGAAATCCTCGGCGTTGAGTTGTTTGCGGTAGGATACAACTCTTTCCCTGGCATTTGCCCCGGGAACGTCTGGATAGATTTTAATATCAGAATTCAGGATTTTGCTCAATTCTGTTTTGAGTTCAGCTAGAATCCCGATCTTTTCGAAAGGTATGAGCACTATTTTCATTCATTTAGATATTGTTTATGAGTTAAATAATCATGTTAGTCATGTTTCCAGACAACGTTTTGTTTGATATTCTGCAATGTAGCGACCACGGACGAAGCTTGCAAGGCAGATTTAAAATATCATCCTTAAGGATTTGCTGCTGTCTGAACCTTATTTGATTTGGAACTGGCAAACAAAACTTCAAGTTGATCCGAGACCCCCATATTTTCCTCGTCTAGGCTGATGTTTTTATATGTTGATTCAGGTAGTATATGTCTGCAATGCTCTGCCAAAATTGCCTGTACCGACCTTATATCTCTTTCATGTCTTTGCACGATCGCCGGGCATTCGGAAATACCTTTCCTCATCAAATCCCTGTATGTTACTCTATCTTCGCTACTTACCGTATTTTTTGCTCCGTTCAGCCATTCGGTTAATACTGTTTCGTAGGAATCTTCCCTTTTCTTCTTTCCCTCTTCATAAAGCTTACCAATTTTGTCGGATTCTCCAGAGCACCTGCTTAGAAGCATGGAATATAATATTTCTCCTTGCATCCTCATAGGTCCGTTCTTGAGTTCGTCTTTTAGTTGTTGCGTGTCTATTCTCCATAGTCTTTCTTCATCCATTTTTGCCTTCTGGGGTGAATAAAGGCCGAGCTCATGGCACCTTTTCAAGAGATTCACATCTACGTTCGTTTTACAATTGCACACTCTTCCATCTCCATCCGTGTAATAAACGGGATTTAAGATTCTTGACAATGCTCGAACACCGGATCTTACCCTTTCTACTGCATCCAAATTGTTAGGAAGCAAGTATCCGTGAGTCCTTCCATCTTCCAAAAGTTCCATACCTGCATCCAGCATTCCATAAATAAAATTAAAATCATCACATTTCACGTCTTTCCCATCACCGAGATTGGCAAATCCTTCAAAAACATTATAACTGGTTGTTATGTCGATAACATCATTTCCCATTTGGAGTCTCATAGTTTTATAAAGTTGCGGGGAAAATGCCAGTTTTCTGTCTTTCTCAAAAGTATCTATCATTTGCCTGTATCTACCATCCCATAAATCCAGAGCGCTTCCGTATGTTTTGGCATCCATTTTTACCACTAATAATTACTTTATGATAACGAATATATTTAATTATGTGAATGCTTATAAGAAACTGTTAAACAAACAGCACTTTTTAAACTTTATTATGGAAATTTTGAGAAAAATCATGGGTCTAAATCATGTTCCTATCTTTACGTTCCTTCTGATTCCATCCAGCGTCGCGATGGCGGAAAGAGCCGCCAGGTATGATGTCTTCCTGTTCTTTGGCGACGGAACATTCTCCGTTCTTGCCGTCATCCTGCCGAAAGAGCCCTCGGCCTCTATCTCGTGGACGTTCCTGTCGCAGAACGGGTCGGCGATTATCCTGACCATGGTCTTTTCCACGCCCATCCCCGCCACTGACAACGCGACCGACACGTTGATGTTCTTGGGGAACCCGGCAACGGCCTCCTTTGCGGTGCCCTCAAAGATTACCGTGGGCTTCCGGATGCTGCGCAGGCTGATGTCGTTCTTCACCACATACGGGGCCCCTTCCAAGCCGAGCGGGGGCTTCCTCGTGGTCAGGGTCACCTTGTCTATTTTTCCCATGGCCGCGGACTTTATCCCGTCCAGCCCGGCTATGGCCCCTGAAGGTATGTAAAGGTGCCTGCCCGTTTCTTCTGCCCGTTTCTTCATCTTTGCGAACAGGGACTCGTCAGACAGAGCACCGACGCTCATTATCATCAGGTCGGAGTGATCGAGGATTTGCAGCGCGTGCTCTTTGACGGCGGCCTGCGACGCCGCTTCTATCACCAGGTCGCAACCCGGCATCCCTTCCGGCCCGGCGGCTATCTTCGGTTTCGACTTGAGCTTTTTGGCCAGGTCCCTGGATTTCTTCCTGGCCGTGTCATAGAGATAGAGAAGTTCCAAATCCTTGTCCCTGTCTATGTAATTGGCGAGGGCGGCCCCTATCGAGCCGCACCCGAGCAGCCCTGCCTTCAGGCCTTTCATGTTAGAATTTTATTTATTGGTGATTAATTAATACCCATGGCTTTAGCTATGACCCGGCCTGCGATTCCGCCGGAATTGCGAAAAATCCTGGAAAGGCAGCAGTACAGGATAGCGGGCTCGCATTCAGCCGTGAAGATATGCAGCTGGACAAAAAGGGCATTGATGGACGCCGGGTTTTGCTACAAGCAGAAATTCTACGGGATACAAAGCCACAGGTGCCTGCAGATGACCCCGAGCGTTGCCTGGTGCAGCAACAGGTGCGTCTACTGCTGGAGGGTGATAGAGAAGACGCTGGGGAACACCATGAACGGCATCGAGCTGGACGAGCCGTCTGATATCATAGATGCCTGCATAGACGCCCAGAGGGGGCTGCTGTCAGGCTTCAAGGGCAACGAGGATGTCAACATGAAAAAATGGCGCGAGGCCCAGGACCCGAACCAAGCAGCCATCTCGCTTGCGGGCGAACCCACCCTTTATCCAAAAATCTCACAACTTATCGGGGAGTTCAAGAAAAGGGGTTTCACCACCTTTCTCGTGACCAACGGCCAGTTCCCTGAGAGGCTGCTCAACCTCACCGAACCGACGAATCTTTACATATCGCTGGACGCCCCCGACAAGGAAACCTACAAGAAGACGGACAGGCCGGCGTTGCCTGATTTCTGGAACCGTTTAAACGAAAGCCTCGAGCTGATGGATTCGTTTTCCTGCAGGCGAGTGCTCAGGCTGACCATGGTGCATGGCTGGAACATGACAAAACCCACCGGCTATGCGAAGCTGATAGAAAAGGCGAATCCAGACTTCATAGAGGTCAAGGGATACATGTTCGTTGGGTTCAGCCGGAAAAGGCTGCTCAAGGAAAACATGCCGTCCCACGGGGAAGTCAAGGAATTTTCGCGCAAAATCTCGGATTTGACCGGATACCGATTCAAGGACGAGCAGGCCGAGAGCAGGGTCGTGCTTCTTTCCAGGAAATAGGGATTTCCCATCAAAGAAATCAAAGAGATACGCCAAATTTTATGCCGAATTTGCTCAGCCTGCCCAGCCCCGAATTGTTCAGCACTGAACGGACGCTGTCATGGACCTGGCTCCGATCGCCAGTCTATAGCTACAAAGTTTATCTCGTCCGCAATCAACAATAAGCTTTGCTGTTTTGCCGGGTTCTATTTTCGTCATTGCTTCAGGACCGCCACTATCAGCCCACCTGTAATCCGTTCCGGGATTCAGGTCCGTGGCAGTTTCCAGTTCGATCACCGTTACCTCATCAGTGCTTATGTCATCTGTCCCTGTGTTATGTATCAATAAAGTGGCGTTCCCGCTAACGCAATACGAATCCATGATCTGGAAGCTTTTTAGAACCCTCTCCCCCCAATAAGTACTCAGATACATCCAGCTGATGAATGGCAAAAGAAAATAAAGCGCCAAAACAACGATGATCACAACCACAGCAATTTTCACTTTTTTATGCGATCCCTTGGACATGCCTGAGGTTGCGATTTTTATGGCTTCATCGACATCCTCAGGGGGATAGCCCTGGTCTATGAGCCTCTCCCTCATCACCTTGATGCTGTAGTTCCGCTTGAACCGATTCACATAGTCTATAATCCGCTGGTCGGCCATGATAGATAATTGAAGCTGTTGGTTAATAATGTTAACGTAATGTTGACGGTGTTCTTGCTTCTTATCGCTCTATCGCCCCGTCTTCTCAAAGGATTTTCGCCGGCGACCGCCAAATCACCCAAGGCTCGTTGTTCTTTCATGGGTTGCTCTGCCCGAGGAATTGGCTTCCCGCTAAAATTGCACCTGAAGAGCAAGAGAACAGTATCCGTTTCTGCCTCTTTTCGGGTCCCGGCACGAGCCCCTAGGATTTGGTGCGTAAGGACTCATGTCCCTGTAGTTCATGCAGTTTACATAGTTCGGACATCTGCGTGAAACGACAGTAGGATCTGGAGCGATTCTCCCTACATCACTGTTAGCCGAAACGGCCTGTGTGGCTGCCGCTATATTTCTTTTCATAGGATAAAACTTGTATCGAAAGCTTTTTATCATTACTCCCTTTTCACTGTCTTCTTCCCACATTTCCGGGGAACCACCCTGATCCTGGCATTTTTGAATTTCTTGTTCAGCTCTTTTCCCCGCTGCAGCTCGTGCAGGAAAACTTTTTAAATAGAAAAACTAATTATACCATATGTGCAAAGGTGAATTAATTTTAACAGAAGAGTTAATCTTGAAAATACCCAGAGCTGATATTTTGAAATTCGGGAGGGTCAAAGAGCTGAATCTTAATGATGTCTGGGTTCCTTTAACAAAATGGAAAAAATCTATACCAAAATATGCAAAACTGGAAATCTCAACCAAGTGTATAAAAACATGGGGTAAATTAAAATACAAACAATATCATAGGTTAGTTTCAGAACCGGGTTTAATTCGTTCTGTTTGGAATTATGATTTTATTCCCCGTAGATTTAGAGTTAAAGATTGTGTTCTTTATTTTAAAATTCCTAATCAGAAAATTGGTGTTTGGTCCATAACAAAAAACAACAAATTTCATTTTATCATTCTTCCAAAATATATTCGCATTGATAAAAAATTTTGTGAGGGACTTGGTCTTCTACAAGGTGAAATGATAAGATCAATGAAGGGCAAGAGCAGGCATTACATTAGTTTCACAAATTCTCAATCAGATTTAGTAAACCGTGCACTAGATACTTTGTTAAATTTTAACATTACAAAAAATAAAATTTCAGCTCAAATTATTTTGAATACCAAAGAAATGACTAAAAGCGGGATAGAAAACATGAAATTAAAATCTTTGGATTATTGGATTAAAAAAAGCGATTTCCAAAGAAAACAATTTGTAAAAATTCTAACAGATAATAGATATAGAACAAATGTTCACTTTGGTTCTTTGTCTATAAAATATTACGACACTTTTTTAAGGTTGATTTTTCAGAATATTATAGAGGTTATTAAAAAAGAAATCATTCCGAAAAATAGAGAATTTGTAAAATCTTTTCTTAGTGGTTTATTGGCAGCAGAAGGGAGTATAAACTTATCACCTTCTAATAACTCAATAAATTTTATTTCAGTTGGTGTCTCTAATTCCAAAGATAGAGGATATTATGTATATTTATTTAAAAGGATAGGAATTAGAACTGGTGGTGTAATTCCTCAAGTTTCGAATGAGGAAGCGAAAGAAAGGGGGTGGAAAAAAGGCACTGGTGGTTTTTTTATGATTCAAGGTCTGAAAAATTATCTAAGAATATACGAATATAAATTATTTACATTATCACCAAAAAAATTACTATACTTTTTATTTGGTTTATCTAATCATAGAGGTGTTAGAAATTTTTTAGATTCTGTATCTTCAGATTTAGAAAAGTTGAAAAGGGAACGTGATTATGACTTTACAACCCTTTTACAAAAAAGAAATAATTTAACTAATAGGGAGATTGAGACACTTGCTCTCATTAAATCAAAAATTAAATCAACTGATATTGCAAAACAACTTAAAATAAATAAATCATCTGCATCAAGAATATTAAATTCTATTTGTAGAAAAGGATTTTTAGAAAAAATCCGAGAACAAGGCAAACTTTTCTGGTCAAAAAAATAATTACTTGGATTTCTTAACTATTTTTTTGTTTTTGCTTGGTATCACTTTTATCTTAGCCTCAGCGAACTCTTTTTTAAGCTCTTTACCTTGAAAATATTCATGGAGTAGTATTGCTAAAGCAGCAACCTCTGAATGTGGTTGTTGGGTTATGCTTATATTAAAATCAGCTAATTTATATATTTCACTCGGTACTTTCTCTCCACCAATGATTATCAGAATATTTTTAAAGTATCTTAATTTTTTAATCACGTTGTGAACAGGATGACCATAAACAGTTAAATGACAGACTTTAAAATTTTTGCCTTTAAAATCTTTTATCGTTTTTATTTGCTTTTTTGTATGTTCTATCTCGAAAGCCCCGCCCCAATTTTTGACTAGGTCTCTGACAGATTTCTCAAGGTCGGAATCATGCTCGCCTGAATAAAGCATCGCGCCGGCCCCGAACGCCCTCGCGACCAGGGCGCAGTGCGTCGAGATGCGCGGGTCCCTCCCTGCGCGGTGGCCAAGCCTCAGAACGGTTATCATAAATCTATCCTATCCCCAGGATCAAGACTCCCACAAAAACGCCCAGGAACAGGGCTATGGCGGTTTCGTGCACCCTGCTGCCGCCCTTCACCACCGGGACCAGCTGGTCCGCGCATATGAACAGCACCGCCCCCGCAGAGAAGGCCATCCCCGATGCCAGTATCACGGGTATCGCATTGGCCATGGAGGCAAAGGCGAGCAGCGCTCCCGCCATGGCTGGTATGCCGGACATCAGCATTACAAGCAGCACCATTGGCCTGGCCATTCCCGTGCGGAACAGCGGTGTGTTCACGGATACCCCCCTCGGGATGTTCTGCAGAACTATCGCGACAAACAGCATCAATCCGAGAGCCTGGGAAGATGCAAAACCGGATCCTATCACCAGTCCCGCGGGAAAGTTGTATATTATTATGCCTGATATGACCAAAGAGCCCGTCCTCAGCAAGGAGTAGAGCCTGTCCTCGTACTTTTCGTCACCGTAGGTATGCGGGAAGAGCGAGCCCGTTATCATCAGCACAACGCCGCCGAGGATGAATCCCAGCGCGGTGTAACCGACGCCGCCAAGTTGCAGCGAAGATGGCAACAGACCGAGCATGATAACGGATAACACCACGCCCGTGGATGCGGCCAGAACGAACTGCAACACCCTCTTCCCGATCTTGAGGATGACACAAATGAGTCCGCCCAGCCCGGTTGCAGCACCTGCCAGAAATGCAAGCAACAAAACGGATAACATGTCCATTTTCTCACTACAATAATATTGCTTTTGGGATATTAAAGTTACGGCCTGTTCAATTTCTTCAATATCTCATCCGCGCATTTCTTTCCCGACAAAAACATGCCACCAAATATCGCCCCCATCCTGTAACCGCCATAGACAGCGTTGGCAGCCATGCCCGTGACAAACAGGCCCGGATAGACCTCGCGCGTGTTATCCACCAGCGATTTTTCCCCATCCTCGGCCCACATCGACTTCTCTCCGGGAATGTTGATGCCCAGTTCAGGGTTTTTCCTTGCCAGGATGTTTGTGACAGAAGCTTCATGACCCGTTGCGTCCACCACATACTTTGCCGTCAACGCCAAAGGGTCGATGTGCAGGCCAGCCTTTTCTATCGCGTAACCGTTGATAACGACTCCCGTGACCATGTCTTTTCTCAGGACAACGTCCTCGACGACAACGCCTGTCACTATCTTTGCCCCGGCGGCCATCGCCCCGGTGGCCAGTTTCGCGGGAACCTCCACAGAATTTGCCGTATACATATCCGTCCCCTCGACAGGGACCAATTTCACGCCAAAATCCAGCAGGATATCATCCGCAGGCTTTTCAATCGCTATGGCGGGATGGCCCATTCCGCCGCCCCAGATTCCTCCCCCGAACGCCAGATGCCTTTCAAATACAGCGACGGGCAGGCCTTTTTCCGCCAGATATTTTGCCGCGGTCAAACCGCTTGGCCCGCCGCCGACAACAGCCACATCAAGATTCAGCAGGCCCTTGAGATATTGATGGGAAGCATCCAGGATGGCTTTCGTGATTGTGTCTTCCAGCACCATCTTATTACCTTACCGCTTTTTCCGCCTTTTCCTGGCAGGGTGCTCCTCCAGCTCTATCTCCTCACCCAGCAAAAGATTTGAGCCGAACAGCAGTTTCTCCAGGATCTGGGCAACGAAAAGCTGCTTGCTGACTTTTATCGGATCAGAGCTGCTGTTTATGCTGCAGTGTATCTGAACCCTGAGCAACGCGTTTCTGGTTTCTTTCTTGCCGCCTTTTTTAAGCCTGGAAAAGCTGCCGATGATTCTTTCCAGCAAATATGGCGCTTCTTCCGGCTCTTTGATGGCCATTTCCAAGGCCTTCGCAAGGTCCAGATTCACCTTGCTCTTTTTCGCCCATTTTTCAAGGGACGACCGCTTATCACCAATCAATACGTCATGCATATGGACCACCTACCCTATCTTCAATTCAGCCAGGCCGGTTTTCTCCGATAACTCCCTGCTAAGTTTTATCCCATCCGTCCTTAAAATAGCTATCTCATTCACGATATTGACCGTGCCTGAAATCAGATGTCCTCCGTGGACATGTTTGTCAAGGCCGGCCAGGCTGGCGTGCACGTGGAACACGGCCTCGCCGTCCCTGGTCGCTATGTTCCCCGCCAAAGACGTAAGCTCGTGCGGTTCTTTGAATCCCGTTTCGGCATAGTCGCCCTTGCCTGCGAAATAGCCAAGCCTGAAATCCCTGAGCATGCCTACGCCGTTAACTATGACCCCGGATCTTATTCCGTGCTTGAGCACGACCTCACGCAAGGATGCAAAGAAATCCTCACCGTGCTCGAGCTTTGCAAGCACGATGTTTTTCTCTTCCTCAGATTTCATGGAACTCTCCCTCGACCTTGGCGAAATTGAGCACGCCGCCTTTTGTGCCAAGCAACCTGAAGAGCCCGTCCTTTACCATCAGTTCCTGTAGCCTGCCGCCTTTGAACCCGGAACCCCTGACATGCACCGTGCCTGCATGCTTCAAAACCCTGTGCAGCTCGTCCAGCAGGGACCTGATCTCCCTTCTCCCATGCAGCACGTCGAACAGAAGAACCGCGTCCACGCTTTCCTTTTCCAGTCCCGTGTGCAGGTCGGAATAGATGGTATCGATATTACCGAGGTTCAGGCTGGCGGCCTTTTTCTCGACCATGTCCAGGGCCGTTGGATGCAGATCCAGGGCCTGCACGGAGCCGGTGTCACCCACCACCTTCGCCGCAGCCACGCTGTACTGTCCTGGACCGCAACCGAAATCAAGAACCGTCCAGCCGGGTTTTATTCCAACGCTAAGCATCTCGGCCTCGGCCCTTTCCAGGCTCACATTGTTCTTGCTAAACCTGCTCTTGAGCCTGAAGATAAAGCCCGGCGCCCTCTTCTCGTCGTCTATGTCTGAGTGCCACAGCCACGCCATCTTAATCATCTTCCTATGGGATTTTTATCATCAGGATTTTAATTGTTTGGCACCTGGCACGTTTAACCGGGGATTCGCCCCTGCCCTGCCGGGGGTCAGTCTGTAGGCAAGACGGGTAACCACATGCAACTCGCAATCGCCCAGATTCCAGACTCCGTTCAAATCCCCCTCGCTGCTCATGGTCACGGGCCGCAGTCCCTCAAGCCGGTTGCCGTTGCTCATCCATGCGTAGAACTCACCATCCGGGTTCTGCCTTTTCACAAAGCCGGTCTCAGGGCTCACGTCCCCGGGACCGTACCTGAACATCGCCTCTGCCAGTTCTGGTGGGAGCTCGAATATCAGTCCGGGTGTTATTATCCCACCCATCTTCAACTTGTAGCATGCATCCCATCTGACCAGAAGAAGGTCGGACTTTGCCTTGTCATTTTTGAAAAATCCCTTCCCGTGCCCTTCATTGTAATCCACGACGTAGCAGACCCCATCCTGCATCCCACTAGCGGGCGTTCCCTTGCCCATCAGAAGCGGCTCAAGCATGATCTCGTAGGGGCCTTCGGCTCTTCCGGCATCAACAGAAGAAGCCATGTAGTTGAGCTCTTCGAAAAGGTTCGTTGGCCTGAATCCATCGTCCTGCAAGCCTTTCTGGACAGCGAGCCTTTCGACAGGCATCGGCAAAGTCCCGTCAGAAACAACGTAAGGTACAGACAAGTCTTCTGGGGCCCCGGTTAGATAGTTCTTCTCCACGAGGACGATGGTGTATGCCTCGACTTCTTCGGGCGCTGCCACTTCAACGGCCATATTTTTTTCATTTGGGGGGCACGTTTTTAAGCTTGAGCCGTCAATTTCCCACCAGAAGGATTCGGTGGAATCGAAACGAAAGCCGTCAATTTTTTATAATACCGGGCAGCAACATATAATTATGTCTGCTTTGGTTGTCGAAATGACCCTGAAGCTGCTCATAGCCCTGTTATTGGGAGCGATGGTCGGCCTTGAGAGGGAATGGAGAAAGAAGCCTGCCGGCTTGCGGACGCACATGCTGGTTTCCATGGGCGCCTGCCTGTTCACCATAGTATCCGTGTCCGGCTTTAGCGCGGACCCTGCAAGGGTGGCCTCGGGGATAGTAACCGGCATTGGTTTCATAGGTGCTGGAACCATAATGGCGTCAAAAGCGCATATCAAGGGGGTAACAACCGCCGCTACGCTGTGGGTTGTGGCAGCCATCGGCCTGGCCGTCGGCGCTGAGATGTACGTCCCTGCTGTTATTGCTGCCTTGGCTGTTTTCCTGGTCCTCCAACTGAGAAGGCTGGAGGAGTCGCTGGAGGATCTCTAAGCAATTTTATGCGATTTTTATAAATCCTCTAGTGAAAATAACTACCTATGCAAGCTCTCTACATGCAGGACTGTTACTTGCGGGAATTCGACACCGTGGTTAAAAGCGCCAGCCAGGGCAAGTTCGTTGTTCTGGAACAGACTGCCTTCTATCCGAATTCCGGAGGGCAGCCTCACGATACCGGCACGCTTACCAGGCACGCTGACGGCAAGGCCTTCAAGGTCGTTTACGCCGGCAAGTTCTCGGGAGAGATAAGCCACGAAGTCGAGAACCCGCCAGGGACGGAGCTGAGGCCCGGCGACCACGTGCATGGAGAGATAGACTGGGACAGGAGGCACAAGCTGATGCGCTCCCATACCGCGGCGCACATAATCAGCGGCATCATCCATGCCAAAACCGGGGCGATGATCACGGGAAACCAGCTCGGCCTCGATAAAAGCAGGATAGACTTCTCCATCGAGGACTACGATCCGAGCAAGATGCAGGACTTCATACTCGAGGCCAGCAATAAAGCGAAAGAGGGCGCCCAGGTAAAGATATCAAGCATCAGCAGGGAAGAGGCTGAGAAAACGGAAGGGGTGTCAAAGCTGGCCAAGGGCCTGCCTCCCGGGATGCATGAGATCAGGATCGTGGACATCGTCGGAATAGACAGGCAGGCCGACGGGGGGACGCATGTCAAAAACACAAGGGAAATTGGAGAAATCGGGCTGCTGCGATACGAAAACAAAGGGAAGAACAACAGGCGGGTTTACTTTGTGCTACCAGGCTAAAAACCATCTGCCTTATGTAAAAAAATCAATCAGGACCTTGTAAACAATGCCCATGTCCACCATCGTAAGTACGCCAACCACAAACAGGCCCAGGACAAAGTCCCCTCCCCCGCCTTCCGTCACCGTGCATTTTGGGACCAGCGGGGCCACCTGCTCTTCCGTGCAGGATAAATTATACTCGATCATGGTGAAAAAGAAGAAAACCAATAAAAACGTCGTAATGAATATTGCCACAATGCCTATCGATACCTTCATACTTTCCAGCCCTAATATCAATAAGACATTCATCTTTTTTTAAAGATGCCTAAAGTAGCCTAGAATTATAGGCAGCAGGTAATAAACAGCAAAGAGAACTGGAGTTGGTGTGTGGAAAAGCGACCGAGATGGGAAGGACTTATACGCTGCTCTCCCATTCCTCTTTAAGCAGCTTCCAGGTGCCGTCTTCCTTTACGAATTTTATCGTGCCTGTATTATTCGGGTCGTTCTTGTCGCTCACGGTCCAGTTAGCGGAGTCGCCATCGATTGTTTCTTCCCCGATCACGATGTCTCCGGCAGGCACCAAAAGGGCGCTCATCAAAGCAAGCAGCTGTTTAAAATTCTCATCGGTCATCCCTCCCGGAATCTGCTCTTCCATTGCCGCAAGCATGTCGGACGGTATGCTGTTCTTGAATGCGCCGACATCGCGTTCATCTATGGCCTTTCTGTATGCTTCGAATGCCTCTCGTGGTGTTTCTGCGGGGTCAAAAGCTGGGGGTGATACAACACCCTCACCTTCCTGGTCTCCTGCACCCGCAGCAGGCATCTGCTCCCCCATTTTTGGTGTTGTTATAGGTGTGGCAATGCATCCGGAAGCGGCCAGAACAGCAACGATTCCAATTATCAGAACAATTGATCTGCTCATTGAATAATAATTGAGCTTGCATTATTAAAAAACAGCGGGGAAGATGGGACTGGCGAGTGACCAGGAACTGATTTTTGGTATAAACGACTCCTTTTATATTTTCTTAGATTACAACTAGATTATGATGTATAAAATCGGGATTGGTATAGTAATTGTGATGATAATCCTGTGGATGCTCTGGTTTGTTACATTCATATACTGAATTTCCCCGCCCTTTCTTAGTTTCCTTAACGCTTTTCCATGCTATCCAGGGCATTTTCTTGATCCTTGTCTGCACTTTCTTCCTGTTGCAGCAGCCTAGAACTCAAGGTCTTCGCTGGCGAAGAATGCCTTGCCGTCAGCGGTGTAGAACGTCACAAAAAACGTACCGTAATTTTCTGTCGGCAACTCTTCGAAATCTTCCGCCTTTACGGCCTCTATGACATATGCGATGTCTTCCTCTCCGAATCCGCTCAGAGGTGTCAGCTTGAAATCCCCCCGCTTGACATCGACCCTTTTTGAATATAATCTTTTGTCCTCCTTCCCATGCACGTCTTCCTGTTTTATGTACACGGTCAAGGTTCCATCAGCAACTACCGTCCGGCCCTTTATGTCCTTCAGGATGATATAGGAATGAATCTCATCGCCCCTGATTCTGGCGTAGAAGCTCTTTATCCCGACGGGTGCTGTCACTATATCCTCCAATTTCATGCACTCCTCTTTCTTCTCCTGGTCATTGATTCTGTCACAGGCTTCGTCAGCAAAGATGAATAGCTTGGCCATCGAAGACGCGTAAGTGAAGTAACATTCGTCCCTGGCTGAAACCTCGTCAGCATCATCACAGACGTCCAATTCGTTCATGTCCAGTGCGATGGCGGCGTAGCACTTGCCCACGAAGCTCGGCTTCACGATTTCATTGCATATCTCAGGGTCGCTTTCCGCTTTTGCGGGATCGATGTAAGTGCTCTGGTAACAAGATTCCGCCTCTTCCTCCTTTACCGCACCGGAAATTATTTCAATATCATAAATGAACGAGCAGTTGTCTTTGTTTTCCTCGCAGACCCCATCTTTGCATAGGCTGTGGTCTCCGCACGGCTTGCCCGACAATGGTATATTCCGGCATTTGAAACCAGTCTGCTCGCTGCAAAAATCGGTTGTGCAGGGATTCCCGTCGGAGCAGGAAGCCGGGCATTTCCGGACAGGGGTCTGGTTCGTGCCCTCGTCTCCTGTGTCTATGCTTATGACCTGTCCCGTGATTTGCCCTGTCTGGATGCACCCGGAAACGACCAGAACAGCTATAACAGCAGCTATAGCGACCGGCAGTGGGAAACAGTCCACTTTCATATTTGGATTTTAACAGAAAGTTTTAAAAAGGTATCGAAGCTGACGACAAGCAGCGGTTTTCCATGCTTTTGCCAAAAGCTATGCCTCGGGCGGACGGGATGTCATTTCATCAGAATTATTCATAAAAAGGTAAAATGTGTTCAAACTCTCTTTTTACAAAATCAAAGAATAACGCTGATGCTTCAGCCATTGGAGGAATTTTCATTACTGGCCCTATTCCCCATCCCTTGACCTTTTCTATTGCTTCTTCTCTGGAAATACCCAGTTGATTCATCGCCTGTAACACATGCGATTCTTCATATTCTTTAATTCTCAGATATTCTGGTAATTCGATCGATATATCATCTGCAAGAGCATTTGCTGTGCATACAAGTAATCTGTCATGACCCACAATAAACATATAACCTCCGCTATCTGAGTATTTTTTAACAAGAGAAATGTTTTGTTTCCCATTTGATATTAGTTGATCATCACTTCCCATACTCCTTAATTGAGACAGAAGAGGTTCTCTATTAAAAATCACTTTTTTACCACTTTTCTTTTCAAACAATGGTGATAGTCCTCTTGCTGTTTCGGTAGTTCGTCCACTATCGGATATTACTACTGAACATGTAATATTATCTGGTAATCTTTTATCGAGGACACGATATAAGCCCTGAACTTGTTTTATCCCAAGCTCTGTTAATGTATCATCTCCATAAGCTGCATGCCCGTGTCGGATAAGATATGCTGAATGCATAATACAAGAAGAACAGTAACTTTTTTAACATTTACAGAATGCTTGTGGAGGCACTATAACTGAATTCCAATATGATCAAATCGGTATCAATAGACCCTAATGCCTCGGGCGGGAATTTCAGACAGAAGCAGATAAATCTGCTTCATGTGCCCTTTGAACCCACGACCTCCGCGTTTCTTATATCATATCGCCAAAACGGCGTCAATGCTCATAAACGATATTATGAGCGCGGCGCTCTAACCACTGAGCCACCGAGGCATGTATAATAAGTATGTGGATTTCATTTATAATCATTTATAATCTTTTATAATCTTTTATTTCCATTCCCCCAAATATTATGTATGGATGTCCAATGCAGGCGTTGCCCCTATTTTGACAAGGTGAAGGACAACTTGCGAAGCGGCCATATAGTTCTCGGCTTCTGCAGGCTGAGGCAGAAGCACGTAACCGACATGACGATAAACAAGCCCCAGTGCAAGGACAGGGCGGTCATCACACTGGAAGGAGAATAAAACGGCGGTCACCCCTGCTACCACTAAATCATCCCCATGACTTCCCGGGTGGCCTCCACGTCTATCCTCTTGGACAGGCCGTCCACCAGCACTCGCCTGTTCCTGTAGACCAGCAACCAGTATGGGCAATACACCATCCTGGTGGATTCGGGCTTTATTCCGAACAGATCCGCAATCTTTTCCACAACATCCCTGCTCACGTTGAAGTTCACTATCTTCCCCTGCAGGCCCGTTTCTAGCGGCCTCATCGAGATGCCTGCCTTCAGCAGGTTACGGGGGATGCTGATTTTTGAGGGCCTGAACATGTACCCGTCGCTTGAAACGAGGCCCTTGTTCATCAGGTTCTTGACTATCCTGTGGGCATCGTTAGGCAGAAGCCTGGTGGTGGATGATATCTTTTCCAGAGTGGAATGCCCCCTCTTTCCGAGGAATGAGATTATCCTTCTTTCCATGCTGGAGAGCGTAATCAGGTTTCTGATCCCAGTGGTCCTTCTCAAATCACCGTTGCTCTCGTAGATTATCTCGCCCATGAGACCGTCAACGTACAGGTCTGCCTTGTCGCCGTTGGCCGTGCCTTGCAACCACCACAGAGGATAGTTTACCTGGATTATGGATTCCGCACCCTTGAATTCCTGCTTTATGGCCTCAAGCGGATGCCGCAACGGCAAGGCGAGATTGGTAACTTTGACGGGAACGGGCTCAGGTTGGACCTGAATGGCCTCTCCTCCGTGTTTGCTTCTCCGGACCCTGATCTCGGCCAGAACGGGTTGTTCCGTGACGCCGATAACGAGGGCATTTCCTATTGGCAGGTCCCGGATTCCCTCTTTCACCCCAGGGGTGATACCCTCCGCAGAATCCGATATCGCCTTCAGGTCATTGGGGTTCGTGACCTTCAGGATAATCTGGGTGTTGCACTGGGAAAGCACGTTCTTGTCCACCCTCGCGGGCCTCTGGGAAATTATGCACAAGCTCAGCCCGAATTTCCTCCCCTCCGATGCTATCATCCTGATGATCTTTGACGAGGACACCTCACCGAACCCCCTCTCCGGGCAGAAGGTATGCGCCTCCTCGAACACAAGGAAAAAACCCGGTATCATCCCCCTTTTCCTGGCATTGAACAACTCTTGCACGACCTTGAACACTATCATCTGCTGTATTTCCGGTTTGGTAAACTTGAAATCCAGTATCGATATCTTGCCAGGTTGCACAAAATCCTTTGGCTCCGTCGGGTTTGCGGAAAAGAGCCCTGTCTTTTCCAGGAACTCCAGGCCTGATATCAGGTTCCATTTGGACTGTGAAGGCATGGAAGTTACCTCGTTTATTATGTCGACCAGCGTGTAATCTTTTCTGTCCAGGCTCCTAATGGCCGAATATATCAGTCCCTTCTGGGTGCTCGAAACCTTGACCGGCAGGCATTGGAAGAGCTCTTCGGCAGTCAGCTTGGAATCAAGTTGCAGCCTGTTGTTCTCCGGGCTGAGCAACTGGACCTGGGCCCCGTAGGACTTCGGCTCCACCCCGAATTTTTCCGCGAAACGCAACTCCTTTTCCTCGTCATTTTCCTGGACGATGCTTGAATATTCCCCGTGGGGATCTATCACAACAACCGGTATCTTCTTCTCAGCAAGTTCCTCCAGCAGGACCCCTGCCATGTAGCTTTTCCCGGCTCCGGTTTTTGCCAGGATTGAGACGTGCTTTGTCACCAACTGCTTTACAGGCAGGTTTATCTTTATCTTGTATCCCTCCAGCAGGCCGATGTAAAGGCCGTCTTCCGGCAGGCCGAGGGTGTTTTTTATCAGCTCTTCCGAGGCGGAAAAGACCGGGGTCTGGGGAGCGAAGGGAACGTTCGGGGATATCAGGAACCCCCTCTCATTTCTGTAGCCTATCACCCTTGCCTCCGCTATGGTCCTGTCAGCGTATCTGATTATGTTGTCTATGTAGGCCGTCACCCATTCGCCCTCGGGCGTCTTCACTGCGACGAAATCCAGCTTCTTTACCTTGGCCTCGGCCTCGAAATTGAATTCCTTCGTTGTGACCTTTCCTGATATCTTTCCCAGCAGCATAAACCCACCATTGACAACACAATTACAGCAAATAGTAATATTATTATCAGGTTATATTTTAACTTATATTTTAATCAGCACCTCATAAAAAAGCTTGGATTGGTTTCAATGGGAACTCAGCTTTCGATGGCGCTGGACGGGCACGTCACACCCGAGATGAAGACTGTAGCAAGAGATGAAAATGTCGGTGCCGACCATGTCAGAAAATCCCTCGGCTCAGGCTTGATTGTCATACCGAAAAACAACATGAGGTCTCGCACGTCTCTTAAAAAGATAATCGGTATAGGAAAGGGCCTGAGGATCAAGGTCAACGCGAACATAGGTACGTCCCCTGATCTTGCAGTCATAAAGGAAGAGGTGCTTAAGCTGAGGGCGGCGATTTTAGCGGGAACGGATTCCGTCATGGACCTGAGCACCGGCGGTGATTTAACGAAGATCCGACGAAAAATCATTGCGAACTGCACTGTTCCGCTGGGGACGGTTCCAATATACCAGGCCGCGGCCGAGTCCGCCAGGGAGAGAAGCGGCATAGTCTCCATGGACGCCGACATGCTGTTCGATTCCATCCAGCAGCAGGCAATGGATGGTGTCGATTTCATGACCGTCCACTGCGGCGTGACCATGAATACCCTGCAAAAGCTCAAGGAGACCGGACGGGTCATGGGCATAGTCAGCAGGGGCGGTTCCTTTCTTGCGGCGTGGATGCTGCACAACAAGCTCGAGAATCCATTGTATGCCCAGTACGACAGGCTGCTGCGAATTGCGAAAAAATACGATGTCACCCTGAGCCTGGGGGACGGGCTGAGGCCCGGATGCCTGGCAGACGCCAATGACCCGGCACAGCTGACGGAGACCAGGACTCTCGGCAAACTGGCGCAGCAGGCCAGGGACGAAGAGGTCCAGGTGATCATAGAGGGTCCCGGTCACATGCCCATGCACAAGATAAAGGGGAACATAGAATGGCAAAAAAGGGTCTGCCATGGAGTTCCTTACTATGTCCTGGGCCCGCTGGTTACCGATGTCGTCCCTGGATACGATCACATAACCGGTGCCATAGGGGGAGCAATAGCTGCATGGCATGGGGCTGATTTCCTGTGCTACGTGACCCCGGCCGAGCACCTGAGCCTGCCGACGCCCGACGACGTGTTCGAGGGTGTCATCGCAAGCAGGATCGCGGCCCACGCCGCGGACATCGCGAAGGGATTGAATGGTGCCGAAAAATGGGACCGGAAGGTGTCAAGGTACAGGTTCAAAAGAGACTGGGACAAGCAGATCTCGCTCAGCATGGACCCGCGGAAAGCCGCGAAATACAGGGAAAAGAGCAGGCCCGGAACCGAGGACGTGTGCACCATGTGCGGCGAGTACTGCGCGATAAAGCAGGTTGAAAGCTTTTTCAAAAAACGCGGAAAACGCAAATAGGTTCTTCTCTGCGCATTGTTTCAACGATCTAACGATCTTTCGGTTTTTTCCGAACAAAAGGG